>Ga0102934_1001812_pt1 | contig 14978 bp, 9 predicted proteins | sample SalPonR2_A_D1_MG_FD_78175 | JGI IMG/M metagenome (GOLD analysis project Ga0102934, IMG submission 78175) | Salt pond soil microbial communities from South San Francisco under conditions of wetland restoration - Salt Pond MetaG R2_A_D1_MG | ecosystem: Environmental > Aquatic > Marine > Intertidal... | reverse complement strand
GGACGGGTGAACTTGTTGCGGCCGACCTCGATGAGGAACTGCTCCAGGCGTTCGATGCCCGGAGCGTATTCGGCATCGATGCTGTGCTGCAGCCAGAGGTAGAGGATTTCGACGTTGGTCGAGTCGGTCAACGCGAACTCGGCGTCCATGGCCGCCAGGACCTCGGTCGGCAGCGGGCCTTCCAGACCGGAGAGGAAATGCAGCCACTCATAGACTGACCAGTCATCGGTGGATAGATCGTTCAGGGCCATCTCACCGCCCTGCCAGCGCGCGCGCTGCGCATCGACCCGGGCCAGCGCATCGGACTCGGGGGCCACGGCGAATTCAGGCATGCCAGGCTCGTAGAGCCACTGGTCGACCTCGGCCAGGGTCAAGGCACCGGAATGGGTCTGGATCAGATGGGTGTCGAGGTAGTCTCGGAAGGTTTCGGTGTCGATGGATTCGAAGGCGAATTCATCGAAGTACTGACGCAGGAACACGTCCAGGTCCTCGCGACCGATCCGGCTCTCGATCCAGTCCAGAAAGAAGCGCCCCATGTCGTAGGGCACGCTGATGAAGGCACCCTCGGGATCCTTGCCGCTGAGGTCGCGGACCAGTTGGCGATCGCCCGCTTCGAGCTCGGGCAGGCTGGCCTGCAGGCCGTCCCAGTCCAGCCTGGCGAGCATGGCAACGACCTCGGGGGAGTAGATCTGCTCCATGATTCGCGACTCGAAGTAGACGGTAAAGCCTTCGTTCAGCCACAGATCGCGCCAGGAGGCATTGGTGACCAGATTGCCCGACCAGCTGTGGGCGAGCTCGTGGGCAACGAGCGCCAGCAGGCTGCCGTCGCCTGCGATGATCGTCGGGGTGACGTAGGACAGGCGTGGATTCTCCATGCCGCCGAAGGGAAAGCTCGGCGGCAGCACGAGCAGGTCATAGCGGCCCCAGCGGTACTCCCCGTAGAGCTGCTCGCCGATGTCGATCATTTCTTCGAGCTGATGAAACTCGGCCGCGGCGCGCTCGATCCAGTCCGGCTCGGCGTAGACGCCGCTGCGCGGGCCGATCTCGGCGAACTCCAGATCGCCGATGGCGATGGCCATCAGATAGGACGGGACCGGCTGCGGCATGCTGAAGCGGTACTCACCCTTGGTGTTGCGCTCGAAGGGATTGCCGTCGGCGCCCATGACGACCATCAGATCGCGCGGCCCTCGAACCGTGGCATCGAAGGTATAGCGCACCGCGGGGGTGTCCTGCAGCGGCACCCAGGTGCGGGCGTAATGCGGCTGGCTCTGGGAGAACATGAAGGGCTGGCCCGAACTGGTCTGATTGCCATCGAGCCACTGCAGGCCGAAGGCATCCGGCGAGCTCTGGTAGTCCACCCGGACCTGGCTGATCCCCTGCGGCAGGATGATGACCAGCGGCTGGCCGAGATGGGCCTGATCTTCGCTCAGGACCGGACCCAGGCGCCAGGACACCGGCCGATACTCGCCCTCGGGCCCGACCACGGTGACATCCTGAATGTCAAGATCGCGCGTGTCCAGGACCAGACGCTTGTGAGCGGGATCGGGACGGTCCAGCTCCAGGAGCACGTGGCCGCTCAGCGTGCGCGTGGCCATGTCGGCATCCAGATCCAGGGTCAGATGCCGGACCTGTACCTGGTCGTATTCCGCATAGCTGTGCGGGTCGGGACCGAGATCGACCCGGAATTCAGGCTTTGGTGTCAGTGGCACCGGCGGAGTTTCCTGCTGACAGGCAGTGAGGTTCGACAGCAGCGCTGCGGCGAAGAGAGCTGAGAGGAGGTTTTTCATTTAGGCAATCCTTGACTAACGTCTACCTTCTCGCCGAGGCGCGGAGACGCAAAAGAACAACAGCAATGCATGCGCTGAGCGGTTTTTGAGTCACGCAGCGAGATCAGAGCGCATCATCGCCTTCTTCGCTGGTGCGGATGCGCACGGCCCGTTCGATCGAGGTGACAAAGATCTTGCCGTCACCGATGCGACCCGAGGCGGCGGTTTCCATGATGGTCTCGACGACCCGGTCAGCATCGTCATCGGGCACGGCGATCTCGAGCTTGAGCTTGGGCAGGAAATCGACCACGTACTCGGCGCCACGGTAGAGCTCGGTATGGCCCTTCTGGCGACCGAAACCCTTGACTTCCGAGACGGTCATTCCGGTCACGCCGACCTCGCCCAGTGCGTCGCGGACATCGTCCAGTTTGAACGGTTTGATAATGGCAGTGATCATTTTCATGATGGGATCGTCGTCGTCCTGGGCTTGGGTTTGAGCTAGAGTGCATTATTCCTGTTATGGCACTGGACTGCACACCATGCAACCCGATTTCCAGACACTCGACGAGATCACCCGCCGCCTGGCCGCCGCCGTCCCCGCGGAATTGAAGACCGCAAGGGCAGACATCGAGGCCCAGTTCCGCACCATTCTCGAGGCTACCTTCAACAGAATGGATCTGGTCACACGCGAGGAATTCGAAATCCAGAAGAAGGTTCTGGCGCGGACGCGCGAAAAGCTCGAAGCCCTTGAAGCAAGACTTCAGGACGACTGAGTTACGGCTGCGTCAACCGGTGCATCGGGTCAGTCGCACGCCGCAGCCCGATCCGCTATTCTTGAATCCCGCGAGCGATTCGTCGCTCCTGTCATCTGCTTCCGGGGAAACCATGACTGTGTGGCGCTCGATTTCAATCGGATTGGCTCTGCTCCTGCCCCTGACGGTCAGCGCCGAGATCGTGCGGGTGGGCGGCGATCGCGACTACCCTCCCTATGAATTCATCAATGAGCAGGGACTAGCGGACGGCTTCCACATCGATCTGATCCGATCGCTGGGAGAAATTGCCGACTTCGAGCCTGAATTCCGGCTCGGCCCTTGGGCCGAAAGCCGTGGTGCCATCCTCACCGGCGATATCGATCTTCTGGCCTCGTTTGTGGCCGAATTCCGAATGGACGAGCTGGACTTCGCCACGCCCCACCTGATCGTGCACCACGAAATCTTCGTGCGCCAGAATGATCGTCAGATCTCAGGCCTGGAATCCCTGGCCGGTCGAGAGATCATCGTGCAGCAGGGTGACTTTGTCGAGGAGCACCTCGAACGGCTGGACATCGATTTCACCCTGATCCCCGTGATGACCCAGCGCGATGCCCTGGCCCTGCTCGCCAGCGGCCAGCATGATGCGGCCATCATCAATGAGCACGTCGGGCGGGTGATGCTGAGCGACGGCTTCAACGATCAGCTCACGACCATCGGTGCGCCGCTTTTTCCTATCAGCTATGCGCTGGCCGTCGGCCAGGGCAACGAGGCACTGCTGACGCGAATCGAGCTAGCGCTTTCCGAGCTCAAGTCCAGCGGTGAATTCAATCGGCTGCGCCAACGCTGGCTGAGTTCAGTATCCTCGGAACGGAGAGAGGATCGGCTGATGCACTGGTTGCTGGTCGCCATGCCGCTGGTGCTCGCCGGCATTCTTCTGGTGATGATCTGGCGCCAGTCCAGACAGCATCCCCAGGAGGAAAGCCAGGCCGTGTTTGCCGCCCGATTCCGGCGCGACGGGCTGACCGGACTGCCGAATCGGGTCGAGCTCGAGCAGGGCGTGGCCAACGCCATCGAGCGTGCCCGGACCGATCACTTCCCGCGGGCCCTGCTCCACATCGACCTGGATCAGTTCAAGCTGATCAACGAGTCGGAGGACTACCGGGCCGGCGATGAGATCATCTGCAGGATCGCCGAACTCCTGCGCAAGCGCAGCCATCTCGGTGAGCTGCCGGCCCGTCCCGGCAGCGACGAGTTCGCTTTGTTGCTCGGACCCAGCCGGGACCCCATGGCCACCGCCGAGCAGCTGCGCCAGGAGCTCGAGAACATGGAGTTCCAGATCGACGACCGGCGAGTTCAGGTGACGGCCAGCATCGGCCTGGCAAAGCTTGACGACCATGCCATCTCGGTCGGCGAGCTGCTCAAGCAGGCCGAGGCCGCCTGTCATGCAGCCAAGGAAGCTGGCCGCAACCGGGTCCATGCCTATCAGGTCGATGACGAGGCGCTGATCGAGCGCCACGAGCAGATGCGCTGGGTGCGCGAAGTCAGCCTGGCCTTGAAAGAGGACCGGCTTCACCTGTACTACCAGACCATCGAGCCGTCCAAGCCCAATGCCAACGCCGAGCTGATCATCGAGATTCTGCTGCGCCTGGAGTGCCCGGACGGGCGAATCGCCGCCGCCGGTGAGTTCGTTCCGGCGGCCGAAAAATACTTTATCGCTCATCGCCTTGATCGCTGGGTGCTGCGCAATACACTGGCCTGGTTGGAGCGGCACAGTAACCGGATCGCCCATCTGCGCCGGGTCTTCATCAATCTGTCCGCGCGCAGCCTCGGTGACGACCGCTTCCTGCCCTTCGCTCTGGAGCAGTTGGCAACCCACGAGGTTCCGAAGGAAAAGATCGCCTTCGAAATCACCGAGACGGCGGTGATGACCCAGCTCAGGACCGGCCTGAACACCATCGAGCATCTACGCCATCTCGGCTGCCAGTTCGCCCTTGATGACTTCGGCGTGGGTATTTCATCGATGGCCTATCTGAAGAACCTGCCGATCGACGTGCTCAAGATCGACGGCAGCTTTGCGCTCAACACCGCAACCGGCGAGCGCGATCGCGCGGTGCTCAGGGAAATCAACGAGCTCGGCCACACCCTCGGCAAGACCACCGTCATGGAGCACGTCGAGACCGAGCAGCAGCGACGGATGATGGCCGAACTGGGCATCGACCTGGTGCAGGGCTTTGCCGTCAGCGAGCCTCGACCTCTTCAGGACCTGCTCGACGACCCGCGGCTGTCGGGCAGATAGTCGGGCAGATAATGTCCAGACACGAACATTTCCTAGCCTCTTCTCAGTCAATTTCCTAGAGACATCACCGGTCCCGCAGCGGACACTGGACGCAGTTCTTCAAGCGTGATGCCGATGCCTCTGGCCACCATTCATTCCCGCGCCCAGGTCGGAATCGATGCACCCCCGATCTGGGTCGAGGTGCACCTCGGACCCGGCCTGCCCGGATTCAGCATCGTCGGACTGCCGGAAACGGCCGTACGCGAGAGCAAGGATCGCGTCCGTGCCGCCATGGACAATGCCGGCTACAAGCGGCCGCAGTGGAAGATCACCGTGTCGCTGGCACCGGCCGACCTGCCCAAGGAGGGGGCACGCTTCGACCTGCCCATGGCACTCGGCGTGATGGCGGCCTCCGGTCAGCTAGAGACCGGGACCCTGGATGATTGGGAATGCCTGGGCGAGCTGTCCCTGAACGGTGAGCTCAGGGCAATCCGGGGCGCGTTGCCGGCCGCCATTGCCGCGCGCGAGGCGGGCCGGAAACTGATCCTGCCGCGCAGCAACGGCGATGAAGCCGGCCTGGTCGAGGGCGCCGAGGTCTATCTGGCCGACCACCTGACCGACGTCGTCGCTGCGATCAACGGCCATCTGGACCTCGATCGGGCCGCGGCGGTCGAGCAGAGCGTCTCTGAGGGCGTGCCCGATCTGTCCGAAGTCCTGGGCCAGAACCGCGCCCGGCGAGCACTCGAGATCTGTGCCGCCGGGGGACACAACCTGCTGTTCGTCGGACCACCGGGCACCGGCAAGACCCTGCTGGCCTCGCGTCTGCCCGGCATTCTGCCGCCGATGCCCGAGGGCGAGGCGCTGGAAGCCGCGGCAATCGCTTCGGTCGCCGGCCTGGGCCTGGATCCGGCCCAGTGGCGTCAGCGCCGCTTCCGCTGCCCGCATCACACCGCTTCCGGTGTGGCGCTCGTCGGCGGCGGGTCCAAGCCGCGACCCGGCGAGATTTCGCTGGCTCATGCTGGCGTCCTGTTCCTCGACGAGCTGCCCGAGTACAGCCGCCACGTGCTCGAGGTGCTGCGCGAGCCGCTGGAGTCCGGTCGCATCATGATCTCGCGCGCCGCGCTCCAGGCCGAGTTTCCGGCCCGCTTTCAGCTGGTCGCCGCGATGAACCCCTGTCCCTGCGGCTATCAGGGCGATCCGTCCGGGCGCTGTTCCTGCACACCGGATCAGATCAAGCGCTATCGCGATCGCGTCTCGGGGCCGCTCCTCGACCGGATCGACCTGCAGGTCGAAGTGCCGCGCCAGTCGCTCAAGGGGCGCTCGCCGGGCGAGCCGTCCGAGCGCGTTCGCGAGCGTGTGATCGAGGCGCGCGCGGTCCAGTCCGAACGCGGCTGCATCAATGCCCGCCTCGGTGTCGACGGCATTCGAGCCCACTGCGAGCTGGGTGAGCGCGAAGCCCGGCTGCTGGAACAGGCCTGCGAGCGCCTGCACCTGTCGGCCCGCGCGCATCACCGTATTCTTCGTGTGGCGCGTACGATTGCCGATCTCGAGGGGGAAAGCCGGCTGGCCATGCACCATCTGAGCGAGGCGATCGGCTATCGCCAGCTCGAACGGAAATAGTGCGCGCCTGACCAACGAATCTTTCACTCATGAGGCTGCCTCAGCCGTTAGCATGAGCGTTTGATTCTTGTGAGTGGATTGGGAGTGCGAAGCCCCGGCGCCAATTCGATGATTGCACTATGTCTGGCCCTGATGCTTCAGGTCGCCTGGACCAGTGCCCGAGCCGATAGCCAGGTGGTGACCGAGATCCAGGGTGTCGAAGGTGCCTTGCTGACCAACGTTCGCGCCCACTCCGGGCTGTATGCCGCCCAGCGCCTGGACGATGTCTCGGTCTGGCGCCTGCGTCAGCTGGCAACCGATGCGCGGCAGGAAGTCCGCGATGCCCTTCAGCCCTATGGCTACTATCGTCCGAGAGTCGAGGTCCGGCTGGAAGAGCCCCAGGATGAGGGTCCGTGGCGCGCGCTGATCAACATCACCTCCGGGCAGGCAACCCAGGTCGACGCCCTGACCCTGGAAATCGAGGGCGACGGCCGGACCGATCCCGAGCTCATCGCCTGGCAGCAGGCCTGGCCGCTGAGCGAGGGCAGCCGTCTGATTCACGCGCAGTTCGAGTCGGCCTGGAAACAGCTGGCGGCGCTGGCCGAGCAGCGCGGTTATTTTGCCGCGCGCTTCCTGCAGCGCCAGGTGGTGGTTGACCCGGACCGTGCCAGCGCGGAGGTCACCGTGCGTTTTGATACCGGCCCGCGCTACCGTTTTGCCGACTACACCAGCAACGACCATCCCTTCTCGGAGCGCCTGATCGAGCGATTGAACGTGCTCGAGCCGGGCGAATTCTACAGCCGGGACCGCGTCGATCGGCAGCGCGAGGTTCTGGTCCGCTCCGGCTTGTTCCGACGCGTCATCGTCGAGGAAACGCGCCAGGCAGATGGTGCCAGCGTGCAGCTGAACTACGAGCTCGAGCCCAGGCCACCGAACTCGTATCGCGCCACCGTCGGATTCGGTACCGACACCGGGGCGCGCCTGCAGCTCGGATGGATCCGCCACTATCTTTCGCCCAAGGGCGATCGGCTTGATCTGGGCTTCGGGGCCCAGCAGCAAAACGAGGAATTCGTCTTTCGTGGCGATTATTTTCTGCCGCGCGGCAACAAACCCTTCGACTTCTGGACCGCCGGGCTGTTGCTGCGCAGAGAACAGGACGACTTCCGCTTCAACGACGAGGACCAGATCGAGGCGGTCTTCGACAGCTTCAGCGGCAGTCGTGAACAGGCCGAGGTCACGTTCGGACGGATGGAGGAACGACCCGCACCTTTCGAGGGCGCCGACCCGATCGAGGAGCGCCTGTTCATCTCGGTGCTGGATGAATCCTTCGATGCCCTGCGCGAGGGCAGTTTGAGTGAAGAGAATCAGGCGCTGCTCGAGGCCAATCCCGAGATCCGACCGTTCCTGCAGGACGAAACCCAGACCGTCGCGCTCGGGGCCAGCTGGCGCCTGTTCAGCGTGACCGGAACGGGCTTTCAGGCCCGTGGTCTTGTGGCCGATGCTCGCGTGGTCGGCGCCAGCGCATCCGTCGGCTCCGATGTCGGATTTCTCCAGGGGTATATCGGCGGACGCTGGCATCAGCTGATCGGGGATCGCCACAAGATCCTGCTGCGCGCCGAGGCCGGCTACACCGAGGCCGATGTCGACAATCTGGTGGTCACGCTCGATGATCGTCAGCTCGATCTGTCGATCACCGAGCTGCCGGAGCGCTATCGATTCAAGACCGGCGGCGACCGCACGATTCGTGGCTATGCCTTCGAGGCACTGAGCACCAACCGCAACGGCGGTAATCATCTGCTGGCTGCCTCGGCGGAATACGAATACCGGGTCGGTGACAACTGGTCGTTGGCCGCCTTCTACGATATCGGCAATGCCTTCAACTCATTCGATCAGGTCAAACTCAAACGGGGCATCGGCGCCGGCTTTCGCTTCTACACGCTGATCGGCCCGGTCCAGGTCGACTTTGCCCAGGCCCTGGACGACGCCGGCAAGCCCTGGCGCTTCCACTTGACGATCGGAACCCGACTGCTGTGAGGACCAGGAGCACACCCAGGCCATGAATGCCAAGCTCAACGATCCCGACAAGCCCGACGCACCGGACGAATCGCCACGTTCAGCGCGCCGCTGGCTCAAGCGCATCCTGATTGCGCTGCTGGCGCTGATCCTGCTGCTGGTCCTGGTCCTGGTGGGCGGTTTCCACTGGCTCACTCGCACCCATTCCGGCGCCGAATTCGCGCTGGGTCAGGCGCAGGGGGCCTTGCCGAGCCTGGCGTGGGATACGGCCGAAGGCAATCTCCGCGACGGGCTGGTGCTGGAGGGCCTGACGGTAGATCCGGCGGGTGCTTCGGTTCGAATCGAGCGCGTCGAACTGGCCGCACGGCTGCGCCTGATCGGCGGGCTCGAGCTGACCGTTGAGCGTCTTGCCGTGCGCGGCGCAGACATTGTTCTGCCGCCCCCGGAACCGGGCGCCGATTCTGAAGACGCGATCACCCTTCCCGACCTGGCCAGTCCGCTGCCGATCGTCATCGAGCAGCTCGAGCTTGCCGCGATTCGCCTGCTGCCGCATCAGTCCGAGACGCCGTTGCTCGTGGTCGACGAACTGCGGCTGCGCGGTCGGATCGATCAGGCGCTCGCGCTGGAGACCTTCGAGCTGCGCCTGCCCCAGGGCGAGCTCACTGCCAGCGGCCAGGCCGCGTTGAACGCACCGCACCGCCTGGATCTGGACATCACGGCACAGACCCGTCTCGATGAGATTCCTCCGCACGGGCTGGCGCTGTCCGTGGAAGGCCCCCTGAGCGATCTTGCCATCACGCTGGACAGCGACGGTCCGGTCGACCTGAGCGGAAGCAGCCGGCTGCGCGGCCTGCCGAGCCTGGAGACAGTCACGCTCGACCTGGAGGGCAGCCTGAGCGACTGGCCGGGTCTCGACTACGCCGTCCGCGACCTGGATCTTTCCCTGGAGGGTGGTCCGGACGACTGGACGGCGCGGGTGCTGGCCAGCGCCGAGGGCCCCCGGATTCCGGACAATCGGATTCAGCTCGATGCCAGTGGCTCGCTCGACAGCGCCCGGCTGGACAGCCTCAGAATCGACACTCTGGACGGCGTGATCAGCGCGCAGGGCCAGGCACAGTGGGCCGATGGTCTGGCGGGGCAGCTGAGCCTGGGTCTCGACCAGCTCGACCTGACACCGCTCTACCCCGAGCTTCCCGCCCAGGCGCGCCTGAACGGCGCCCTGGATCTTAGCGTCGAGGATCGACTGATCCGCCTCGATTCACTCACCCTGCGCGCACCGCCGACCACCCTGAGCGTCCAGGGCAGCGGTCGCTACAACCCGACCGAGGATGATCTGGCGCTCGACCTCGTATGGCAGGATTTCAACTGGCCACCGGTCACCGATGATACTGAACCGCTGGTCGCCAGCCAGCGCGGCGAGGTTCGTCTCACAGGCAAGCTGAGCGACTGGCGCGCCGAGCTGGACGCACTGCTGCAGGTGCCCGACCAGCCGCAGACCGAGGTCCAGGCCAGGCTGCAGGGAAACGAGACAGGCGCACGCCTCGAGGGCCTGCGCTTCGATGCCGAGAGCGCAGGCCGCGCACAGGTCAGCGGAACGGTCGACTGGCAACCTGCCCTGGTCGGCACGCTGGCTGTCGAGCTGATCGAGCTCGATCCGGGTGAATTCATTCGGCAGCTGCCCGGTCAGGTGTCGGCCGATATCGATATCGCGATCGATGGCCCGGACGCCTTCGATCTGGTCATCAATCGGCTCGACGGCACGCTGCGGGGACAGCCCCTGAGCGGCGGCGGCCGGGTCAGCTGGCAGGCTGCGGCACCGCAGGCTGGCCGACTCGAACTGGCCCTGGGCGACAATCGCGTCGAGCTCGACAGCACGGACGGCGAGCGCTGGACTTTCAACGCCCGGGGCGATGCCCTCGATCAGCTCTGGCCAGGGTTGTCCGGTGTCCTTGTGGCCGAGGGCAGCATCCTGCCGGCCGACGCCGAGCTCAGCGCCACGGCCACCCTGCGCGAAGCCGGTCTCGACGACATCACCCTGCGCGAGCTCGATCTTGCCGCTGACCTGCGCTGGCAGGAGCCGACCCGTGCCGATGTGGTGTTGACCCTGAACGATCTGGACCTGAACCCATGGGAGCGCGTCGACCGCCTCGAGCTGACCCTGAACGGTCGCTGCCGCTCCCATCAGTTCGGGCTCAGTTTCAACGCGCAGCGCGCCAGCCTCGATCTGGCCGGCCAGGGTCAGTGGCCCGAATGTTTGCGTGGTGGTCAACAGTGGGATGCAGCGATCGAGCGTCTTTTCCTAGGGGAAACCCTGGCCGGCGACTGGCAGCTCAGCGAGCCGCTGCGGTTCCAGGCCAGGCCCTCGGGCACGGACATCGAACCGGCCTGCCTGACCGCTGCCGGCTCCAACCCGGGGCGCCTCTGCCTGCAGGCGGCTCAGCTGGCGCCCGCCGACCAGCCCTCGAGCGCAGCACTCAGCCTGAGCGATGTCCCGATGGATCTGGTGTTGCTGCCGCTCGATCTGACCGTCAGCATCAGCTCGTCGCTGTCGGGGGAGCTTGAGACCGGCTGGACCCTTGGTCAGGGCCTGGATCGCCTGGCGGGCAACCTGACTCTGGACGCCGGCGCCATCATTCCGCTAGGGAGTGACCAGACCCTGCTCGGCGTCGACGGGCTTCGCATCGATCTGACCCCCAGCAACGGGGGCGTGCTCGTTGGCCTCGACGCGCGCTTCGAGGGCAGCAGCAGCCTGAGCGGTGCGCTCGGCATCGAGGATCTTCGTCGCCCGGCAGAGTCGACGATCAATGGACAGCTTGACCTCGATCTACCCGATATCGGGGTGTTCAACAGGGCGGTGGTCGAGCTGGATTCGATGGGGGGTCGACTGGAAGGCCAGATGGCGATTCGCGGACGGCTGGGTGCTCCGCAGCTGGAGGGGCAGGCCCGGCTGATTGACGGCAGCCTCGGTCATGCGCCCCTGGGACTGGATATCCGGGACATCCAGCTCGACCTGACCGGCAGCAATCTGCAGGCCAGTCTGACCGGCCAGATGCACTCCGGCGAGGGTCAGCTTCGAATCGACGGGGGCCTTCGACCCAACGGCGATGCCTGGTCCTGGCAGCTGGCTGCCGAGGGCGACCGATTCAGCCTGGCCAGCGTGGATTGGCTGACCCTGGCGATCAGCCCCGATCTCGAACTGAGTGGTGAAGGTGCGCGTCTCCAGATCGATGGCGATATCGCTATCGATCAACTGCGCGCCGGCCTTCCACCGGGGCGCGCCTCTCAGGTCACGGCCTCCAGTGATGTGATCGTTCTCGGTGAAACCGAGGACACAGACCAGACCCAGGCCCTGGTCATGAACGGCCGTCTGGGCATCGATCTCGGCGAGCGCGCCAGCCTGAACGCGGTCGGGCTCGAAACCCGGCTTGCAGGTGAGGTCGAGCTGCTCTGGGACGAGAACGGTGCGCTGCCCAGATCGCGCGGCATCATCCGGCTGCCCCAGGGAACCTTCGAATCCTACGGACAGACCCTGGAAATCGAGGACGGCGAAATCATCCTGAGCAATCAGCCGATCACCAATCCCCTACTCGATATCCAGGCCGTCCGCGACATCTTCGGCGACCCGCAGGTCGAGCGCGCCGGCGTCTCGATTCGCGGCAATGCCCAGTCCCCGGAGATCCGCCTGTTTACCGATCCGCCAACCAGTGAGGAAAAGGCCCTGGCCTACGTCGTCACCGGGGCCGACTTCGATCACGCCGGCGGTCAGGGCGCGGTCAACGTCGGGCTCTATCTGCTGCCCAAGCTGTTCGTCAGCTACGGCATCGGCCTGTTCGAGAGCGGTAACGTGTTGTCAGGCCGCTATGAACTGTCCCGCCGTTGGGGTGTGCGCGTGGTCAGCGGCGAGCGGGATACTGGGGTGGATTTGAGTTATGCGGTGGATCGGTAATGGCGAGGATCAAGGGGCAAGGTTCAAGGAACAAGGCTCAAGGCACAGGGCGCGGGATAAGGGGATAAAGGTTAAGGGCTTAGTCGGGGCGGGCCAGCCAGATGTAGTGGCGGGCGCCCTTGCCGGCGCGGTGGGGGCGGACGATGCGTTCTTCGACCTTGAAGCCGCAGCGCCGCATGCGGGTCTGGAAGAGACGATCGGGCCCGGCTGACCAGACCGCCAGCACGCCGCCGGGACGCAGGGCCCTGCGGGTGACACTCAGGCCTTCGTCGGTGTAGAGCCAGTCGTTCTCGCGCCGGATCATCGCAGTCGGGCCATTATCGACATCCATCATGATCGCATCGAAGCCAGTGCCGGGATCGCGCAGGAGAGCCGCGATATCGCCCTCGAAGACGGTACTGCGCGGATCCTTCAGCGGGTGTCCCGACGGCTCGCCCATCAGGTCGCGATTCCAGGCGACGACCTCCGGGACCAGCTCGGCGACCACGACTTCGGCGCCCTCACCCACCTGGCCCAGCGCGGCGGCCAGCGTGAACCCCATCCCCAGACCGCCGACCAACAGCCGCGGCCGGGCCGAACCCTCCATAGCGCCACAGGCCAGCTCGGCCAGGGCGATCTCGGACCCGTGCACGCGGCTGTTCATCAACTCCCCGCGGCCGGGGATGACGATGGAGAACTTGTCCTGATGCCTGTAGAGCAGCAGGTCCTTGGTCGTGTCGGGAATCCGGGCCGTCGCCAGCAGTTCGGATCGAGGCATGGGTAGTCGCCCTTATAGCGAGAAAACACGGATCCACCACGGAGACACAGGGTGCACAGAGAAAATCAATCAGGCCCTGTCTTTTCCTCTGTGCCCTTCGTGCCTCTGTGGTGAAGTTATTGTGTCAGCGGCCCTTGAACTCGGGCGCGCGCTTTTCCATGAAGGCGCGCATGGCTTCAGTGAAATCCTCGGACTGCATGAACATGCCGTTGAGAGTCGCGGCTTCGCGGTTGCCGTGGCTGACGCCACCATCGATGCGCGCGTTCATGACCTGCTTGATGCCCGCCGTGACCAGGGGCGGGTTGGCGGCAATGCGGCCCGCCGTCTCCCGAGCAGCCTCGAGCAGCGCCTCGCCGTCATCGAAGAGATGGGTCAACAGACCGATGGCACGCGCCCGCTCGGCGCTGATCTCGTCGCCGGTCAGGGCCATTTCACGCGCCCAGCCCTCGCCGATCAGGTGCGGCAGACGCTGGATGCCACCGAGGTCGGGGACGATGCCGACCTTGACCTCGCGCAGCGCGAACTTCGCCTGCTGGCTGGCAATGCGGATGTCGCAGGCCGCGATCATCTCGATGCCGGCACCGATGCACCAGCCGTCGACCGCGGCGATCACCGGCAACCGCCCGGCGGACAGGGCGTCGAAGCCCGCCACCATGTCCGTCGCCGTGCGCACGATCGCGGCACGACCGGCGGCCCCGTCCTGGAGCATCGGCCCCATGTGCTGGGCCATCCCGGGCAGGTCCAGTCCGTAGGTGAAGTCCTGACCCTCGCCACGCACGATCAGGCAGCGAAGCGCCGGGTCAGCATTCAGTTCCGCCACTGCAGCCGGCAGCTCGCGCCAGAAATCCGGCCCCATGGCGTTGCCACGCCCGGGCCCGAGCAGCACGAGTTCGGCGATCCGGTCTTCAAGGCGATCGATACGCAGCGATTTCAGGTCGGACATGGTCAGCTCACTAATGACGGGAACAGCCTCGGATGATACCGGCTCGAATCACCCCGGATAGCGGATAATGAAAGAATGGACCCCGACCCGGACATCGTTATCGCACGGACGCAGCAGTGGATCGAGCGCGTGGTCATCGGCCTGAACCTGTGCCCCTTCGCTGCCCGGCCCTGGCGCGAGGGCCGGGTCGAGATCCGGGTCAGCGCGGCCGATCGCCCCGAGACCCTGGCCGAAGCACTGGCCGGAGCCCTGATGCATCTGGCCGCTGCCGACCCGGCCGACTGCGAGACCACCCTGCTGGTGCATCCGAATGTCCTCGAGGATTTTTTCGACTACAACGACTTTCTCGGCATTGCCGACGAGCTGATCGAGCAGATGGGTCTGGCCGGTGAACTCCAGATCGCCAGCTTCCATCCGGACTATCAGTTCGCTGATACAGACCCGGACGATCGATCGAACTGGACCAACCGCTCGCCCTATCCGATGCTGCACCTGCTCCGGGAGCCCAGCATCGAAGCCGCCACCGCCCGGCTCGAACACCCCGAAGCGATCTACGAACGCAATATCCGAACCCTCGACGACCTTGACCAGCACCGATGGCGAGCCCTGATCAAATCGTCCGAGACACCCTGAACCGCGGCGCGGCCGGGGATCACTGATCGAGGTCGATGAGAATGCTGTCCAGGCGCTGGGCGATCAGGTCCTGAGCCTTCTGGGTGGCGTTGAGTCCGGTGTATTCGATCTGCTCCACCGCAGTGCTCCCCGTGCGGCGGCGCTCGACCAGGTCGTAGGTGATGGTGTCTGCCTGGACCATGAAGGCGGTATCGGAGCGGCCGTAGAAGTTGAGCCGGCGCTCGCCCGCGGGCAGGGCGCGGGCGACCACGACGTGACGGGCGCCGGCATCCAGGGCCATCTCGGTGAGCGCGT
>Ga0102934_1001809_pt1 | contig 14982 bp, 15 predicted proteins | sample SalPonR2_A_D1_MG_FD_78175 | JGI IMG/M metagenome (GOLD analysis project Ga0102934, IMG submission 78175) | Salt pond soil microbial communities from South San Francisco under conditions of wetland restoration - Salt Pond MetaG R2_A_D1_MG | ecosystem: Environmental > Aquatic > Marine > Intertidal... | reverse complement strand
GAGCGCTTCTCCCAGACCTGTCGCCCGGGCACTGTGCGGCGGTCGTCGGCAACTTGGCCAAGCTGCGGTACCGGCCGGACGACTCTTTTCTCTCCGCGCTTCTATTCTCATGCCGCAGCCGCGCAGAGGCGCAGACCTTCGGACAGGCGGCCCATTTGATTTCAGGCCTGGCGCGATTGGACTATGATTTCAAAGAGGAAGAGCTGGGGCGCCTGGCTTGCTTGATGGAGGAGCGGTTGTTGACCATGGAGAAGGACACGTTGCACCCCGAATCGCTCTCGATGGGTCTGTGGGCGCTCGCGGTCCTGGGCCCGCTGGGAGACCCGAGTCGTGAAAAATTACGGCACTGGCTCGTGGAAGCGGCGATCGACCGACTGGCCAGCGCTCATGCGGAAGCCACCGCAGCGGGATTCGGGCAAGGTCCTGTGCTTTCGGAGGGCAAGGCGAAGAACTTGGTGCGGATCTGTCGGTTGCTTCGGACCGCTTTGCTCTTTCTTTCCGACCCGGAGGTAGGACAGTCTGGAAAGAAGGCGAGTGGGACGTCTGGTGACTGGGAAGGGAAGGAGGTGGGAGAGGGGAGGCGCGCTGCCAAGACACCCTCGCTCGCGTCTGTTTCTCGCCCTGCCCCTGCCTTGAGCCCTTGCTACCCCCTGGCGGTGTCAAATGACGACCTGAATTTGTCCGCCTTCGCAAAGCTTCGCCTGTGCGTAGACCAAGTCTGGCTGGATCTGGGCGCCTGGGTGGACCCTGTGCGGTCCTCTCGGTTGCAGATGGAGGTGGAATCGACCCTCCGCTACGGAGGCGCCTATTGTACCGGGGAGTGGGAGGGCGAGATGGTAACCGTGGACGTGGCGCTGCACCCTCGGCCAATGAGTGGTAGGGAAGACGCGGAGGGCGCGCGGGAGGACAGGAGGGGGGGAAGGAGGGTGCGACCAGTGGCCTTGGAAGTGGACGGACCGTCCCACTTCTTTGTGAACCAGCCGCAGCGCCCGACGGGGGACACCAAGATCAAGCACCAGGCCCTGCACCTGGGAGGGCAGTGGTCCGCCGTCATCTCCTTGGCGCATTTCGAGTGGCCCAAGTCGAGCAAGCAGCAGTTGGCGGTTCTTAAAAAGAAGATTGCGCAGACAGGCTTGGAGCCGAAAGACTTTTTCCGGTGAGGAAGGGGCAGTCATGTAGCCCTAGTTATTAAATGTACTCCAGGAAATACAATTTTGACGTACGTGCAAGCATAAATTATATATATCCGAAAGAACTTGACACTGCACGGTGTTAATATTGGTTGTAGGCAGCTGGAACCTCGGACCGCGGTAGCAAAATTTATACATAACCGTAACTTTTTTTTTGGAAGAACTGTTCAAAATGGCCGAGCCATTATTTTTATCGAAATGCCAATTTTCCGGACAAAGCAAGCTATGCAGAAAGGAGTTTACGGCCCTCACTTAGGAGCGAAAAGTACACCTGTTGAACGCAAAAAATAGAAACTCATTGTCAAGGCTCAAGTTGGGTGAGCGTGGTTCTTGTGGCAACCAGCAGCCATCTCAAACGCGTATAAGATCTGTTGCTCTCATTCATGGCACAAGCCATCCGCTTTCAAAATACTGAACTTCATACACAATATGCGCAGCCGGGTAAAGTCTAAATTCCCTCTCTACGTGCCTCCAGCCTTTACGTTATCCTCCGTACATGGTGGTATCAATGAGTAATCACGCGCACACCCCGCAGCTTGTCAATCGGATGCTTCCCGTCAGGACATGATATGAACATGTGCTCTCTTCCCACATCTAAGATCTTAGACAGCGCTTCCACCACCTCTGGAGTGAAGGCCCGATGTACCTGCACCATGCTGACCCGAATGGCTGGATACATGCGGTCGATCATCTCTACTGCCTTTGCACCCGCCTTACCCTCCCCATCCTCTTGTCCCACTCCCTCCCCGCGGCAGTGCACCACTGTCACGTGGTGGACAGTGCTTTCGTTGGCTCGGACATAGGTGAGCGCTTTGTTAAGAATGTAGAGGTCTTTGGGGTCCTTGCAGAAGAAGACCACGCGGTCTGACCGCAGCGCCAGCAATTTTTCCACAAGCAGGGCTGCGACGGACGGAGGGGAGAAGTAGATCAGGACTTTGAGCAGTCTCACGCGTTGGAACATGAGAAAAGTCAGCATGCCTACCCCTGCGAGGTACAAGAGGAAGTACAGCAGGTATTCTGACTGGCTTTGCAGGTTGACAAGGAAGGCAAGAAGGACAGCCGCCCCCCCTCCGATCACGTGGGACCAGGGCGCCACCACGTCGCGGGGGAGCTGTGAGCGCTTGACTTTCAGCATGGCACACCCGGCCGCAAAAAGAGCCATCACCCCTAGAAAAGAAAAGGCGTAGACTCCGGCAAGGGCCTCCACGTCCCCTCCCGTGAGGAGCACCTGGATCGGAAGGAGCAGGAAAATGTTATGGAGCTCACCTTCAACGGACGAGTGATAAGCACACAAAATCTTACTAAATCTTGGACATTGTCTTCAAAACTTCAGGCGATATTTTCTTCGGACTTTCAAGCTCTGCCATAATCGTGTCACGATTCCTCCCCCCGACGTCTGACGTGCCCGTACCTGACTGATGGCCAACGCCAAGTACGAGAGAATGATGTAATGGTCCGTCCCACGCCAAGCATTACGGGCCAACAAAAACGAGGGCAGGCAGCCATCCATGCTCATGCTGTAAAGTAGACCGTCGATGCCCACGTAGGCCGTCAAAACCGCCCCGCTTAAGACCACGAATGCGTCTAAGGACACCCATATCCGCAAAAACTTCCCGAAATCCACTGTGCTACCCGGACCGGTGTGTGGACCCAGCCCCAGGGTGGCCTGTACCCAGTCGCCTATGGTGTGAGCGACTCTTTCAAGGACCGTTTGAGAAAAGGCGGTGATGACAGGGACGGGCAGGACGGCGATGGAGAGGAGGGAAAGCAGGGGGTTGAAGACACAGACGGCTTGCTGCATGTACTTCAGAGTAAGGAGAAAGACTCCTGGCTTCTGGCTCTCCACGTACTGCGACGATGTCTCAAAACCACTCACACCCAAGAGCCCGGCGGCACAGCCGAAGATGAGCGCGGTCCCAATGCTCCCTGGCAGCATGTCCTCGCCCACGGCCCCCACGGCGCCTTCGATCTCCCCTCCATTCTTTGCGGTCGTGACAGCTACATCAGGAAAGGGCAGCAGAAGGTTGGCGGGTAGCTCGCCCAAATTGTTGAAAATCACGTACAGAAAACCAAGGCTAAGGAGGACGAAGAAAGTGAGGACGTGCACGGCGCATATAACCATCGCGACCCCTGCGCTCTCCTTCAGCCCCATCCCCACCACCAGCGCGAACAGAGAAAGGAGGCAACAGGCGGCGATCGGGACGTCGATCAAGTCGGGCAGTACTGCGTGCAGGTAGTTGCATGCCGTCACCGCCGACACCACCCCGGTGGCTATGTAGGCCAGCACGCTCAGACAAGCGGCGGCGGCAGCCACGGCTTTTGAGGTGGTGTTGATTAGGAGGGTGTAGGTTCCACCATTGACAGGAATGGCCGTTATGGCCTCCCCGTACACAGACCGGAAAAGGTACAAGATAAGGCCCACTAATAAAAAACAGAGGGGGGCAAGCTGCCCTGCGTAACTTGTCACCAGGCCAATGGAGTAAAAGCAAGAGCTGAGAATATCATTACCGCAAATCGAGGAAGCCATCCATGGTCCTAGCATTTCGTGCGGATGGTTTTGCCTTTCCAGAGCATGCGCTGCTTTGGAGAGTTGGACGTCGTCGACATGAATGTGTTCATCGTAAGTCCCGGGGCCGGGAAAGTGCTTGTTTCTCAAGCCTCGGGCTTTGGCTTGTGTGATGCTGATGGAAGACGTGTTCCCATTCCCATTGTATGTGTGAGAGCTTGCAGGTAACAGATTCGCGGACTCGTTCGAATTCTGCTGAGTTGTTCTTGCCATAGCTTCCGATCATGCATGTACGACAAAAGCGGGCTTTAGCAGCGACTTGCTCCGAGTCGTCCGCCATAATACGCCTTTTCCAACAATTTGACCATCAAGCTAGTGAATGTGCATTAGAAATCCGAATTTTAGTGTTCGTGGGCACCGATGTGATGTGATAAGGTCGTAAATGAAATTCTGTTATCGAAAACCAGCGGCGGTCTGGGTCGTCGGGAGGGTTGCTTTTTCCTTTTGTTCCGCGATATGAGGTGGCTTGTGAGTGATGTTTGTCGTGGTAACCACGTCCCTGAAGCGAAGGAGCTAGCACGGTCGAACGGAAGAGGAAGTTTTAAGATAAGTGCACGTCAAAGAAATGGGACAAGAGACAAGGGTAATGTCTGATGGATAGTTGGGAACCATTACATCTTGCATAACGTATCTTCTCGTTAAAGTCAGTAAGGGTACGTGGTCATTACGATAAAAACACTTCGCGGCTAGAAATATTTGTCTACACCGATGGCTGCGGACAAAAAATGTCATTCAAAATAGATCACTTATCAGTTAAAGCTTGTTGGCTTGTTCTTTCATGCGCAATAGCAAAACAAGTTGATAAGTCGTTTGTCATATTTTTGTGGGTGCAAGGCTCCCCATCCGCCCGAAGACACGGCAAAATAAAAAATCTTGATATGTTCATTTCACAGGTGGAAATGCAAGTAGTTCTATATACTCTGCAGGAGATATAAGTGTACGTTGATGCGATGTAGGCCATTTAACGGGGAAAGATGTTGGGTATCAGCAGGTCGCCTGGGTGTTGGGATGCGGTCTTTCTTCTTTCGCTCGACGATTTCTTCGTTCACATTATATGCCTGTTGAGAAGTTGTTGACATTATGATTGAGAAAAGTAATACGGTACAGTACATTCTTTCCGGAAGATCCCACAAGACAATGTCGCAGTGTCCGAAACTGTCTCCTCATCGCACCTCTCGGCCCATATTCTCTAGCACAGGATGCGGGAAGCCCCAGCCGTCCACACCCCGGCCTCTGTGGCTGGCGAGGCCTCAGCCTTCCCCGAGTCAAATTGTTTTCATGTCGCCTCGCAACGTGAGAGAGAAGACGACACTACGACATGAGTGCGTTGAAATTAAATCTTACCGGCGGAAAAGAAGTCGGAGGTGGTCGATGCAACTGGTTGTGTCTTTCCAGTGGCTGGCCTTCATCCCTTCTTCGCCATGCACCTGTTGGCTATACCAAAAGCAACTGATTTATACGCCACTTCTTTGGAAAAAGGCACGATTGTTTAGCATGTGCTGTGACAGTATTTGGTCCTACACGTATCTTAATCGACCATGCCTGTGTTTGTGGCTTCCATACCCTTCCTCACCCCAGCCTTCTCCCCACCACGTTCTCACCCTCGCGTTTCGCCGCCCTAACATAATTAGACGATGGGTCGCGCTGTGACTGTCCGGGACATCAAGCCCCAGGACTTCATTGTAGCCTATGCCGCACATTTGAAGACCAAGGATAACTTTGAAGTACCCAAGTGGGCCGACATTGTTAAGACCGGAATTGGGAAAGAATTGGCGCCTTACGACCCAGACTGGTACTACACACGGGCCGCTGCTGTCCTCCGCCAGATCTATCTTAAGCAGGGCATTGGTGTAGGTGCCTTGCGACGGATCTATGGGGGCTCGAAGCGCCGTGGAGTTGAGCGATCTACCACCGTGAAAGGAGCCGGGGGCTGCATTCGTCACGTTCTCATTCAGTTCGAGGTACGCTGTCGAAATATGGAAGAAAATGCGTAAGCCGATACGAGCATACACGTGTGCCTGAGCCGGCCATATCCGTAGTAGAAGGAGGGGGCAGTTTCAATGCGTGTCAGCATGCATCGTAAACTGAGAGACACAGGTCCCTTTTAATTCTGACTGCGATCTCTTGGCAAGCATTTGGGAATTCGAGCCTTTGAAAGACGAATTTTAGCTGTGTTGTCTACTGAAGTGAGATTTCTGGTTGCAGTGGTGTTTGTGGTGCTGACTACTGCAAGTTACTTGAGACTCGACACGGTCCAAAAGATGGCATGGCGATAGCTTTTGAAAGGAGATAGTGGATTTTTTAAACAAGACTCAGAACTCATTTCCCTCTCAATTTTCTCGTTTTCTTCTGTCAAATAGAACCTAAAATACGTGACGAAGGACAGCAATGGCGGACGAAAAATTACTAAAGAAGGACAAACTGCCCTGGACCAAATTGCAGCCTCGGTAGCAAACGCAGAAGCGGATGAATAAATAGGACAGCCGTCTTGTGGCGGTTCGTCTCCTTGTTAGCGTGCACGTTCAGCGTAGCGATGCAGCTCGGAGGAAGCTTGTCTCGGGGTAGGGGAAATCTTTTCAGCCGTCGTCTATGTAGCCTTGTGTCGCGCGCCTGATGGTCGCAGTGAGTCAAAGGCTGCTGAAAGAGTGGTGTAGGAAGTGCTACCCAAATTTTCATTTTGTGCGGTCCGTGGTTAAAATGGAATGGGTGGGATTCTGATGAGAAGGTGATCGGATGACAAGGAGATGATAGGCAGACTTTTCCTCGTGCTGTCAACGGTAGAAATAACATGCGTGTAACAATGAAGATGAAAATCGCAAAGAAAAGACTTCATTTACTAGCTGACAAAGGCTTTGGAATTTTTGTTTTGCGTTTAGTAAATGAGTTGCTCAGTTGTAAAGCGTCAAGACTAGATTACCTCCTTCCCCCTGCCCCTTGACCGTTACGTTACACCGACCGTTGCCGTTACTGGTAGGTACGCAAGCCGCCCGCCTCGACGAGTACAATCGAGGCGTGCGAAAGCTTGTTTCCTAAAATTTTCACCAGAAATATACTGATATTTCTTTGTAATTGCTAATGGCCTTTATGCCGGGATTTGCGCCCCTCTAGTCACACCAATACACACCCTACAATGGTAGGAGGCCAGCCTTTGGCCCATTTACTATGTCATTCTCAAACTGTCTTCCTTACTTCATACCATCATCATTACCTCAGCATGTTTGGAGCTGGAAGAAGGATGAAGTCGGAAATAGATGGTGCTGATCCTATTCTGGATACTGCTAAAGAGGACGGAACGGGCAGCACCATCAATCCGCAAAACCGATCTCGGATTGCTCGTCTGAGAGGGCCTAATCTGAGAGTAGAAGAAAGTACGCACGGCAGCAATCAATATAATAGAGAGGGGCAGGCCAAAATGGCTTCATTTCAAAGCATAAGGTAACAATCACCCCCAAAAGAGGGGGTGTATCCTCGTCGCATACCTTTTCTCGGTCAATGTGTCACCTGTTGCTTTCCCCTTCTCTCCATCGAACATAGCTACTTGCCGATCCATTCCAAAATTTACCTTGAATGGCTCAAGACGCATTTTACGGCATCTGTGGTGGCGAACTGGGTGATGGTAAGCTTTTTAACTTTATCTTTCCGATGATGGGCGCGTCAGCGTAAGCTGCTCGTGGTTATATTTACTTATGCTTGGTATCTCCTAATCGTCCATTTCTGATTTGTGTTGCATAATCTAACCGCGCCGCTATTTCTACGTTCCTCCGTCCGTATCTTAGATGGCCTTAATTGGCGTAGTCACTGGTCTAGTTGGCGCGGCCCTCAAGAACCTCATTCAATTCTTCACCAAAGTCAAATTCATGCATGTTCAATCCCTCCTTGCCCGCCATCAATTTATGCTCATGTGGTTTTACTTCACAAGTATTTCCCTCATTTTGGCTTTGGTGGCGGCCGCCGTCGTTGTGTACGGAGAACCTGCCGCCGCAGGCTCGGGGGTGCCCGAGGTAATGGCTTACTTGAATGGCGTCTCCATCCCGAAAATCTTCAGGGCGAGGACACTTTTCGTCAAATGTGTAAGTGTCGGCTTGGCGGTGGCCTCGGGACTATTTGGAGGGAACGAGGGTCCAATGATTCATATAGGTGCGAGCATTGGTAAAATCATCAGTCAAGGGACACAACTGAGAAATGGGTGGACAATTGCCTTGTTCAAGCGGTTTCGAAACATGTTCGACCGTCGAAACTTCATCAGTGCAGGAGCCGCCGCCGGGGTAGCTTCAGCTTTCGGTGCGCCAGTGGGAGGGCTCTTATTTGTGTTGGAAGAAATTTCCTCATTCTGGAGCCATCAACACGCCTGGCAAACATTTTTCTGCTGCATGGTCGCAACTTTGACCACCTCTTTGATCTGCAACTCATTCGAGGCATTCGAATTCACGGGAACATTTGGCTTATTCAGCAACAAACATTCTTACTTCGTGTATGTGGACGTGGCAATGGATTCGCAGTTGAAAATGTTTCTGCCCGTGGTGGTCCTCGGCGTCCTTGGTGGCTTCGCAGGGGTGGCGTTCACGTGGTTAAATCTCAAAATATGCGGATGGCGCAACCGCTGGATTGCCTGCAAGCCCTGGCAGCGAGTTATGGAGGTGTCTATCCTCGCTGTCGTGACAGCTTCGGTGTGCGTCTTATTGCCCACGGCCTTCGAGTGCCTGCCTGTAGACTGTGCCGCAGTCCCTGACCGGGTGGGATGCACGTCTCGATTGAGACAGTCCGGGATGGAGTCAGGAGAGGTTCTGCATCAGTTCACGTGCCCGGTGCGTAGGACATGCGCAGAAACGGTGCTCTCGTTTTCGGTTGGATTACTTCCTCTCTGCCTTTTGCACCTGGCGCTGACGCTCGTCCATACTATTCCTTTGCACATCCACAGGACGGTTTCTTCAACCCAGGCGCTACTCTCTTTTTCGCGACCCCAGAAACCACGATCGAACGCCTTCTCAGCCGAAATACGCATTTTCAGTTCGACTACGGACCTGTGATCTCTCTCCTCATCGTCTACATCCTTCTCGCCTGCTACACCTCGGGGATGGCCCAAAGCAGCGGGATCATGGTTCCTTCTCTCTTGATCGGTGCCACGCTTGGGCGGTTGTTCGGGCTGGTTGTGACCGATATCATGGGGGTTCCCCCCACAGACGGGGAGCGGGACTGGCAGGATCCTGGTGCGTTCGCTTTGATTGGCGCCGCGGCTTACTTCTCAGGGGTCACTCGCTTGACCATGTCGCTGACGGTGATATTCATGGAGATCACCAACGAGACTCACTTCCTATTGCCGGTGATGACCGCAATAGTGGTCGCGCGTCTGACCGCTGATGCCTGCATGGAACCCCTTTACCACAAATTAATGCATTTAAAGTACTTACCATTCCTACCGGACGAGCTCCATGCCACCGCTTGCCTAGAGCTCTCAGCGGTAAAAGACGTCATGTCAGCCCCTGCAGTGACAGTGCCGCTTTTTGGGCCCGTTTCCAAGGTGGCGCGCGTTATGCTGGCCTCTACTCATAGCGCCTTCCCGGTCGTAGAGCCTGGGAGCCATGGTGAAGTGTTCAAAGGGGTCATCCTGCGGAACCATGTTTATTCAATTTTAGCACGCGAAGAGCTCTTCGTCGACCCTCCCACAAGCGCAACACTCTCCCTCTCGTCGTCAATGCCTCTGTCGCCGAGCTTTGGTGGAGTTCCTAGCACCTCCGAGGGCGACGGTGACGCAGAGACCAGCAGTATTGAAGGCGCCATTCCCAAAATAGCCATCAGGAGACTCAGCGTAAAAATGGACGCAACGAACCGGATCAAGTACGGCTCCGTGATCAATCCCGAGCTTATGGCCAACCTGGACGACAGATTACCCCCTGTTTCCGTCTACCCTGATCTTCCCTTGTCGACCACCTCCGCCGCCACCCCTACAGCCATGCGCCCTACCGATGCGGATGCCATCAACCGCGAAGCCCTTATCGCGCGGCTCATGTCCTTCCCGGAGTTCGATACCAAATGGGTAAACTTGTCTCCATACGTAGATATGTCCTCTTATTCCGTCCCAGAGACTTTCTCGCTGGAACGCAGCTACAATCTGTTCAGAACCATGGGGCTGCGGCACATCACGGTCGTTAATAAGTACAATAATGTGGTGGGCATGATATCCAGGAAAGATTTGCTGTCGCAACATGTGGCAAAGATGGTCGGGGAGAAGGAGAAAATCGGACGGCAAACGGGTGGAGAGACAAGGGGCCAAGGACGTCGTAGAAGAAGGGGGGGGCAACTCCGTATGGAAGCGCATCGACTGCGGAGCGGAAGAGTACTTGATGCCGGGCTCGCACTCGGGTCACCTGTGGCCACGGTCGCGGAGGAGCCTGGCCCCTGGTCTGTCGAGACCTTGGATAGGAGTGTCCGCCGTGGGGAGGAGGAAGAAGAGGAAAGGGAGAGAAGGCTCATGTAGAATGTTTGAAAATCCGAAGGGAGGAGGCAAGCTACAACGTATGATAAAAGGTGCATGCGTAGGAGCTATGTATATGCATATGACATGTACATAGAGCACACGAAATTGATTATCCCGACTGAGGCTTTCGGTGTCTGTGACACGAAAGCTTGCAACTGATATGATGTCTTCATGGGGAAAACCCGCCCGACGCCAGTATTTTGTCTCTCCATTCTTTCTTTTCGTGCCGTAATAAACTAACCTCTTCCCAGTTATCTCTCGTGCTCCCGCCTGCTCCCTCGTTGCCGTCAGTATGTACACAGCCTCGCGATCCTCCTTCTCCGGCCTTCACTCTGAGTAACTCACTGGAAACTGCTTGACCACGTCTCGGACTGGCCATGAGACAAGGATTTCCTCTACACCCACGTTACGTCCAAAGCTATTTCATCCCCTCTCCTGACAACGTCCAGGTGCGACGCAGCGCCGAGCCGTCCCCTCCCCTCTCTTTTCGTGCGGACATGACAACATTGAAACAGCGAAAATTACCATGCAACTACCATCGAGGAGCAGCTAGCCACCACAGTAGCTTTATTTCATCCTCCCCGGCCCTCGACACTCCTAGCCGAAGCGGGGCTGATCTCCACGCCATGCCCTCCTCGTTCAGAGAGACTAAAAATCGTCTTTACAAAGTGTTGGCATGAACCGCCGTGCCGCATTCCCTCGTCTTTGTTCAATCCTCGCCTGGAGGAAGTACAACCCGCGGCAACTCTCTTCAAAGTCCTCCTCCATCGCTCGCCTTGCTCTTAGTGAGAAAACACAACCGAATGAAGATTCCTACGCCTGACCCACCTCTTAGCTTTTCGTAGTTTCGACGTGCTTTAGTCCAAAAATTTGAACACGAACAGGGAGACATAGGCTCCTTCTCTGCCTCCCGCCTCCCCACTCCATCGCCTACACCAGCGCTTTCCTCTTGCCTGCTTCCCTCCCCCCCACTCCCCGCGGTGACTCTTCTAGTCTTCATTACAATTGATCCGTCATCTTTGCAAATTGTCCCCCCCCCGTCAAGGTGCTCTTCAAATTCTGGCGATCGTGCTCTTTATGGTCGAACGCGCAAGAGTGTTGGCTCGGGTACCGATGCACGCCACAAAAAACTAGTTCACACCGACATTCAATACCCGTCAACCCCACTTTTTTGTTACACACCGCACAACGGTTCTTTTTCTTCTGCGGAAGGGGTGATGCCTGGACAGGGAGGGAGACAGCATTCTCCACAGCCGCAGGCGTGGCCTGTACCACGGGAGCGGCTACTTTCGCCGTTTCAAGAGCAGCTGGCACGTCTAGCGATGACGCCGACGCGGACACCTCCATCGCTTGAGTAATAGATGCTTGTTCGTGCTCAGGTACTTCAGGGGGGGTGGCGCTGGAGGGGCCGAGGGTGGACGAGGGAGAGGACGTCTCAGCCGAGGGCGTAGACTCCTGTCGCACCTCCGAAAGTGCATGGGACAGAGTGGGAGGAAGTAACGGCATTGCGGTGCTGCTGGTGCCGCTCAATACTGGGACACTTTCAATGGACGCACGTGTGACCCCTGCTGTGTCCTTGAAGCATTTCGAGCACATATATCCCGTCTGGGCAGAGCCATAAAAACCACAGCCCTTGACGCAGGGGCGAGTGTCATCGACGCAGGCTTGTGTATTTCCGTTGTCAGACATAGCTTAAGCAATTATAGACGACGTGATAGTGGCGAAAGAGGACTGGTTGCCTGTGCCAGGGATAAAATGGAAAAGAGAGAAAGCTCAGGAATTCGTTCGCAGCTTCATGATCTTTTTCAGGCCTCGAATGTAACACTCCACCGCCTTCTGTGAGGCTTGAATATCACCTGGTCAACCACGCAAAGACCCTTGTCAAGGGATTACAGCAATTGGCATGCGTTCAAAATGTCTGCGTCGCACAAAGCAGAAGGTCATAAGGACATGCGCCTCGCTGTAAGGTGTCGACATCCTTCGCGTACGATATCCTGTCCTCCGCGGACCGTCACCCACTTCCTTTCGGCTTCAGAGCCACTTCGTAAAGTCACACCCCCCCTAAATTCCAATGCAAGAAGCATTCAATTCGTCTTGCGCACATTGGAGTCCAAGGCGCGCACCTGACCTGCGGACAGAAACGAGCCGCGGCTGTTTCCTCCATGGCAGGCACCGTCGGAAAAATGGACAACATAACCTTACGAATGTCCCAGTGTCCTATGATAATCAACATTCATTCCTTTCTGCGTGATCAGGATCCTCCGAAACATGCAGAGGCCGCACAGGCCGGACTGGCATCCCTCGATTGGCAGCAAGGGGACTGGGTGTCTGGCAACGCCACCTCCAAGCACCCGGCGCCCGAAAACATGTGGTCAAATCGCACCCCGCATCTTACACATCCGCCGCGTCCCGTCCAGAGGGCTTTGCGTAGGAGAATGCATGCATGTGTCGACAACTCGTCCGTGTGGAACCATTCCTGTGCGTGGTGTGCGGCAAGAGGAGCCAAGGAAAGGCATTGCCGGGACGTTCGAAACGCCAAGCCCGGTCCACCTCAAGTGCAGCGCGTTGAAAGGTAACCACTGCCAGCCACCAAGCCCGTCCCACCCCGCAAGACACGCATCCCAAGCCCTTGCATCACATGGCCAGCACGTAGGTGCTCCCCGGGTTTTCATTCATTGCGGGGGTCGCTCCCAGGTGGTTGTCACGTGGGACGGCCGTGGCATCGGCTTCCTCCCTTCTGGTTGAGTTTGTCCCTCGCCGAGAGGCCCCCAAGACTCCGAGGGGGCCTGGTGCGCACACGACCAGAGCGTGGTTTGGGGCGCCTCCATGGGGGCGTGGCCCACGCGGAACGGCTTATGGGAGTTTATCGGTCACCTGGACTCATTTTGCATTATTTGATTTTAGCGTGAAGTTGGATAGTTTAATGCGCAACCCTCAAATACACTCGAACGCCATAATGATCACCATTGCCCATCAGAAGCCCGTCTACTTCTACTCGCTATGTTGCGAGTGGGGACACTTTTGGCGCTCGGGTGCAGCTTACTTGGCACAAATGCTTTTACCTTTCCTTCAATGAGCTGCAATGTTTTCCAGGTATGTGAGTCAATGATATGGGTGGCAAGTCGTGGAGAAAAGGGATAGGGGGAATCATCTGCAACGCTATGCCCACGTGTAGCTGGTCCAAACTAAGAAATCTCGGCACCATTCTCAGCGCATTTCAATGAAATGAGTCTCCTGCATTTGTCACGACAGGGGTGGAGGCAATCAAAGATGCGTCGGTGTTTCGTAGGGGCACTTTCAGACATTGTTGTGAAGTACTTCCACCACAATAGCATCACTCACGCACAACGATACCCTATTAAACAACCACACAGCGCCATGAAAAAAATGCTATGAAGGTATCCGAAGCCTTGTACCGGGCGGATGTCTTCCGTTTCGCCGGGAGTGCATTCGTGGGAGCCGCCCTCCTTATTGGAAGGCCCGAAGCATCCGAGGCAGAGACGACTCTAGCCTCACGGAAAGTCTTGTACTTCAGGGTGAGTATCATTGCTGCGACTTGTCACATAAAGCCAATATTTTACCGATTTCTCGTCTTCGGACGCGAAAAATCGAATGGCGCACTCACGCGATCACAACACACTGTTCCCCCTTGTGCTGATCCGTCCCTGTACTCCACTTCCTCCCAGTATGCCCCTCGCATCAAGAGCGCGCGCGATTTTCTGGCCAAGGATTTTAAGGCAGCTTTGGATAAGAAGGATTGGGCGGCAGTGGCTGCCGCTTATGAGATCGAGAAGCAAGCTCCCGACTCGTCCATGCGCAACAATCCTCAGCGGTTCATCAACAAGTTTGAGAAGTAGGCTCCGGGCGGGAGTAGGAGGGATCGTGGGGACTGAAGACTGTAGACGAGGTGGCGCAAGCGACGTCTGTTGATTTTGTAGAGGACTGACAAAGCCGAAGCTCACGTCACCTGTCCCTTTCCCTTTCTCTTTTTTCCACTTTCCCTCCCTTCTTGTAACAGAGATCTTTACAGCCCCATGCGAATTTTCTCCCAATCACTCAGTGAGAAGGGTGCGTCGCCCAAACTGACCGCTCTTTTGAAAGCTGAGGGCGAATTGGAAGCAGCCTTGGACAGGCTCCAGCTTGTGGCCAAGGGAGACTTGAAGCCTCCCAAAAAAGACGGAGGCTTTCTTGGGTTTGGGGGAGGTGCACCTGTCGAGGACAAGTATGCAGGTTTGAACCAGGAGAAGATGGCCAAGGCGCTGTTCGCCGATGCGAAGACTGCTTTCAATGCGTGGGTGGAAGTGGTGAACAAAGGTAGGGAGGATGGGAAGGAAGGGGCTTGCACAAAGAGATCCTTCCACGCCCTTGTCAGTCATATGTTTTGTCATTGCGAGCTACATGACTGACACTTTGCTCGAGCTCTGGTTCATGGTAACAAATACGGACGAGTCAGCGCATTCTCATGTCCTCTCCTCTGGGTCCTTACTGTACATCAAACCATCATAGGCATCATCGAGGTCAATAAGTTCGAGCAACTGCTTTGAGTATTGATAAGATTCATATGTGCGTGTTTGTGTATTTACTTTGTATTGCGAAATATCAGCCCGTCATAGAAAACTCAGGCGTTTCCATCGCAGCCCGCCACAACCTCCCTAGCTCAAGCGAAGCGAAACCACTAGATGAGAAATAGATGATTGATCGAGCAAACAAACTAAGTGTCCCGTGAGCAATTAAGTAAAACACAACAGACT
>Ga0102934_1001807_pt1 | contig 14990 bp, 9 predicted proteins | sample SalPonR2_A_D1_MG_FD_78175 | JGI IMG/M metagenome (GOLD analysis project Ga0102934, IMG submission 78175) | Salt pond soil microbial communities from South San Francisco under conditions of wetland restoration - Salt Pond MetaG R2_A_D1_MG | ecosystem: Environmental > Aquatic > Marine > Intertidal... | reverse complement strand
TATCAATTTGGATTGTACCTTTTAAAACAATATCTGAGAGATAGGTATGGGTGGACAAATAAGAACTATCAGACATAAAGAGACTATTGCCATTCCCAATTATATTTATGTAATCGGTCTTGCTTTCAATACCGATAAGGCTTAAATCAAAGCCTGAACCAGCAGGAAGAATTAAGTGACCGGCCGAATATGAATCATTAAAATATAATTCCACATCATTGAAGACCAATTCAGAACCAGCAATTACATTACTGGTGCTATCGGTATCAGAAATTCTTACGCTATTAAATTCAGCCGAACTAGACATTGAAATATGTTGATCAGAAGTGCCAACAAGTGTTATTTTATTATTAGTAATCAGGCCATTATTATTCAAATCACCTAATAGATCAATATTAAAGTCATAGCCATTGGGATTATCTCTGATAACTCCGTTATTGTTTAGTGTACCAGGAACCTGAAGGTCATCATTATAACCAAGGTTTTGCAATGTATCTTGCAAAATTACAGATGGCCCTGTAAAATAAACATCATCACCATCAATCTGAATTGTGCCTTTAAGAAGTATGTCTGATAAGTAAGTATGTAATGATAAGTAAGCACTATCAGACATCACAAGAGAATTGCCATTACCTATAAGCTCTGTATATTGTATATTACTTTCACTACCTGATATATTGATATCAAAGCCTGAACCTTCCGGCAGTACAAATTCACCTGCAACATAAGAATCATTAAAGTATAATTCTACATTGTGAAAAAACAGTTCCGAACCTGCTATCAATTGACTGGTGCTATCAGTATCAGTAATCCGGACCCCAGAAAATTCAGCAGTATTTGTCATAGAAATAGTTTGATCAGAAGTTCCCTCAAAAGTGATCATATTATTGTTAATTACTCCATTGTTGTGGAGATCGCCGGATAATTCCACATTAAAATCATATCCATCAGGATTGTTACGAATAGTTCCATTATTGAGCAGATCACCATGCAATATTAAATCATCGGAATTCCCTAGATTTTGAATAATCTTACCGCTATTAATAGTAATGTTGTTACAGTGACGGTCACCATCAACATAGACTGGGCCATCTATTACTACATTATCACTTTCTGTAGGCACTACTCCCCCAACCCAGGTGGAGCCGTCATTCCAATTACCACCTGTTGTAGTGGATGTGATCACATCACCAGAACTAACAGTAATATAATCAGTTTTAGTCTCAGTGACGATTCCTCCTGTTCCATCGGTTACAGTTAAGGAGACCGAATAAGTACCCGCTGAATTATAGGTATAAGAAGGATTGGGATCGGCAGTTGCATCCAGTGTTCCATCATTGTCAAAATCCCACTCATAAGTTGTTGCACCGCTGGATTGATCAGAGAAATTAACTATCAAGGGCGCAGGACCGGACGTTACATCGGCACTAAAATCGGCTGCTAATGTTGTCGATGCTCCCTTTTCAACAAGTAAAAAATCATCTACAATCAAATACCAGCTATCAAAAGAAACACACTGAACAGATAAATATATAGGTTGTCCAGCATAATTAGACAGATCGTAGGAGTATTTTGTCCAGGTACCCGGAACAGACCTGACTGTATCAAGAGTAACTGTAAAATTAGATATATCCGTCGAGCTGGTATCTGTTGAGAGTTTAACATTAAAATCTTCTGGGTAGTCTGGCCAGAGAGAATAAGCCCAAAATGAAAATTCTATTGAGTCAGCTTCCGGTAAAACAATAGGAGGAGTGAATAACCAGTCATCATTATTAGTTGAATAATTCCACTCCACACTAAGGCCATAATCGCCAGAATGAGCAAAAGTATCAACCGGTGCCTGCTCATCAGTACTCCAGGACCAGATCTGGCCGTCACCATCATTATCCTTTTGTGACCAGCCATCAGTTCCAGTTTCAAAACTTTCATAAAAAATTGTATCATTATTACCAGATTGAGTTACCACAAAATTTTGATAATTATCCTCAAGACTTTGTAAAGGTTGAGTTTTAAAACTGACTTTTTCTTTGGGTCGTGCGGTTAGAATTCCAATTTGCATAAAAATCAGAATGCAAATCATTAATACTACATTAAATTTTTTGTTCATGAGTTTACTCCATTAAAATTAATTTACCCCGAATTGAAAAAACGTTTTGATTTTAAATATCTAGAAATTAAAAAAACGAGAACAGGGAAGCTGAATTGCTTCCCTGCTCAGAATAGTGAAAGGGGCTAAAATCATTTCTCAAATAAATAGCCATCTTCAATAAAGTAGAGAACTTTTTGAGGGACAATCTTCTGGGTTCCGCCTCCACTTGTGATAAAACCAATTGCATTTTGTGCTTTATCTGCTGCTTCTTTTTTGCGGGCACTGGACATAAAGAAAATCAGAAGAGTAGGTTTACCATTTTGGGCTACTTCAGAAATATCAACTGTTGTTCCGTCAGAGCCTTTTACTTTCAGTTGAGGAAGTTTAGTATAGACAAACGGGCCTTCTTTACCATAATCAAAAAAGCCTTTTTTGAATTCAATTTTTTTATCTTCTTTATATTTCTGAGTCTTTTCTTTATCAACATATTTCTTTAAGGCTTCAGAAAAAGTGATCCTTTGCGCACCGCCTAGCATTTTGTAACCTTCCACCCCAATGACGCCAGGTACATCCTGTTTGTTAAATCTTCCGTGCCAGGCGACTACACCATTCTTATCAATCAATAGAGCAACATTTTCAAGATCCTGTTTTTCGGACAACCAGGCTGCTAGCAATTCTGGTTTACCTTCAAATTCCCGGGTTAGAGCATCCCCAAGAGCTGCTTTAGTATTTTTGCTTACATCCTGTTCTTTTATAACTAATTGCGGTGTATAGGCCACTTTAGCATTATTTAGCTTTGATTCATCAATAGCATGGGCATCATTCGATCCTGGTTTAGGCCCAGCACCAATTCCATAAACATCAAGTCTATCAGCATAGCTTTGGGAAGCACAATTAGCAAAGAGCAACAAAAAAGCGATTAATGATAAAATTATTACCTGTCTCATCTTATTTCTCCTTTTTTTGAAAATTGGCATGATCGCAATTTCCTTTATTTTCATTGTTAAAATTCATCTTGGTAAAAAGTAAATTTATTTTGTAATTCTAAGGTACTTTTAGTAAAAATAACGTTACAATTAAGCTGATGACTAAAATTCGGATTAAGGACATTTCTTCTCCTTATGATTGATTAAAATTCTTTTTCTTTGCTTAATTGTCTTCCCGGTAGAGGCTCTCCACAAAATTTGCAATAGCGGGCATGAGGATTGTCAATTCGATTATGACATTGAGGACAACTGGAAATCAATTTTGTACCACATTGTGAGCAATATTCATCAGGTTCATTTATATGACAATAAAATCTGCATGCTGAACATAATTTGTAATAATTTTCATTCTGATTAGGCATAATCGGCTTTCCTTTTTGGTTCCACTCTTATTGTTTCAAATTATATACCAACCTAATAAAAGATACTTTAATTCAATAATAACAGTATTTAACGAAAATTATCGCTCATCATCAAATTGGCCAATGTGTGATCTGCATCAACTACACTGTTGCATGTTAGCACAACAATAATTAGTTTATGACATTATATTTCTAAGGGAATTATGTATCGAATATTTATTTTTATTTGGACTACAATATTATTTCTGTCTGCTGAGGATATAAAAATCCAATGGGAAAGTGTGGATTCATTTCCTGGTACTCCCCACAGTATATTTAAATTTAATTCTTCAGATAGCCTTTATATTGCCACTACTGATGGATCCATTATCTATAAAAATAACTCAAACTGGAAAAAAATTTCACCTCCTCAGTCAAAAGAGATAAGTTTTGTTGATTATAATTATTATTGGGTAAATAACAATTTTATAATTGGATCGTTAATTGACCAAAATTTCAATAATCACTATTACTCCTATAATGGCAAAAATTGGCAAAAATATAAGACTGTTTCATCTGCTCCTAATCGTTACTTTTTGCAGGACGGAAATGGAAATATAATTAATTATGGGGATTGGGGAAATATATATAAGATAGCTCCTGATAAAATTGTTAAAATTTCGAACCCAATTGAAAATCACATTATGACTGCTAGAAAGACCCGGAATGGGCAAATCATTTTTGGCACACGCGATGAGGGCCTGTATCTCATGGAATCAAATAAATTCATTAACATTCCGCTACCTGATTCACTTAGTGCTGATATAAGGGGAATAGTCCCAACTGAAGATAATTATTTCAAAGCTTATACAACCAGTGGATATGAAATAAAGTTTTCCCTGAAAAATAAAAAAATCAATAATATTAAAAAAATATTTCAAGATCAAAATATTCAGTATCATTTTAATTCGGACACAAACGGTATTGCAATACCCAATATTACTAAAAGCGCTTTCTTATACCAGGATACAAAATGGAAACACATTAGACTTGTGGAAAATGAAGATATTAAAAAAGCTTATTTTTATAACAATACTGATATCTTTTTGATCTCTATTGATAACCATTTATACAAGGGTAAGTTAAGAAGTGGATCATTTTTTACTGACCGGACAAATAAATACCATCTTGAAGGTGGGAATTATGAAAATAGTTCCGGCTTTGCTATCTTTGATATAAATAAAGATAATTATGACGATATTTTGGTGATAAATTCCGGTGATAACCAATTCAGCCGACTGTATATAAATGCGCAGGGTCAAAATTTTAATGATGTTACCAGTGAATATGAACTCAGAAATTTGGGTGACATTCAGAAATTTACTTATTCCGATTTTAATTATGATGGAAACATAGATTTTGTATTATTAGACGATAATAATATTCTCAAAATTTATTTTTCTTATAACCAGGACCTTTTTGCTAAAAGACTGGAGATCGGAGAGTTCAAGGATGACTTCATTTCTAGAATTCAGACAATTGATTTTAATAGAGATGATCGTCAGGATTTATTTATTTCCAGTTTATATACACAGGGACGTAAACCGGGCGGAGAAATCGTTCAGATTAATAAAAACAAAGGATATTCCTTTACTCGATCTAATAAAATTTTTGAGAAAACCAGAGGCTGGAATCCCAGCTCATTATTTTCCGATTTTAATGATGATAAGATAAAAGATATATATGTTAGCACAAAATGGCTGGAAAATAAATTGCTGATCTCTCAGGGTGAAAAATATTTGCGGGATAGTAGCGCTATTAATAGGAAAGATTCATCTTATCAATTTACCCGCTATTCTATTGGAATTGATTTTGACAATGATGGTGATCTTGATATAATTGATAGCAATAGTAAAAATTTTGGGCTGACTCTTTTTGAAAATATAAATGGTCAATTTGAAGATCAAACTGATAAATATCTTCCCGAAAAAATCAGAGAAACTACTCCCTCCTATTTACTCTCTGGCGATATGAATAATGATGGCAATCTTGATATTTTATTTAGTGATCTGACAAAGCGAAAAAATTATCTGCTGATAAATAATGGAAAAACTTTTCAAGAAAAGAGTCGGGAATATAGCATTAGCACTCCTTTTGTAACTGGTGCAGGTTTAATTGACATTGATAATGATGGTGATCTAGATGTATTTGGAATTCGAAGAGGCACTAATGTTGTGTGGGAAAATCAAACAAATTCAGATAATTATCTTGAGATTGAATTAATTTCAGCTCGCTATTATCCATATCAAACCGGAACTGTTATAGAAATCTATGAATCGGGCCATCTCAACAATCAAGATTTTTTATACGCTCATAAGGAAATCGGGACAGATTGGCCAGGAAGCAATATGTACAGTATGAACAGAATCCATTTTGGAGTACCTTCAGACAAAAGCTTTGATATAAAAATTGTAAATAATGACGAGACAATCGTCAGAAAAAATATACATCCAGCTCAGATTCTAAAAATTTACCCTGACAATAAAATATATTCCTGGATTTACCAAAAGTTATCAAGTTTATTATTTTTATTACGGTTGAATACTACCTATTCTTTCCTGATCAGCATTGCTGCAGCCGCATGTTTCATTTTTATTGGAGTAAGAGTTGGCTACAAATATTTCTATTGGACAAATCTTACTACAGGCTTATTCGTTTTTATTAATGTTTCCCTTTTCTGGATAATATATATTGGCGTTCGCAATAATCCCAATTTTATCAATTATCTATATCCCGGTATGGCCGTTTTTATTGGTTGTCTTTTACCTCTTATTTCGACATATAGCATTTATAAACGGAGTACTGTAAGTCGGGATGAAGCACTTGAGAAATTGTTTAATAATATTCTTGATTTTAATCATGGAGAATGGGCTTACAGTACAATTAATAGTCTTCATTTGTTATGTAAAAATCCTCCCACCGATCTGAGATCAAATCAAAATTTCAAGAAGAGAGTACGAGAATTAGCGCAAATATATAGCCAGGCAATTAATAAAGAATTGCGAGAAATATATTCGCAAGCCCGCCAGGCCAAAATTGATGAAGAACTACTCTCTGGACTATCTAATTATTTTGATGAAATTAATGAGAATATAGAAAAAATCACAAAAGAAGATACAATTGATCGAGAATTGTTACTATCTCTGGATAATTATCTAAGAAATTATAAAAAGTATTTACGCAATATAAGGGAAGTTGTCTTTGATTACTTTAGCTGTGATGCTATTGAAGTTATAAAAAATGTCACTAATTCCTTTAAAAATAAATTTCAACAAGAGAATATTCATTTGCATCGAGTTCTAGAAGATGAATTGGACTATACTGTTTTAATTCAGCCTAATCAATTAGGGCGGATAATTGACAATCTGATCACAAATTCAATTAAAGCTCTACGCGGTTGCAATGGATCAAAGAATATAACACTAAAGTTATCCTCTCCTGTTTCCAAAGTTAATATAGATATAACTAATAATGGCCCCGCTATACCAGAGGGCATTCAGAAAAAAATATTTGAAAGCAGTTTTTCGACAACCGATAGCTCGGGACAGGGACTTTATATTAGTAGAAATCTTTTGCAGAAATATAGAGGAAATCTTAAACTTCTGGAAAGTGATGCTGAAAAAACAACGATGAGAATTGAATTAATCAAAAGGATATAGACATGAAGCCATCAATTCTATTGATTGATGATGACAAAAATTTTACCCGCTCAATGGAAGTTTTACTAAAAACTGATTATGAATTTTCTTCAGCGAGAACTCAATCTAAGGGCCTTAAAAAAGTTAATGAAATCAATCCCGATGTCGTTCTTCTCGATTTGATTCTGGAAAATGGTGAAAATGGCATAGAAATACTCCAACAGATAAAGAAAATTGACAAAAATTTACCAGTAATAATGATAACCGGTCATAGCTCAGTAGAAACAGCAGTGAAAGCCATTCGAATGGGAGCGGTTGATTACATTTCCAAAGCGCCAAATCTGGGCGAACTTGATCTGGTTATAAAAAAATCATTAAAGGAACGGGTACAAAAAATTCAGCATGATGAATTGCAAAATCAGGTTGCCAGTCCCTATTATAATCTGGTTGGTGAGAGTGAAATCATGGAGCAGGTAAAGGAAAAAATTCAACTTGTAGCCAATAATCTAAGCACTGTCTTGATCACAGGAGAAAGTGGAGTTGGCAAGGAAATAGTTGCCCGACAGATCCATCTCCATCGGGACAATAATGACGATACGCCCTTTATTCCGCTTAACTGTGCTGCAATACCTGCTCATCTTTTGGAATCAGAATTATTTGGTCATGAAAAAGGAGCTTTCACTGGAGCAGATAAACGTAAGATTGGAAAATTTGAAGTAGCTTCTGACGGCATTATATTTTTTGATGAAATATCCGAATTACATCTAGATTCTCAAGTCAAATTATTGCGAGTAATTCAGGAAAAAGTTTTTGAAAGAGTGGGCGGCAATACTCCAATTACTACTGAGGCCAAGATCATAGCTGCAACTAATCAGGATCTAGAAACCATGGTGAAAAATGGAAAATTTCGTCAGGATCTGTTTTATCGTCTGAATGTCTTTCCAATTAATGTACCACCATTAAGAAAAAGAAAATCTGACATACCTCTTTTAACAAAATATTTTATCAATAAAAGTTGTGATGAGTTTAAATGTAGTATAAAAAAGGAACTAGCCCCCGAATCCTTAGATTTATTACAAAACTATTCCTGGCCTGGAAATGTTCGAGAACTAAGAAATATTATCTCCCGTGCTGTTATTTTAAGTAGAGATTCTAAAATTATTCAGCCCAAACATCTTGATGCAAATTTGACTTCTTCAAGCAGCTTTGATAATTCTATTGATAAAATCCCTGAAACCTGGTCGGAAATGGATAAGATTCGAAAAGATTCAGCAAAAAATGCAAAACGTAAAGTTGAAAAAAAATTCATTAAAAAGCTTCTGAAAAAATTTGACGGAAATATTACTAAAGCGGCAGAACATGCTGGAATTAATCGCACAAATTTTCATAAGATGATGAAAAGATGTGGACTGTGAGATTAGCATATTCCTGATAAGGGTATCCTACTAATAAGTAGAATTTCGTGAATATTAAAATAAAAAGGCCTCTGCAACCTTTCGGCTACAGAGGCCAATTTTATATAATGAGTTTATTTTAAATTTCTATAGGATTATATTTTTTATCTAATGGACAAATTTTTTCTGGTTAATTAAATTTTTTATATGCAGAACTTATAATTTCGTCAATATGATTAATACTAATTGTAAATCCTGCATATTCCGCATTTTCAAAAAGTTTCCCACTTTCATCATCCCAAATAGGATAATCATAACGAAATGAAAAATAGCGTGGGATTTTATTGATCACTTTATCTCGAACAAGTACTCTTGATATTGAATTAAAAAGATAAAAGAGGCCGTCACTGTCAAATCCAAGACCCCACTCATGGATTTTTAGGCTTTCATTCTTGTCAATACGAAGCCCAAATCGAATCCCGACAACATCAAGAATTTTTATCTGGTTTCCTCTTTTTAATTCCACGACTTTTTGGTTTTTAGATAAGAGGACATGGTTACGTAAATTAATATCGCCTAAACCGGAGGAATAGGAACATTTTTGCTCATCATGATTGTACTTGGCTAATAGATCAGCAGCGGCCCGGCCACCTCTATATTCTAAAAATGTCCAGCCACTATTTTCATTGTACAATTTAATACTGATTCCAGCGCCAATTTGAACGTAGCGTGGACAACAAATTTGTCCTGATTTGTTCTGAAAACTAATATCATTACCAAGATTAGAAATACTGTACCCAAGCGAGGGGGTGATCGCCAAATTAATATTATCCTCACCTGGTAATAATTTCAAAGGCGAGCTTATAAGCAGACCGGTATCAAAGAAAATATTCTCAGATCTGCTTACTTTTTGATAATCAAATATTTCCTGGGAGACATTTTTACGAGTAATTCCAATAGAAACATGGATAGGTATCGGATTCTGAAACTTATAACGCAAAGCCAGATTAATATTTTCAGAATGACCCTGAGAGTATTCGGTTGCCAGAGTGCTTTCTTCCCAGTAAAAATACTTATTACTATAAGAAAGAATTACCTTAAAAGAATATTTATCAGGTAAGCAGCTGATAGCAAAAATTCTATTTTCATATGAAATGTCTTTTTTAAAGGGTAACCAGCCAATATTTGTTGCAAAATTTTTAAAGCTAATACCATGCGTGCCATAAAGGCCATTTGCTGGATTGAAATATTGGGATGAAATATCTTCAGATGGAAGACATACACCGATTTCACCCATTCCTCGAAAGGTTGGTGATGTAGGTGTCAACAGCCACTCAGCACCAATTCCATGACCAGTTAACAAACAAAAATTAAGTAATAAAAATATAATTAATTTTTTAAATACCATTATAAAAACAAAGAATATTTTTTAGGAAATTATTTTAGATTTGACATCAAGAATAATTTACAATCCCAGTAAATCAACCAATTCATCAATAATTTTTTTTGAACCAGGAGAGATTCTGGTAAAACGAAATCCAGCAGCAAAAAAATCAGGGTTAACATCTTGCTTAGACCAGACACTTTTGGCCTGAAATTCTAAATGGTCGGCATCAGGAAAGGTATCCGGTAATTCCAGTTTTAAATCATATTTTTCTTCGACAGGCAATTTATTATCACTGATTAAGAGGAATCCTTTTCTGGAAATATCACCCAGGCGTCCTAATAATTCATCATTGTTTTTGTTGTAAATTTTTAAATAATAGGTTAATACTTTGCGTTCTGCTTCTCTTTTTTCAGCCAAAACTTTACCTCCTTCTTTACCGGTCGATTTTTTTAATTCAATCAATATAAGGTTTTATTCTATAATTTTGATAAGTATTCAATCATTTGAATATACCTTGTTAATTTATGAAAAACAAGATACAAATATTTAATTCTATAAAATTTGACCTGACTGATAAAAATGATTTAAAAATTTTTGTACCATAAATATAAATGAGGCGGGTATTTTCGCCCCGCCTCATCCCGTTGGGTCAACAACGTACGTCTCAAATATTTTGTTAAAACTAGTCTAAAAAATCATACTTGTAGATAAATCTAGCATGAGAAATCTAAATTGTCAATGATCAAAATTTGCTGGCTTTCTTAAATGAGTAGGAAATCATCTTTTTTTACTTCCGTATATTAATAAATATTAATAAGAATTCAAAATAGAAGTAATGGTTCCACCACCAACAGCTAGGGCAATAACAAAAACAATTATTCCAATCAGCGTCAATACTCCTGTAATAACAAAATAGGTCTTAAGCTTTTCCAAAGATTGCAGGAGCTGATACTTATCTCCCATAGTACGGGCTTCCTCAATTTTATTACCGGCTTTAAAGAGTAGAACTCCCATCCAGATAGGCAGCCAGCAGATTATAATTCCTACTACAGAAAATATGGTTAGGACACCATAAATAATTGACATAGTTCCAACAAGTTTTAGCCATCCTTTTGCTTTAAATAAAGGAAAACTAAGTTCTTTGATTAATTCTTTTTCATCCATAACTCCACTCCTTTTTTATGAAATATGAAAATAAAAATACTAAATATTTCTTTTTGTGAGATGCCAGCCATCATTGTAGGGACATCGATATACTTTTAATTTTACTCCTTGTTCATCATGAATGATTTCTGCTCGCTTTTGGGCGCTATTTTGATTTTTATATAGAGCTTTTGCTCTCCCATCGCTACCAGCACAAAGATAGCATTTTGAATTTGGAGTATGTCTATTTTTTGGAGAGAGATGCCATTTACCGCATTTATCACAAGGATAGGCGATAAATTCGGTGTTATATTGCTTATTTAAATATTTTGCAGCTTGCCGTGCTTCATGTTCCGTTTCATATTCTGTCAACGGTCTGCCTGTTTTGCTACTTTTGCAAGTGGGGCTTTTTCTATTCATCGGTTACCTCATCAATTTAATTTCAATAATTTTAATCTCTTGACTTTTTATATAAAACCAAAAAAGACATTGCTTCGCCAGGTCAGTCACAATCATGACTGACGTAAAATGTAACCCCAACTTAATAAAAAATTGCCTATTTGAACTTATTCAATTAACGAAATTCAAAGATTAATATCAAGAAAATAATCTGTGAAAATTATTGTCCAGTTCAATATTTTAAATATTAAAAATTTTGCTTATATTTATCCGCCCTAAAATAACTTTTAAGGAGGAAATATGAACTCAAGATTTTCTCGTTTGGCCCTTTTTTTTATTCTATTGGCAGGCCTATTTTTTCAATCCTGTTCTTTAGGTGGATATAAAGTTGGTCAAACCTATCACGGTTTCAAATTAGTAAAAAAAGAATTCGTTGAGGAGGTCAACTCTCAATGCTACTATTTTGAGCATGTAAAATCGGGAGCACGCTTATTAAAAATTGCCAATGATGATCCTAATAAGACTTTTTGCGCTACTTTTAAGACACTTCCCCGCTCAGATAGTGGCACGCCTCATATTATGGAACATTCAGTCCTGAACGGCTCTAAGAATTTCCCGGTCAAAAGCCCTTTTGACGTACTTACAAAAGGCTCTTTGAATACCTTTTTGAATGCTATGACTGGCGGTGACATCACCCTCTATCCAGTCGCCAGTATGAATGACAAAGATTTCCGCAATTTGATGCATGTTTATCTTGATGCAGTCTTTTTTCCCAATATTTATCGTGATCCTCGGATACTCAAACAGGAGGGCTGGCATTATGAGTTAGAATCAAAAGATAAACCCGTAATTTACAAAGGTGTGGTTTATAATGAAATGAAAGGTACATTTTCCAATCCTTCTCGCCAGTTAAATTATTATATTAATAAAAATCTTTTTCCTGATAATTGTTATGGCTATTCCTCCGGTGGCTATCCGGAAGCCATACCTGATTTGACCTATGAAAAGTTCCTGGATTTTCACAGAACCTTTTATCATCCTACCAATAGTTATTTGTATTTATATGGAAATTCAGATATTGAATCCGATCTAAAATTCATAAACAGTGAATATCTATCTCAGTTTGAAAAATTAGATAAAAGAGCCCATATCAAAACTCAAGAGCCTTTTTCGGAAATGAAGAAATTTGTTGAACATTATCCAGTTTCAAAAAACAGTGAAACTGATGATAAAACCTTTCTGGCCAAAGATTGGGTAATTGGCAAAGGCGAAAATCAGGAAATGGGATTTTATCTTGATATTTTGGCTGAAGCTCTGGTCAATCACGAATCAGGACCTATTAAACTGGCTTTACAGGAAGCGGGTATTGGCAAAGATATTCACGCTTCTTCAGCTAACAATAATCAAAATGTATTCCAGATAACAGTAAAAAATGCCAATCCTGATGATCTGGATAAATTTAATGAAGTTGTCGATAAAACTCTTTCTGAAGTTGCTCAAAAAGGAATTGATAAGAATATCGTTAAAGGAATTGTTAATCGGATGGAATTTCGTTTGCGCGAAGGTGATAACCCTCAAAAAGGACTTACCTATTTATTTCATTCTTTAAATGGCTGGTTTTATGCTGAAAAACCTTTCCTGAGTTTGAAATGGGAAAAACCTCTAGCATCCATTAAAAAAGGCGTTCAAAAGGAAGCGCTTGAAGAATTGATCAAAACAGAATTTCTCAATAATGATCATTCACTGATTCTTGCCCTGGCGCCCAAACCTGGCCTTCAGAGTAAGCGAAACGATCAGATTGTGCAGGAATGTGCTGATTATAAGGCTTCGCTGAGTGATGAAGAAATAGATCAGCTTGTTCAGGAAACAAAAGACCTGATAGCTTATCAACAGGAAGAGGATAAACCGGAAGATCTGGCCACCATTCCAATGCTTTCTTTAGACGATATCGGTAAAGAGGCTCAGTTTTATAGGATTAAAGAAAAAAAGGCTCATGGGCAAAAACAGCTTCACTATGAAACGTTTACCAATAATATTCTCTACAGTAAACTAATGTTTGATGCGCGCGTCCTTGAAAAAGAACAACTCCCCTATTTAGCGCTACTCGCAGAAATTTTGGGAAAATTGAATACTGAAAATTACAACTATGGCGAACTTGACAATCAACTCAATATGCATACAGGAGGATTTTCGACCTATTTGACTTCTTATCTTGCTGATAATGATGATGACAAATTGCGTCCGAAAATTGTTGTTAGCAGTAAAGCTACCAATGATAAAAGCCAAAAAATGCTGGAACTTACTAGCGAGATACTTACTAGATCTAAAATTGATGATAAAAAACGCTTGAAAACCCTATTAACACGCTACCAGGCTCGTCAGTATGCTAAAGTGATGAGAAGTGGTATGCAACTGGCATTAACAAGAGTTTCCTCCTATTATTCCAAATATGGGCAACTCAGAGAAATGACAGCTGGTTATTCCTATTACCGCTTTATCACTGATTTGACTGAAAACTATGACCAAAACTATGATCAAATTGTCAGCAATCTCAAAGATGTTGCCAAACTGGTTTTCAATAAAAATAATCTGGTATCAGCCATAACCTGCACAAACAAAGACCTAAAAAATTATAATCAAGACCTGCCAATTCTTGTCAGTAAACTTGATGACGATCCAGTCAATTACAGAGAATGGAATTTTGAGATCGATAAAAAGAATGAAGGTCTGATGACACCATCAGAAGTTCAATATGTTGTCAAAGCCTACGACTTCAAGGATCTAGGCTATGATTATAATGGTAAGATGAGAGTTCTTAACCAGATATTGTCAAGAGACTGGCTGACCCAGCAACTTCGTGTAATCGGTGGTGCTTATGGAGGTTTCGCTGGTTTTTCAAGGCGGGGTAATGTTTATTTTGCATCCTATCGTGATCCAAATTTGAAAAAGACCCTTGATAATATTGATCAGTCACCGGAATTTCTGAAAAAATTTGATCCATCTGAAGATGAAATGACGCGCTTTATAATTGGCACGATTTCAAAAATAGATGAGCCGCTTTCACCTTCTCAGGAGGGTAGTACAGCCTTGAAATATTATATGGCTGGAATAGGTGCTGAAGATCTGCAGTCCGAGAGAGATGCCGTCTTGAATACTACGGCTCAGGATATTCGTGATATGCAAAAGTTTGTCAAAGATATTCTGGATAATAGTGCAATTTGTGTTTATGGAAATGAAGAAAAAATCCAATCCCAAAAGGATATTTTCAAAAATCTGATTGAAGTAAAATAGTATCGATTTTTTATTTAATTTTACCAGGTGTTATTTCTTTATAATTAAACCCACCAGATAATTTTATATTGTCTGGTGGGTTCTCTTTTATATTCTTTATTGCAATTTTGAAAACAAATGTCCTATCCTAAATTAAAAAACTCCTATCTCTTATTGCAAGATTGAATTTCGTAACGATATTTTTATTTGAACTTATTTCTCTCTTTCGGACATTAATTTTGCAAAGCTCTATAATAGAATTTAATGCGGGAATTGTACGTAT
>Ga0102934_1001806_pt1 | contig 14991 bp, 26 predicted proteins | sample SalPonR2_A_D1_MG_FD_78175 | JGI IMG/M metagenome (GOLD analysis project Ga0102934, IMG submission 78175) | Salt pond soil microbial communities from South San Francisco under conditions of wetland restoration - Salt Pond MetaG R2_A_D1_MG | ecosystem: Environmental > Aquatic > Marine > Intertidal... | reverse complement strand
TCCTTTTTTCTGCTCAAAAGTCTGCTGCTGTTTTGCAGGCCGCTGCGCGATCGGGCGGCGTGCGGCAAGACGGCGGCAGTTTTCGCCCTTTTCCCGATATGGGGATACGCCCTGCTCGCCGGCATGGCACCGTCCACCCAGCGGGCCGTGATCATGGCAACGGTTTTTCTTGCCTCCCTGCTCATGGAGCGCGACAGGGATGTGGCAAACACCCTGGCCGGGGCGGGGCTGGCCATTGTCATGATCCATCCCCCGGCCCTTTTCTCGGTCTCCTTTCAGCTTTCCTTTACGGCGGTTGTGGCCATTCTCTCCGGCCTTTCCGCAATGCGCCCGGCCATATACCGGTGCGCGGCCGGAAGAAGGGCCGCTGTCGCGCTGATGTCGTTTGTCCTGGTTTCATTTTTTGCCATAATCGGTACCATGCCCCTGACCATGCATTATTTCAACCAGGCGGCCTTTCTCGGCATTGCCACCAACCTCCTGGTAATCCCGGTGATCGGCTTTCTTGTCGTTCCCCTGGCCCTTTTCTCTGTGCTCGTGCTGTTTCCCCTGCATCCGCTGGCCGCCCAAATGGGGATTGCAGCGGCGAGCCGCCTCCTGGAAGGGATTCTGCCGGCCATATACTTCATTGGCGGGCTGTCCTGGAGCGCTGTCAAAACCATAACGCCCTCGGTTCCGGAACTCTGCTGCGTGTATGCCCTGCTTTTTGGCCTGCTGTTTCTGATCAAAACCAGGACAAACCCCGGGCAAACCCCTGGCTCCTGGCAAAAACCGGTTATTTGCGCCGTCCTGACGGCCGCTGTCGTATTGGCCGCGGATATCGGGTATTGGTGCCATAATCGCTATTGCAACAAGCAGATGCGGGCCACCATACTGGACGTAGGCCAGGGCAGCGCAGCACTTCTGGAACTTCCGAAAGGGTACCGGATGCTGATCGACGGCGGGGGGTTTTCCAATAACGCGATTTTCGACATTGGCAAAAATGTGGTGGCGCCGTTCCTCTGGCACCGCAAAATCGGCAAGCTGGATGCGGTTGTGCTCTCACACCCGGATGCAGACCATTTAAACGGGCTGCTCTACATTATCCGCCATTTTTCCGTGGACCGTGTGCTCTCCACGCACCAGCCGGCAGACAGCGAGAGCTACCAGCAGTTTCTCCGCCTGATTGCCTCCGGCGATATTTCCCATCCCGATTTTTCCCAATTGCCCAGGCATCTCCCGATCAACGGAGCAAGCCTGCACATTCTCCATCCCGCGCCGCACAGCCCATGCATCCACGAGGGCCGGGACAGAAACAATTGCTCCCTGGTCCTCAAAGCCTGCCTGGGAAAAAGCTCCATTCTCTTTGCCGGAGACATCATGGCAGCTGCAGAAACGAAACTCGCGCGAAAGCAAAAGGCAAAACTCGGTGCAAACGTTCTCATTGCCCCCCATCACGGCAGCAAGACATCGAGCACGACCCAATTCCTGGATTGCGTCCACCCCGGGGCTGCGATCTTTTCTGCGGGTCCGCACAACCGGTTTCACCTGCCTGCAGCCGAGGTTCTCAAGCGGTATCGCAACAGGGAGTGCCGGATCCTGGTAACCTCTTCGGACGGCGCAGTGCGCATCGAAACAAACGGCAGGCGCATAGAGCTTGCTCCCGAATGCGGAAAGGCCCTGGAAATCAAGACCGGATGAAAAGCCCGGGGAGTGGTGGAAGGGGAAGGGAAAAAGCCCTGCCCGTTTACAGGGTGCTCATGAAGGGGGGGAGAAAAACGGGCAGGGCGAGGGGTAACTATTTCTTCTTCTTGGCGGAGCCCTTTTTTTGCGTTTCAGCAGGTGTACCGGTCAGCTCGATCATGGAAATCGGGGCGGCATCCCCTTTGCGGGGGCCCAGCTTGGTAACCCGGGTATAGCCCCCCTCCCGATCGGCAAAGCGCTGCGGAGCCTCGCTGAAGAGCTGATGGACCACGGATTTCTCCTGCATCAACGACAGCGCCTGCCGCCGTGCATGGAGATCACCCCTTTTGGCCAGCGTGACCATGCGATCCGCCCATCTGCGCAATTCCTTTGCTTTCACATCTGTTGTCTGAATCCGGCCGTATTTAAACAGCGAGGTCAGCATATTCCGGAACAGAGCCCTTCGATGGCTGGTCGTTCGGTTTAGTTTCAGTCCGCTTTTTCGATGTCGCATCTCGCTATTCCTCTTGTTCCTTATCCTCTTCCGGCGGTTCAAAGCCTTCCAGGTTCATGCCAAGGGAAAGGCCCAGGTCATTTAACAGCTCTTTGATCTCATTAAGCGACTTCCGCCCGAAATTTTTGGTTTTCAGCATTTCCGGTTCGGTTTTCTGCACCAGTTGATAAATCTTAGTGATATTGGCGTTTCGCAGGCAATTGGCGCTGCGAACAGAGAGCTCCAGCTCATCTACATCAAGATAGAGATTTTCGTTGAACTTCGGCGCCTGGTTGTTTTCTTCTTCCCTTTCCATCTGGGGCTCGGCATTTTCATCGAAATTGATGAAGATGCTGATCTGCTCCTTGAGAATTTTGGCGCCATAGGCAATGGCATCCTCCGGCGCCACAGAGCCGTCCGTCCAGACCTCCATGGTCAGCTTGTCATAATCGGTCTGCTGTCCGACGCGTGCATTGCCGATGGTATAATTGACCCGGTGAATGGGGGAAAACACCGCATCTACGGGCAGTGTGCCGACAGGCGCCTCCGGATCCTTGTGATTTTCGGCCAGAGAATAGCTTTTGCCGGCCTTGACGGTAAGCGTCATTTTCAACTCGCCTTCCTTGGAAAGCGTGGCAATATGCTGCTCCGGATTCAGGACGGAAACCCTTCCATCCGGACTGTGGATGTCGGCCGCCGTGACAACGGATTCCCCTGACACCTGCACCTCCAGGGTTTTTGGTTCCGTGTCATCCATCTTTACACGGACCTCTTTCAAATTCAGTATAATCTCGGAGACATCTTCCAGGACCCCGGGAATGGTGCTGAATTCATGCATCACGCCTTCGATTTTGACCGAGACGATGGCAGACCCCCAGATCGAGGAGAGAATGATCCGGCGCAGGGCATTTCCAATGGTAATCCCGAATCCTCTCTCGAGCGGCTCCCAGACGAACTTGCCATAAGTGTCGGTCTGCTCGTCGATCTGGACTTTCCCCGGCTTGATGATATCGCGCCAGTTCATGTACATGAGTTCGTTTGATGACATTTTCGATCTCCAGAAATTCCTATAGTAGTGCCCGGTTAGACGGCGTCCGGCCCGGGGCCGGCCGATGGATCAGCAACAGCCGGCAGCCATACACAAACAAGAAGCCCGTAATAGCTGCCGGACAGCTAATTTACTTGGAGTAGAGCTCGACGATCAGGTTTTCCTGGATCGGCATGGGGATGTCTTCCCGCGTTGGCAACGCTCGTACGGTACCCTTCATATTTTCGGCATCCAGCTCCAGCCATTGCGGGGCGCTTCTTCGCACCACAGCTTCCATGGCATCCTGGATCACCTGAACATTGCGGCTTTTCTCGCGGATCTCGATAACATCGCCGGCCTTCACCTGATAAGAGGGGATATTGACTTTGCGGCCATTGACCAGAAAATGGCTGTGACGGACCAACTGTCGCGCCTGGGGCCGCGAATTGGCAAGGCCGAGCCTGTAGACCACGTTATCCAGCCGCAATTCCAGCCCCAACAGCAGATTAGTACCGGTAACACCCTTTTTCTGATCGGCCTTTTCAAAGGCCAGCCGGAACTGTTTTTCAGAAAGCCCGTAGCTGCGTTTAACTTTCTGTTTTTCCCGGAGCTGGACCCCGTAATCGGAGATCTTGCCGCCGCGCCGCTGGCCGTGCTGTCCCGGCGGATAGCTGCGGCGATCAAACGAACACTTGTCGGAATAACAACGATCGCCTTTCAGATAGAGTTTTAAATTCTCCCGTCGGCAGATCCGACAAACTGACTCTCTATATCGTGACAATGCTTCCTCCCTTAACTTGTCATGCGCCTGGCTTCTATCATTTGCCCGGCAATGCACGCGATGCCGGAATTCTCCGGCACGGTCCGCGTGCCCGCCCATCTACGGGCAATGTGCTATACCCGCCGCCGTTTTTTCGGTTTGCAGCCGTTATGGGGAACCGGGGTGACGTCCTTAATCATCACAACTGTAAAGCCCACTCCCTGCAATGCCTTGAGAGCGGACTCGCGCCCGGGCCCGGGTCCCTTTACATAGACTTCAACATTTCGCATGCCGTGCTCCCGGGCCTTTTTTGCGGCATCCTCGGAGGCCAGCTGGGCTGCAAAGGGCGTGCTTTTGCGGGAGCCCTTGAACCCATTCATCCCTGCGGTGGACCAGGAGACCACATTGCCATTGGGATCGGTAATGGTAATGATCGTATTGTTAAACGTGGATTGAATGTGGACAACCCCGCTTTCAATATTTTTTTTGACCTTTTTCTTCGTCCGCGTGCGTTTCACCTTAGCCATGGTATCGCCCTTGCTAGTAAAAGATTACTTTTTCTTGGCTCCGCCCTTTTTCTTCACAGCCGATCGTTTCGGTCCCTTCCGGGTGCGGGCGTTTGTAGAGGTGCGCTGGCCCCGGACCGGGAGGGATTTGCGATGCCGCAGCCCGCGGTAGCCTCCAAGGTCCATCAGCCGCTTGATGTTCATTGACACCTCATTGCGCAGCTCGCCTTCCACCTTGCAGTCATTGTCAATGACCTTGCGGATATCGTTGATGTCCGAATCGGTCAAATCATCTGTTCGAAGCATCTCATCAATACCCAGGCGGCTCAAAATCTGCCGCGATGTGGATTGTCCAATGCCGTAAATATAGGTCAACCCAATAAAAACGGGCTTGCCTTTGGGTAAATCAACCCCAGCGATTCTTGCCAAAACCTGCCTCCTTTAGCCCTGACGCTGTTTGTGGCGCTTGTTCGTGCAGATCACCCACACGACCCCTTTGCGTTTAATCACCTTGCAATTGCGGCATCTTTTCTTCACCGACGCACTGACTCTCATAGCCTTTTCCTCGCAAAAACCGTATCTTATCTGTTATTTGGAGCGATACGTAATCCGCCCCCGGGTCAGATCATAGGGGGAGAGTTCCACGGTTACCGTATCCCCCGGAAGGATCTTGATAAAATGCATCCGCATCTTGCCGGATATATGAGCAAGAATTTGGTGCTTGTTCTCCAGTTCCACCTTGAACATTGCGTTGGGCAATGTTTCCACAACCGTGCCCTGAACCTTTATGGGTTCTTCTTTTGCCATCCAATTCGCTCCTGTTGCCTGTTATCAGCCCCGGCAGCCCTATTTCTTCCCTTTTCCGGTATTGAGAAATCCCTCATAGTTGCGGGTAATCAGGTGCGACTCGATCTGCTGTACCGTATCCATTGCAACGCCGACCACGATCAGCAGGGCCGTACCACCGAAATAGAAGGGAACATTGAATCTTGTCATCAATATCGAGGGCAGCACGCAGACCGCAGAAACATAGATGGCCCCCCCCAGGGTAATGCGGGTCAGAACCCGGTCAATATAGTCCGCGGTCCGTTTTCCCGGACGTATGCCGGGGATATAGCCGCCGTATTTTTTCATATTTTCTGCCACATCCGAAGGATTAAAGGTGATGGCCGTGTAAAAGTAGCAGAAAAAGACGATAAAGCCGACATAGATCAACTCATAAATGAGCGAACCCGGAGCCATGGCGGATGCCACGCTCTGCATAAAGGGGACCCCTTCAAAGAAACTGGCGATGGTTGCCGGAAACATGATGAGCGAAGAGGCAAAGATCGGCGGAATAACACCGGCCGTGTTGATCTTCAGCGGCAGGTGGGTGCTCTGGCCACCGTACATCCGCCGGCCGACAACGCGCTTGGCATATTGCACCGGAATCCGCCGCTGCCCCTGCTCCATGAAATTGATGAAGGCAATCACCGCAATCATCAGGCCAATAAGCAGCAGAGCAGCGAAAATGCCCATCTCCCCGGTGGACAGCATGCGGAAGGAGTTGCCGATAGCCTGCGGCATCCTTGCAACAATACCGGCGAAAATAATCAGCGATATGCCGTTTCCGATCCCCCGCTCACTGATCTGCTCGCCTATCCACATGATAAATGCTGTACCGGCGGTCAGGGTAATGGCCGTCATAAGCCGAAACCCCCAGCCAGGGGCCACTACGACCGGCATACTCCCCGGGGCCGTCATGTTCTCAAGGCCGATGCTGATGCCAAAGCCCTGAACAAAAGACAGCAGTACGGTACCATAGCGGGTATACCGGGTAATCTGGCGGCGTCCCTGTTCCCCCTCTTTTGACAACTGCTCCAGATGGGGAATGACAACCGTCAAAAGCTGGAGTATAATGGAGGCGCTGATGTAGGGCATGATGCCCAGTGCGAAGACCGACATGCGTTCCAGCGCTCCGCCGGAGAACATATCAAATATGCCGAAAATCGTATCCTGGTGGCGGGCGAAGAATTCCGCAAGTGCGTCACCGTTAACGCCCGGCGTCGGAATATGCACACCCACCCGGTAGACAATCAAAAAACCAAATACGACGAGGATACGCCGTTTGAGTTCCGGGATTTTCAGTATATTGGGAACAGCGGCGCCGGAAACTGCCATAGTCAGCCCACCTCTACACTGCCGCCAGCAGCTTCAATTTTCTCCCTGGCGCTCTTACTGGCAGCCGTGACTTTAAGCGTCAGAGGAACCTGGATATCGCCCTGGCCCAGCACCTTTACCTGCCTTGCCCTGCGGGTGACCAGACCGGCGGAGAACAGCGCCTCCTGGTCTATGACAGAGCCGCTGGCAAAACGGTTGAGATCCCGGACATTGATAATTTCCACCGGCGTCTGAAATACGTTCTTGAAGCCGCGTTTCGGCAGTCTTCGGTGAAGCGGCATCTGACCGCCTTCAAAACCGGGACGGACGCCGCCTCCGGAACGGGCTTTATGGCCTTTTGTCCCCCGACCGGCTGTTTTGCCCAGTCCGGATCCAACCCCCCGGCCTTTGCGCTTCCGGTTTTTTCTGGAGCCTGGTGCCGGCGCCAAATCGTGCAGTCTCATCCTATTCCTCCACCTTTACCATATGAGTTACTTTGGCAATCATTCCGCGAGTGGCCGGATTATCCGGAAGTTCCACCGTCTGGTGCATACGGCCGAAGCCCATGCTGCGCAGAACCCGTCTCTGCTTCTCCGGCCGGCCGTTCATGCTTTTGATCATCGTGACTTTGACTGTATCTGCCATCGGTCCTATATCTCCTCAAGCTCCAGACCCCGCTTGGCGGCCACCGACTCCCGGCTCTGCAGGCTTTGGAGCCCCTGAATCGTGGCTTTGACAACGTTATGGGGATTGTTGGTTCCCAGGCATTTGGTCAGGATGTTCTCAACCCCTGCCGCCTCCAGGACTGCACGAACCGCGCCGCCAGCAATAACCCCGGTTCCGGGGGAGGCAGGCTTGAGCAGAACGCGGCCCGCGCCGAATCTGCCGGTGACCTCGTATGGGATCGTGCCATCGACGACAGGTACAACAACCATATTCTTTTTCGCTTTTTCCAGGCCCTTGCGAATGGCCTCCGGGACTTCGTGGGCTTTTCCCAGAGCGCATCCAACGCCGCCCTGGCCGTCACCGATGACAACTATGGCGCTGAAGCTGAATCGGCGGCCCCCCTTGTGGACCTTGGCCACCCGGCTGATATGCACGACCTTGTCAATGTACAAATTCTCGTCTGTTTCCTTCTTGTGCAAGCCAACGCCTCCTTGTCTAAACTTAAAAATCCAGGCCCGCCTCGCGAGCTCCTTCAGAGACGGCCTTTACCCGGCCGTGGTACTTAAAGCCGCCGCGGTCGAAAACAACGGCGCCAATACCTTTTTCCGCAGCACGCTCCCCCACTTTCCTGCCGACAAAATGCGCCGCTGCGGTCTTGTTGTCAAACGCCTGGCCCTCTCGTACATCCGCCTCCATCGTGGAGGCCGAAACAAGCGTTACCCCCCGGGTGTCGTCAATGACCTGGGCATATATATGTTTCAGACTCCGAAAAATGCTAAGCCGCGGCCTCTCCGAGGTGCCGGACAGGCGGTGGCGGATGCGTTTCTGCCGCTTTTTGCGCAGCTCGTTTCTGCGTTGTGGTGAACCCATATGCGTAAACCTTTATCCCAAAAGCCGTTAATGTGTTGCTATTTCGCTGTCTTGCCGGCCTTGCGTTGAATCAGCTCGTCCACGTACTTGACCCCTTTTCCCTTGTAGGGCTCCGGAGGTCGTAACTGCCGGATGGAAGAGGCTGTGTAGCCCAGCAACTCCTTGTTGATGCCGGACAGCCGGATGACATTTTTTTCCACGGTTGCCGATATGCCCTCAGGAAGCGGAAACCAGACCGGGTTCGAGTACCCCAGGTACAGATCCAGGCCGTTGTCCTTTAACTCCGCCCGGTAGCCGACGCCGTGAATTTCCAGCTCCTTTTGAAAGCCCTGGCTTACGCCGGTTACCATATTGGCCGCAAGAGCCCGCGTCATTCCCCAGATGGCTTTGGCCTTCTGGTCATTGCGGCGCACGCTGACAGTAACCGTGGACTCCGTGATAGCAATATCCGCATCCGGATGTACGGTCATGGACAGCGTCCCTTTTTCCCCCTGAACGCTCAATACCCGGTCATTGAACTGTACCGTCGTTTTTTCCGGTATTTGAATAGGTTTTTTCCCGACTCGAGACATGACTCTCTCCTTGCCTACCAGATATTGCAGAGGACTTCACCGCCGATATTGGCATTTCTTGCCTGCTTGTCTGTCATAAGGCCCTTCGAGGTGGACAGTACAGAGATGCCAAGTCCCTTTAATACCGGCCGGATTTCCTTGCTGCCGGAATAGACCCGCCGACTCGGCTTGCTTACCCGCTGAAGTCCGTAAATCACATGCTGGTTCTGGTTGTCGTATTTCAGGTAAATACGGATAATTCCCTGTTTATTATCCTTGATGAACTTATAGTTCCGGATAAAGCCCTCTTCCTTCAGAAGCTTTGCCACGGCGGCCTTCATGTTCGAGCCCGGCATATCCGTACTGGAATGACGGGCCTGCCCGGCATTGCGAATCCGGGTCAGCATATCCGCAATTGGATCACTCATTGTCATGGATGTATCTCCGTGCTGTTACCCTGTTAAGTATCGTTTTTCCTCGCGCCAAATCCGCCCTGACTACCAGCTTGACTTTTGCACGCCCGGAAGAAGTCCTTCTGAAGCAAATTTTCGAAAACAGAGCCGGCAGATCCCAAACTTCCGTAGATAGCCTCTGGGGCGCCCGCAAATGGGGCACCGGTTATGCCGCCGGACCGCAAATTTGGGTTTTTTGGCCGCTTTTTCTCTGAGCGCTTTTCTTGCCAAACTCTCCTCCTTCGGATTTTTCCCTGTCCGCTCCCCCGGTCCAGCTGCCGCAGCCGGGGAAAAACAGTATGCCTTTATGCCAGTTTTTATCCGCTAGTTTCCAGTTTCCCGTCCTAGTTTCGAAAGGGCATGCCCATGAGTCTCAGCAGTTCCCTGCCCTCCTCGTTGCTCTTGGCAGAGGTGACAATGGTGATGTTCATGCCTTTAAAGGTCTCGATTTTGTCATAATCGATTTCCGGAAAGATCAGCTGTTCCTTAATGCCCAGGGTGTAATTGCCGTGTCCGTCAAAAGCTTTTCCGGAGACTCCGCGGAAATCCCGGACACGGGGGAGCGAAAAATTCACCAGCTTATTGAAAAAATCATACATCCGCTGCCGCCGCAGGGTCACCATGCACCCGATCGGCATACCCTCGCGCACTTTAAAGGCTGCAACCGACTTTTTCGCCCGGGTGATCACGGGAGCCTGCCCGGTTATCTCCATAAGCTCCTGCCGGGCCGAGTCCAGGATCTTGATATTTTGAATCGCCTCCCCAAGACCCATGTTCACTACAATTTTTTCCAGCTTTGGCACCTGCAGCCGGTTCTTGTAGGCATAGGTCTCAATAAGCGACGGGACCACCTCGTTCTGATAATATTCTCTGTTTGACATCGCCGTATTCCTCCGGTGATCGCTGCTTGCTAGAGCTACGATGCATCAATGATTTCGTTGCATTTGCGGCAGATCCGGACCCGCTTGCCGTCTTCGAGCTGGTGCATCTTGATCCGAACAGGGGACATGCACTTGTTGCAGACCAGCATCACATTGGACCAGTTGATGGCGGCCTCCCCTTCCACAATACCGCCCTGCTTGTTCTGTGCACTGGGGCGGGTATGCCGCTTGACGATATTGGCGTTTTCCACCAGGATGCGATGTTTATCGGGGTAGACATCAAGGACCTTGCCGATTTTTCCCTTGTCTTTACCGGCGATCACTTTGACTTTGTCATTTTTCCTGATCCGTATCTTGATCTTGCTCTTTTCCGTACTCATATCTGGCCTCTCCAACACTTAGAGCACCTCGGGTGCCAGCGAAATAATCTTCATAAACCGCTGGGCGCGAAGCTCCCTGGCCACCGGTCCGAATATGCGTGTCCCGACAGGTTCGCGCTGGGCGTTAATCAATACCGCAGAGTTTTCATCAAACCGGATAAAGGAGCCGTCAGGGCGGGAAATCTCCTTTTTTGTCCGTACCACCACCGCCTTGAGGACGTCGCCTTTTTTCACCCGCGAATTCGGCATCGCAACCTTGACCGAGACCACGATGATATCCCCGATGCTGGCATAGCGGCGCCTGGAGCCACCCAGCACCTTGATGCAGGAGACCTCCTTTGCGCCCGAGTTATCCGCAACAGACAACCTTGTTTCCGCCTGTATCATTTTTTATCCCCTAATCATCAAACCGCTTTTTCGATTATCTGGCTCACCCGCCACCGCTTGCGCCGGCTCAACGGCCTGGATTCCGTAAGCCGCACCAAGTCACCTTTACTGCAGGCATTATGCGCATCATGGGCGGCATATTTCGCGCGTCTGCGCAGATATTTCTTGTAGACCGGATGAATGACGTAGCGATCCACCCGAACCGTGACCGTTTTGTCCGCCTTGTTGCTCAAAACAGTTCCGACCAGCTGTCTGCGTTTGCCTCTTTCTTTATCTGCCATGACTCATATACCGTTTATCTGATGTTTAATTCGAATTCCCGTTTCACCGTCCGAAGCCGGGCAATATCTCGTTTGACCTGCCGGAGCCGCCGCGGGTTTTCCAGCTGGCCGGTCTGGTGCTGGAAGCGCAGGTTAAAAAGGGATTCAATCGTATCCTGCAGTTTCTTCTCCAGTTCCTCACTGCTTAACTCTCGAATCTGCTTGGCATCCATTACGTATCGCTCCTTTCCACAAACTTGGTCTTGATCGGGAGCTTGTGCGCAGCCAGCCGCAAGGCCTCGTAAGCCAGGTCGCGGGGGACGCCCTCCATTTCATACAAAACGCGGCCGGGCTTGATTACGGCCACCCACCCCTCCGGGGCGCCTTTTCCTTTGCCCATTCGGACCTCAGCCGGCTTGCTGGTATAGGGCTTGTCCGGAAAAATCCGAATCCACATCTTACCGCCCCTTTTTACCCGGCGGGTCATGGCAATACGGGCCGCCTCGATCTGCCTTGAAGAAATCGTTCCGCACTCAGTCGCCTGCAGGCCAAAATCACCGAAATTCAGCCGCGACCCCCGGTACGCCTTGCCTTTCATCCGGCCCTTCTGCTTTTTGCGGAATTTTACTCTTTTGGGGCTCAGCATCTATCTCATTCTCCTCGTATTACTGACCATCTGTGGCCATTTGATCGTCGCTCAAAATCTCGCCCTTGAAAATATATACCTTTACGCCGATGGTTCCGTAGGTGGTGTTGGCATTGGTAAATCCGTAGTCAATATCCGCGCGAAGGGTATGCAGGGGAATCCGGCCTTCCTTGTACCATTCCACCCGGGCCATCTCCGCTCCGCCCAGGCGGCCGGAACAGATAATCTTGATTCCCTGGGCCCCGAAGCGCATGGCGGAGGCCACCGCCCGCTTCATTGCCCGGCGGAAGGCCACGCGGCGGACCAGCTGATTGGCGACATTCTCCGCGACAAGCTGGGCGTCGATCTCCGGCTTGCGAACCTCCTGGATATCCACCAGGACTTCGTTGGAGACCATTTTTTCCAGATCCTTCTTTAACGCCTCGATCTCTGCGCCTTTTTTTCCGATAATGATTCCGGGGCGTGCAGCATAGATACGGAGTTTGACCCGCCTGGAGGAGCGTTCGATATCAATCTTTGAAACACCGGCATGATAGAGCCGCTTCTTCAAAAAGCTGCGCAGCTTATAATCCTCCAGGACGTACTGGGGGTAGTCTTTTCCCGCATACCAACGCGACCCCCAGGTGCGTACAATCCCCAGCCGCATACCAATAGGATTGACTTTTTGACCCAACTCTCCTCCTTTTTTACCCTTCGGCAACAATCACGGTTATATGGCTTGTTCGCTTCAGTATCCGCGTCGCCCGGCCTCTGGCCCTTGCCCGGAACCGCTTCAGCATGGGCCCCTCATTGACAATAATATTTTTGATCAGCAACGCATCCACGTCCATGTCCCCTTGTTGATCGGCGTTGGCAACTGCTGAGCGAAGAATTTTCTCCACCACACCGGACGCCTTCTGGGGCATGAACTTCAATCGGTTCAATCCCGCCTCAACCGGCTGGCCCTTGACGGTACCTACGATTCGCCGCACCTTCTGGGGGGATATGCGCATGTATTTGCCTGTCGCCCGTGCCTCCATTTTCCGACATCCTAACCAGTATATGAGGTTATCGTTTCATTTTTGTTTTCTTGTCGCCGGCATGCCCGTAGAAAATCCGCGTCGGTGAAAACTCGCCGAGTTTATGCCCAACCATGTTCTCTGATATAAAGACCGGAACGAATTTTTTGCCATTGTGCACCGCAAGCGTAAGCCCCACCATCTCGGGAACAATGGTGGATCGGCGGGACCAGGTCTTGATCACTTTCGTACTCCTGGATTCCTGGGCTTCATTGACTTTGTGGAACAACTTGGGCTCTATGTAAGGCCCTTTTTTTATTGAACGCGGCATACCTTCCCTGCTCCTGATGCTATTAATGGATTCAGATGCATCCTTATCGCTTCTTTCGGCGTTTGACGATCAGGCGATCGCTCTTTTTCCTGCTCCGTGTTCGCAGGCCCTTTGTCGGCCTGCCCCATGGCGTACAGGGATGGCGTCCGCCGGAGGACCGTCCTTCTCCGCCGCCCATGGGATGATCCACGGGGTTTTTCACAACTCCCCGGACCTTGGGCCGTCTCCCCAGCATCCGCGTGCGGCCGGCCTTGCCGAGGGAGATATTCACATGCTCCACGTTGCCGATCTGCCCGATACTTGCCCGGCAGCTCTGCAGCACCATGCGAACCTCGCCGGAGGGCAGCCGAACGGTTGCATACTTTCCCTCCTTGGCTGTCAACTGCGCATAGCCGCCGGCGCTTTTTACCATTTGTCCGCCCCGGCCTGCCCGCAGCTCGATGTTGTGAATCTGGGTGCCCAGCGGGATATTGCGCAGCGGAAGCGCGTTTCCCGGGCGGATTTCCGCTTCCGGCCCAGACATCAGTGTATCGCCGACGCGAACTTTTACAGGCGCCAGGATATAGCGCTTTTCGCCGTCGGCATAATGCAGCAGTGCGATCCGGGCCGAGCGGTTGGGATCGTATTCAATGGTGGCCACCTTTGCGGGGACTCCATCCTTTTCCCGTTTGAAATCGATCAGGCGGTACTGGCGCTTATGCCCCCCTCCCCGGTAACGCATGGTCATCCGGCCGTAGGAATTTCTCCCCCCGGATTTCTTTATGGTGCGCACCAGCGACTTCTCCGGCTTGGTCCGGGTAATTTCCTCAAACGTGGGATATTCCTGGAACCGGCGCCCCTGGGATGTGGGTTTGACTCGCTTCAATGCCATTTGTCCTCTCCTCGCTTAAACGCCTTCGAAAAAAGTGATCCGGCTGCCGGGCATTAGTGTGACAATGGCCTTTTTCCAGTTTTTCTGCTGCCCGACGATGCGTCCCCGCTGCTTGACTTTGCCCTTGACATGCATGGTGCGGACGGACTTGACCCTGACATCGAATATCTGCTCCACCGCCTTGCGGATTTCCACCCGGTTGGCCGCGGGATCCACCTCGAAAGAGACCTTGTTGTTCTGCTCTTTCTGAATATCGGTCTTTTCCGTGTCAATCGGCGCCTTTATGATTTCATAGGATATCATGCCGCAAGCCTCCCTTCGATCAGCTTAATGGAAGGCTCCAGGAGCACCAGATGCTCATGATTGAGGATATCATACACATTCAGGCCTTCCACGCGCAGAACTTTCACGCCGGGGATGTTTCTTGCCGAAAGCTCCAGCTCCCTGTCCTCCTTGTCCACAACGATCAGCGGCTTCTCCAGGTTGAGCGCGGCAACCGCCTTAGCAACGGTTTTGGTCTTTATCTCCTGGAGTTCAAACTTGTCAAGCACAATCAGCGAATCGGCCTGCAGTTTGCTGCTGATCGCCATTTTCAGGGCAAGCCGGCGCACCTTCTTGGGAAGCTTGAACCCGTAAGACCGGGGCTCAGGACCAAAGGCCACCCCGCCGCCTCTTAAAATCGGTGTTTTAATGTCACCCCGGCGGGCCCGGCCGGTTCCCTTCTGCCGGAACATCTTGGAGCCGCTCCCCTTGACATCCGAACGGCGCTTGACCGATGCGGTGCCCCGTCTTCTGGCCGCCAGCTGCATCCGCGCCGCATCATGGAGCACACACTTTTTTACCGACACATTGAATATGCTGTCAGGCAGCTCGACCTCGGAGACCCTGCCTCCCTCTATATCTTTGACTTCAACGACAGCCATGGTTTGCCTCATTCCTGCAGTTCTGATGAAATGCCCGTTTAACGCCGTTTTCTGATGCGCAGCGTGCCGCTTGCCGGCCCCGGAACAGCCCCCTTGACAAGGATCAGGTTGTCCTCGGGCCGTATATCGACAACCTCCAGATTTTTTACAGTCTGGCGCGCGGTGCCGTAGCGCCCGGGAAGCTTTTT
>Ga0102934_1001805_pt1 | contig 14993 bp, 17 predicted proteins | sample SalPonR2_A_D1_MG_FD_78175 | JGI IMG/M metagenome (GOLD analysis project Ga0102934, IMG submission 78175) | Salt pond soil microbial communities from South San Francisco under conditions of wetland restoration - Salt Pond MetaG R2_A_D1_MG | ecosystem: Environmental > Aquatic > Marine > Intertidal... | reverse complement strand
TGTGGCAGTGGGCGAGGCTGTCGGCGAGATAGTAGGTGTGGCTGTGGGCGAGATAGTAGGTGCGGCAGTCGGTGTGGATGTCGGCGACATAGTAGGTGTGGCAGTGGACGTGGCTGTCGGCGACATAGTGGGTGTGGCAGTGGGCGTGGCTGTCGGCGTAGTAGGTGTGGCAGTCGGTGTGGCTGTCGGCGACATAGTAGGCGTGCCAGTGGTTGTGGCTTCCCAACATTTTTAAAAACACTGCTTCACGATGGTCCAGGACCAGGCGCCGGCGTGTGCATGGGAGTAGGCGAGGGAGTGGGCGTCGCAGTGGGCGTGGCAGTGGGTTCACATTTCATTCTACTCTCTTGCTGTTGCCATATCGATTGATATTGTCCTTTTTTGCACTTTCTCAGCTGCCAACAGGTACGTTATTGGAGCAGATAGATGGAGCCATGTCGAAGCTTTTGTTGTGCAAGGCGCCATAGACCCTCGCATAAAGCAAGATGGTTGTTTCCACACAAAAACACTCACCCTTGACTAGCAGGTAGAGCACTATTGAATTCTTTCAAAGTAAATTTATGCGTGCAATACCTGCGCCGTCATCAGTACTGTCGCTGCTATCCGCTTCCTCGCCTCCTCTTTGCTCTCTGAGCGTTGTCCGCTGTATCGCTTGCAAATCCAATATCTCTGATGCTTCGGATTCTCCATTATTTGTTGTATATGTCAAAACCTTTTGCGCCATGTGCTCCTTCCTCTCCAAAGGGACGCGGCATGAAGACCAAGGGTCCGGCTTTATGGAGATGTCTCCGTCTCCTACCCGATAGATCATGTCCTCCTTTCCTCCCGCTGAAATACCCTGGCGACCATCCATCGAATCGAGCTTTCATGGCACATGTCCCCCACTGTCATCCTCTGCATACGCCTCGACCCAATCAAATAGCAAAGAATCGGTAGGCGGGCCCCAAGGAGCTACGTCAAGCACCCAGACCTTGTCCCGTCGGTCCACATACACGTCCACGCATACAGCCAGTCCTTCTTTTCCTCCCATTTCCATCTCTGTTTCTTCAGCCAGTCCTCCTTTACCTTCCACCTCATCCTCCATTGCCCCTTCTCCGTGTTCAAATAGTCTCTGAAGGCCCGTAAGCCCCTCTCTTCCCTCGTGCAGGAAGAAGTCAAAAAGGAGCGTGCTCAGGCGAGACTCTTGAGCAGCGAGGAAGGGATAGAAGGCAGAAGGCTCCCGCTGGCTGATGGCACAGAGAGAGGAACGGTAAATAAAGCAGCGAAAAAGCATAAAGGGGAGCAGGGTCACCCATTTCCGGAGCGTCAGCGTGGGCGAGAATATAAAAGGAGTGTCGGGTGGCGCGGACTGCCGAAACGGAAAGAGGCAGTTTGGGTGGAAATGGGCGAGGAGATGCACAAGACCACGTCTGTGAGAATCGACACCGGTTTACAAGCCACATCTCATCCCACTAAGTAATCTGACTCGTCGACATCCTTTCTCACCGTTTTAAGGAGGCGATTCAGATCCTCCTGAACGCGATCGGAGCTCTTGAGCAGGAGCATGATGTCACCGGGGGTCTCGCACTTTAAAGTCCCACCATTGATCCTGTCCAGCCGTTAATTAAATAAATACACAAAGGTAAACGATCAGAGTAGTAAGGCGTATGCCCTTCCCTGCCTTCTACTTCTCCGAGGAGTCTATGTTCCCAGCGGATGTTTCAGGGAAATACAGGCCATTGGCAAGAGTCCTGCTTGAATAGCAGCGTCTGTGTGACGAAGAAACATAATGAGTCAGCCATCAAAACTATCCCACCTCCCACATACCAGGCTGCATCGCAAGGCACGCTCCAATTCATCTTTGGGACAGCTTGTCCGCCCAATTCCGCAAGAGCTTCTGTCAAGGCCAGCTCGAACGCAGAAAGAAACGAAGGAGACGAATCACTATGACGGTCATCGCCTCTTCGCCATCCAATGTCTTCATTCTCATTGTCTGAATATGTTTGACTGCTCGTTCCGTCAGTACTGGTCAGGGTAACGTGATCTGGCAAGACTATCCCGTCTGCCTGTTGAGGATGCATGAAAGGCAGAGACAAAATTGCTGGAAAACCGATCGAGCACTACAAATGTAATTTAGAGTACTATTTTTGAAATAAACACTGTGGTTATCATGGCTAGAGGGAGGTATAGATTCAAAGATGCCTGTTACCTGCAGCCATTCCACGAGGGGCCGGGACAAAGGAATAGATCGAGATTTAAGCGTCCAAGGGCGAAACAAAGGTGACCAAAGGTGCACCTGACATACTTGAAGGGCGATGACACTTTGTCGGCGGCGGAAATTTCTGCTGCACTCCATATCTCCCCTTGAGGATGGCTTTTCATGGCAGACGCGACGTGATTTCCTTAAGGCCTGTGCCCACCTCGCGAAGAGGCTTCAAGAGTCGTTAGAAAAGCAAGGGGGTGGGTGAGGAAACAAGAAACTGCGCGACATCAGATGACTGGTGTTGATTCCAATATCATCTCTCTGTTTGCCTGTCAGTGTCCGCGACCCCTTTCTATCAAAGTGAGGTCTCAAGGAGTAACCGAGTGAGGAGGTTATTCTGTTTAACTCCGCGTCCGAAGCATGTGATCGTGCGCGCTTTGGCGGAATAGACAGTATACCACAATAGCAGGAATGTCGAAACTGGCTGAGAGGCGGTTGATCCAGGTGGTTGCTTGCTTTTTTAAAAGCAAACTGTGGTGTAATTGACTTTGAAGCGGATGACATAAGCACATGCCTAGCCTCATCACTTACAACTTTCCTCGGGTCTAGAAGGGCAAGAGCAGAAGGATCTCATCTTAAGTTCAACTTCATGCGTTCAATAGCTTTCTGTCCAAGTTCTAGCAACAGAGATGCTGCGCGCACCGTCGCCTCCTGCCGTTGCTGGTAATCGCACAGGGCCTGTAAAGGCTCCTCCCCGGCACCAATTCCATGGCCCACCGAGCAAAACAGCTGCAGCATCCGCATGCTCGCTACACGTTCATGAACTTTCGTTTTCTTCTGAGGAGGTGATTATAAATCCGGACGTGTTTCCCTTCATCGCCCTCCACGACGTCCTGGAGATCATCCCGCTCTCCTACAGCTTTGCCTCCAGCAGCTCGCCTTCATCGTCTCCCTCGGCCCACGCATCTTCTTCCATACCATCATCAGTAGAGAGGGTTGGAGAAAGTGGCTCAACAACGGGAGGGAACGACCTGGGAGGGCGATCAGAGGGTAGCACGTCTGCGCACTTGATGTCTCAAGCTCGAAACGGTGGTGAGGGCCTTGGGGACACAGAGAGCCCAGAGGAGGTCATGCAGGGAGGAGGCTCTAGGCATAAGAGCGATTTCCAATCGTCATCAGATGGCCCTAAGGACGTTCTTGGTCCTAACACGGGAATGGCACCGGGGGAGATGATTATACGGAATAACACAGGAGGCCTCTCGGGAAGGCAAGCTAATGAAAGCAGCAGCAGAAAAGGCTTCACCGAGGACGAGACGCTGGAGGGAGCTGATGTGGGAAGGCCGCAGACTGGAGGAAAAGAGCACGAAGTAACCGGGGAGGGGATCATGGGGGGCATCGGCATGGGCCCTTCCCGCACAGACCGCCAAGCACGCGCATCGCCGCCATCTACCTCACTGACATCGGAGGCGCCGACAGCAAGCAGAAGTGTCGAGCGCAGTTACAAGGGTGGTAGTAGCAGCAACAATATATTTTTGCAAGTGACTTGCATTCCTCCTGCGGGCAAGGTAAAGTCCGGGGACTGTACTGGTCCCTGGTCCTCGAATTTTCTTGTGACGTGTCTGGGAACGTTCCTTAAAGCAAATTTTTCGCTGACTCTTCGGGCTCAAATATCACGTCCTGAGCTTCTCACTATCTTTTTGCACTCTGTGTCCCCTTTTACGATGGCTCGCTCTCTCCTCTTCTCTGTCCTGGCGGCCTTGCGACCACAGGTAGCACGGATGCAGATTTCGATTCTCAAGTCTGTGGCAGAGGCCTTCGGTCTGCATGCTTATCAAGAGGTAAGACGCGAGACCAAACGAAAAAGGTGGATTTAAAATACGCTTTCGGCGCCAATGGATTGTGATCAAACCCCCCACCATGCTTCAATATTTCCTCCCCATGGAGCAAGGTGGAGGTCCACAAGGCCGAGCCAAGCGAGGCTCGTTTGGATTTTGTCGAGCTGGTTTTTAAAGACGACTTTATTTCCCGCGCAGATATGTGGTAGGTGAGGAGGTATTAAAGCTTCGCCCGAGGACCGCACTTTGACGGGGGGTAAGGGCAGTGTGTTGTGAGACGGAAAGACAGGGCTAGAGAGACCCGTCCAGCATGGTCAGGTGCTCCGAGACCTGACCTACTGGCATTGGCAGCTGCTATTTGGAGAGACTACTCCTCTTTTTGTAATAACAATAACGTTAAAGCAACTTGAACTTTTCCTAACCATTCCAGGCGTTTCAAGCAGGCCATCACCACCTCCTCGGGGGGCAAAGCGGCGTATCTTGGACAACATATCAATACGATCGGTACTTCCCTTCCTGTTTCTCTCCCCTCTCTTGCCCTTTTCGCCCTCCAGGCTCTTATCCTCTATAAAACATATACTTCCTTTCTCGCTTTGCCTTCAACCTTCCGTTCTGGTTTTGCCATTAGGCATCCGTGCCCGCGTCAAAGAGCTTTCCCGAGGGGAGAGCTCAGTCTGTAGCGGCTTACTCACGGCGGATACCAAGATGACATTTCGGTATGCCCTCTGCTGTTTTCCTGTCTTCTCGCTTGCCCTTCTCGCGATCTTTATATCTGCCCCGTTTACTCCTCTCTTTTGTCCTCATTTTGAACAGGTCCCGCTCAGCTCGCATTTTCTGGCTCGTACAGATGTCTTACGAGATGTGGGACTATGCCCCGGACGGAGAAGGTATAGCAGCGGAACGGATGAAAGGAAGACAGTGAGGAAGTCTGTGGGTCCCTGCCTTCAGCACAGTCTTCTCCAGTTTCCTGCTTCATCTTTCGTCGTCACTCCATTTTTCAAAAAAACACAGTATACCTGGAAAAATTCCTCTCATTCGCACGCCTGCTGCTGGAAAACTGGCGGGCTCTTGACGTTTCGCATTCCCTTTCTGTCGTCTTCTTTACCCGACTCTACTACCATCCTCCCGCTTTCGCGGATTCATTTTCTGGCTCCGTCGCTCCTGGGATGGAAGCAGCGGGGGGACAAAAATCAGAAACAACGAAACAAACCACTGTCGCTCCTGGAATGGAAGCAGCGGGGGGACAAAAATCGGAAACAAAGGAGCAAATCACTAAAGGAAAAGAATCATCCGACGCGATCAGTCTTCCACGACCGGAGCGCACTAAAGAAGTCCTTACCAACGCCCACTCCTCGTCCTTGTCATCCTCAACACATCCTGCACCTAGATCGACCGATGCACCTCCACACTTGCATACTGATCGCCCGTTCGAGCCTTTCAATTCGTTCTCTCCTTTCATGCCGCCCGCCACAGCAACAATCGCCGCATCTCCCCCCGTCAAGTCTCCCCCGCCGTCGTTCAGCTGGCATCAGAAAGGGCCTGAGGGAGTCACAAGGTCTCGACAATGCTCGCAAGACCCTGATATTTGTGCTTCCCCCTTCTCCCCGAAACCTCAGATGGGAGGATCATTCAGGTAAGCTACGGTATTAGCAGTATAGACATCGTGGACTGTGGCTGAGATGTTGCGTCGTGAAACAATAAAATACAGTTTTTGTGTCTAATTTTCCTTCTTATGGGGGGACGAAGCAGAAATGATGAGAGCATCCAGTTCTCACAGGTCAACGGGACGCCTACTGCGCCTAAAAAAGGCCATGGGGTTGGAAGCGCAATTTATGAAGACTTCTACAGGATGGCATTGGAAAATGAAAGCCGGATAGAGACTCAAAAATTGTTGACGGCCCTGAAAAAGGAAGCTCTAGCATTTGCGAAGGTGCTACGGTGGAAAACAGCGCAAGGTTGGACAGGTAAATGTATCGCAAGCTGATGAAAGGGCAGGCTAGGAGGGTAACAAAGGCACGCAAGAACAACTTGCACCGTGTGCTGGAGCAGTGGCCTTGTAGGTGTCACCCTTCTTGTCGCATTCTACATCCTCACAACTCTTGGGACAGGTGTGCCTGCGAAAGCAGCACGTGGCAATTTTTTGGAGGCCATCAATGTGACGTTAAATGTGCTTGAGAAGCACTACATGGACAGGGACCTGACGCGTACCGGAAACAGTATTTTGATGATATCCCCTTCCACAGGCATCATTGAGGTAATTTACCGAGTAGAATCCAGGGTCCCTGTATTTTGGGATTCCCCTTTTTTCACCACGTATCGCACAATTGGTCTCAACCAAGCGCATGCACATTGCCTGTCCTCTCTCCCAGGTGGATTCGAAACTCTCTGACATTACCAAGCAGCGTATGATGGATGATGGGATAGGCATGGATCTGCTTTCGCTCGCCCAGCCGCCCCTCCATATTGTACCCCTCTTTATTTGCAGGGACAAGTTCAACACGGAAAGGTGCCCCCTTCTCTTTTGCTTTTGAGGAAGTGTGGCTCTACTGTTTGGCATTCTCCCCCCTACTTTTTCTCAAAGCGCTCACAACATCAGCATAGTTTGTTCTTGAGCGCCATTGATCCCTGCTCATTCCGCGACACATCACTTCAATTTTTCGATACAATTAGAGATAGCTCGCTCTTTGAAGTGCCTCACTGGATGCATATCTCCTACTTTAACTCCGAAGGCCTCTCTACAACGGACAATCCTCTTTCATCTTTACTGCCTTCGACAAGCTCGTCCTCGTCCTCATCCTTGCCTGCGTTCCAGCAGCGACAGAGTCCTTCCATTCTTTCCGGTAGTTCCGAGGTGCCTTGGAGCATGAGAACAGGGACTTATGGTCCAAGGGGCATAGAGGGAATGGAAGGGTTATTGGAGGGAGTGAGAGAGAAAAGCATTGTCCCCCCACCATCTCTCGGTCCGTCACTACTCCCCAACGGCATGGCTTTTAGGCAAGGAGGAAGAGACGGAGGACGTGAAGGGGGAGACTGCTGGTCTCATCAACATCAAAAACATTTAGACTACCATATTTTGGGTAAGCAGGGAGGATGGCTGTGAAACAACGACTTCTGTTAGATTTTATGTCCAAAGGGTCTTTAAGACTCACGTGGAAGCAAGATTGTGGGCCGTCTGTATGCCCCCTACCTCAATTCTTCTGTTCCCTTTTCCCGATCCTTCCCTCTCTTTTTTTTGTCATTCAGCCATGGCAATGGACAAGCACCTTTTCCCATCCTCCTTCCGCCCTCTTTCCCTTCCCTCTTTCTGGGCCACACATGCTGCCCGAGGTTCCTCCCCTACCGACGACGCACCAACTATACCTGGTGAACCTGTGTCCCCCTCCGTGCTTGCGCTGCCTCCTTGTCTTCCTCCAGCCCTGCGTGCCGCTCTCTTTGGTCCAAGTCTCGCTTCCCTCCCCCCCTTGGAGGACGTCGGAACGGAAACAGAGGGCAAACAGCGCGGGACTGGGAGAGAAGAGGCATTTGAGGCCAAAGACAGAAAAGCGAGCAAGCGAAGTCAGCATGAGCTGCCTCCCAGATCTTGTTCTGCTATCCCACCCTTGCGCCTTCATCTGTGCCAAGCGTTAGGCGTGAGGGAGAGCACGGACTGGAGTAGTCAGAGTGAGACGCCTGAGAGGGCTCAACAGTCGGCTGGGCGCACCCCATCTCGAAGTAGAAGTATCGGCAGTGCTACAACTAGTGGCCTAGCCCTGCTCCCTCCCCTCGTTCCTCCTCTCAAGGCTGTAGGGAGAAGCCGGAGTGACGGTGCATCCAAGGTATTGCAACAAAAGCAATCGATGGCAGCGGTCGGTGAGCAAGGCAGCGGCAGATTTTCAAAGCCCGCCACCCCTTATCGCGAGCAGCCTGTTTTTTCTACACCTTCCGGGCTTAGTAAAGTTCTGCGAAAGGAGAACGAAGGAGGGAGAGTGGGAGTATCAGACGAAAAATACGCATCAGAAACGTTGAAAATGCTTGAAAAACGGCCAAAAGACATCCTAGAGGCTATGACACAACACGACCAGGCTGTTTTTCGGCCTTCAACTCCACCGCCCCTTTCTCGGCCACCGACAGCAAGCAGCAAAAGTTTGCCACCTGTAAGTGTGCTTATCACTGTGCATGACTGTACCGATCCTAACAGCTTTACCTATTCGTGTTTCCATTCGATCTTTCCATCTTCCGTTTGGACAATATTAATTCAGACTCATGAATTGTATTTACAGCATGATGTAGGCAGCCTCAATCGCAGCAGTAGCACGCAGAGCATTGTCGACCTTCGGGCAGGCTCTCCTTCCTTACTTTCTTCTCTCGTACCCAAAAATAAGTGGAACGGAAATCACGGGGGAAAGGCACGTCCCATCCCAGGATCGTGGTCTCATCACGAAGACCAGTATCAACCGCTGCTCGAGGAAAGCCTGGATCATAGGCAGCATGTGTACTTGGAACGGCAGGAGCATGGCAGGCTGCCTTTATCAGTGTCATCGACAATGGTGCGTGAATTTATTCTTGTTGAGTTTACTCTAACATCTTTCTAACTTCTTTCTATTTTCGCGTTCGCTGTTTGCTGAATGGCCTTCCCGCAAATTAATCTCCTTGACAGGGCCTTGACTGCTCGCCTCTTGGAATGCGATCCGCCTTTGTAGGCCATTCGAAAATCGAAACTTCCTGCAAGCCTCCCTCAAGCACCACAAGTCTCACCTTTCTCTCTTCTTCGGCAACTGAAGGTAAGACAGAAGGGGTGCATGAAATAGTGGGAGAACGTTATCACAGAGAAAACAGCTGGAACAATAGAATGCACCTGACAGGCTCATACGAATGCATGCGTTCAACTTCTTGCCTTCGAGTGGCCGGGCTATTCTGTTTACACGGCTTATACAGCCCTACTTTGTTAAAGCAGTTTTCGTTTCGTTCGGATATTGTTGGCTTCTCCTCTCATCCTCTTGGTGTCACTTTTGTTTGTTCGCCATTAATGAGTATTTTATTCCTGCATTTTAATTTTTCTTCAGACACTCCGCTTATAAGAACGAACTCCTTGTGTAGCTCCATGCATCAAGCCGCTGGGCAGGCGGAAGACAGATATGAGCAAGGGCGGGAAGAACGAAAAGAGGCCGACAGGAAAGGCATTCAAATCCCCAAGCCATCTCCCTCTTTCTCGGCTTTGTCGGCAGCTGCAACAACGCCTCCGACACGGGCTTCGGATGGAGTAGAACTTGGTACGGAGGATCAGAGAAGCATTGGAATGGAGAGAGTAGGAATTGTTTAATAGCCTAGTTTCGAGTTTGGCTATGAGTTTCTGAAGGTTAAGAATAGTTTAGCGCGGTGAGCATTTAATAATGTATCTTTTTTCGCTTCTTTAACTCAGGTGGTTCGCCAGTTTCGATGTCTTCCAATCGACCCTTGTCGGGTGGACGCACGCCGAACAGCTCCATTTTAGCCGGAAAGGAAGCGATGAGGGAGCGTGGAAGGAGTAGTGGAATATTGCATGCATCTATAAGTCGCAGCTCTCTGACCTCGCTTGGGAACTCGCACAATTCACGCAGTCACCATTCTTTCCCCAGTCAACCCTCCACAACTGCCGGTTTGGGATATTCGTCGAGTGGAGGGGCTACAGGAGGAGGACCTGTGGGGTTAAGGGATAAGGTGGGCACCATCAACCCATTTCGACGGGAAGACGAGGCAGAGCTGCTTCAGAAGCGAACGCACAACCATCGACGGTAAGCGAGAGGAGAAATAGGGCACGGAAGGATCGGGCCCGAGAGACGTGATAATTTAAAAGCTCGTAGATGATGCTCGCGATTTATTTCTCTGACGTTTTTAACGGAATAAACATTTATATATTCTATGTAGGTGGTCCCACGTCTTCCCCCCGGGCGAGGTGGAGTTTAAGCACTCCCCAGGTTTGTCGTCTAATATTAGCTTTCTTCTACCGACGTCTCTTCCTTACCAATTCTTCATATCCTTCCTCTTCCCCTAGGCCCCAACTGGAAAAGCCTTTGCCAACCCGCAATCCTTCCGTTGACGACGGATTACCTGCCCACGCCAGAGCAATTGCGGAAGGATTACACTGAGAGCTTCTATACCCTCATGCTGCCTGAGGGAGATGACAGGTATGTTTAGGAAGGACAAGTACCGGGATTGGAGGAGGAGGCATCGTTGAAAGCCGGAATAAAACCCAGCACATTGGCGGATTCTGCTAGGTGAAATGTACTGTGGGAGTGGACATATGTTTACTGTCGGATTTTTGTGCACGGTATGTGCTGTGCATATTTTTATGCTTAAAAATTTCATAATATTTCCACCTTCCCCTGCCATGCAGTCCCAAGGCAACCACACCTTCAGGTACTGGCAACAGTCATGCGCAGGCAATGTGTCGCTCACATGCTGATCTTTTGGAGGAAATGGTCTGCCAGCGGTAAGAAAAACTGTCGCTTGCTTTACTTTTTTTCTACCCTTCTTATTATGCTTACCCTCTGACTCAGGGAACGTGTTCATTATTGCATGACAGCACAACTTTTTCTTGCTGCTCTCATTCGCGCTATTTTCCTCCTTACAATCAGCCTCGCGCAAGACTTTCAACTTGTTGAGACGAGTCCTGGTAGCCCAGCAGCGAGTCTCCTCCGGCTCTTTGGCGCCCTGCCAGGAGGAGGGGCGGGAGGAATTGGAGTGGGAAGGAAAGGGCGGGAGGGAGGTGGGAAACGCGCCGTGTACACTTTGAGCATGGGTCACCGCATTCATGTCCTGTCTTATGACGAATCAACGCGGCAGGTGGGAGAGTGTGAGAATGTAGGCACATGGTTGGAATGACAGAGCGCCCGACGGTTGGGTCGATTCTCTCCAAAGCCTGCGTCTTGTCACACTGTTTTTCTTGCTTATCATTTACGGTGGAATCTATCTACAGGTGGACGTGAAGCACTTCCTGGATAGACAAGGAAGCAACGCGAATTCGCCTCAAAATCATCACCGATACCGATACCAGATATGGGTCCCTCATGTACGTTTTTAAAGCTTTGAGTCAGCTTTGGCGCAGTCTCTCATTTTTCATTGACTTTCATTACAACTACGCCTTCCATCTAGACTGGTCGCTTCCAGGCAGTGACGCAAGATTTTTACCGCTTCCCGACGCCGGAATACAAGTGGAACTATGTTGACGAACTTATTTGTGGCTATAACGATGCTCCAGGTGACTTGTGACTAGAAATGGGAACATTGCTAATGGAAACGCTATGTTCGTTTGCACAATTTTGACGCATTGCTGATGTAATTTTAACTCCTCTTTTCTCCGTTTCCTTGGTTATGATAGAGGACCTTCTGCGACCAGAGACAAAGTACAGGCGGAAGCTGTACGCCATGTGCCGCCAAACAGAGGATGACAACGAAGAAGGTAGGATATGACGGTGAAGCAGGAAGATCATAATAATGAGTTGAATGCGAAAGGATCATAAGAATAATCTATTGCCTTGCAATCGTTTAGCTAGTAGTGTCTCTACAAAAAGTGCGGTTCACATTAGGGTTTTTGTGCAAACTTCTAAGAGTGGCATAATCCTTCGGGGGAGCCCTGCAGAGTTTTTGAAATATGTACCTGTTCTCCCCTTCGCTCATTTCTCTTCATGCAGATTTCATACAGAGGGTTCAAGAGCTACTTGGGCATCTGAATCGGCGTCGTCTCAAGGGTAGTCCTCCGTTGGATGTGATAAGTCGGGGCTTTCCGGAAAAAGAAGACCAGCTGAGAAGGGGAGGAAACAAAGAGATGGTCAATGAGAGTAGACGATCGAATGCAATTATGGCTGCACACATCCCTCTGCCATCGGTGGGGCCTCAGAGCACGCGGCAAGAGTGGCTTGTGCTGTCCTGCGATAAGGTATGCCATGCGGTTTCCTCGTAGCGACTCTGGGTATCCTATAGCTGACATCGAATATTCAGTAGTCTTCTTTTTCCTATTTTGGTGCAGCTCCTCGATCCTTGCCGTGCCTTCCATCTGGACATTAATTGGCTTGTTTGCTCAGCCAAAAATGCTCGAGACTTCGTCGCAGCTCTTCTGAGGAAAGCGCAGCAGGTACTCCTAGGGGATGAAGTTCATGGAGCGTCATTGATCGGTGGTTATGGAAAAAAACATTCAAAAGCAGTTATGGGGGCTACTTGGGCGAATATGAGACTCTCTTCCATTTCTCTTTCCCTAATCACTTAGCTGGGACTGCATTTGGTGCCTCTGCCTGAGTATTCTCGCTCCTCAAACTTGAACGTACACCCTTTCCTGGCCCATCCATTTGTTGCCATCTACCCTCCAGCACTGCTCCGGTATGGAATTCATATGTATATGTGGTCGCTTCTCTGATGGCCTATCTTATTAATGATGCACTCCATCGCATCATCATCGGTCATTTGTATTCATGTTTATCCTTACCTTTCTAGTATCTGCGAGGAGGCCCTAATTCAGCTCTTCGGTTTTGTGCGAGACGACGAACGAAAGACGAATTGGCGTGAAGTTTACTTGCTCGAGGATAGAAAAGAGGGACGGGAATGCGTTAGTGCACTAGCCACTTCGTTGCATGAACAGCAGGCGCTACAGGAGGCGAATCAATCGGTGACCCAAAGGTCGATGGGAAGTGTGATAAGGAGGAAAGGATGCGCTGACCGTCAGTACTACCATCGGTACGTCGCTCTCTTTGCTTTCATTCACCTGTGGTATTTCAAATAGAAGCCCTTGTCTCACTTGCCTGTCCATTTCCAACGCATCCTACCTATATAGATCGGGCGCTGTCTTCGTCCGAGTGGCCGCTTCTGCAGGTTTCGCTTGGTTGCACAACCACCTTCTTAATCAGCAACACGCGCAGCAAGTCCAACAGCAGTATCAGCGGGAAATGCGAGAGCAGCTACATGAAGAGTATCATCATCAGCAGCACCTGGAGCAAGATCTTCAACGTATTTATCGTCCGCACAGGAATTTAGGAATTGGGGCTGGTTGGGAGGATGTGCTGCACCGCTTTGAAACATACTGCCGTGATGCGGCATTTTGCTATGATTTGGTGCAAGAGATGCTAGCGATTGCAGTTATGAGCATTGCGGAAAGGGAGGCATACCATGCGGAGTGTCAAGGGCAGGTGAGACGCGGGTACAATTGCTCCGGGAAAGCACGTACAGATGGGCTCCGAAAAATGGATTTTCTTAATAGCTTGATGGATCATGCGATAGATTTGCGATCTTTCCTTTGACAGTCTAAGTGATTGACACCAGTGACCCATTTATCTACCTCAGATGAACAGTGAACACAGCCAGTTCAGAGACGCTGGTCTCATCAAATCCTCAAGGCCTTTGACGAGGAAGAACGACGCTCTCCCTTCCTCCAGTTAAATCTTTCAATCGATGATGAGGATGCTAAGAAGGGGCGTTTTATGCCGATGAAAAGGAGCTCGTGTGTACAAGTGTAGCTCATAGAGAAGCTCGGCTAAAAGCGTGACGAGTACAAGAAAGTGATATGATTAGCGGTGCATTTTAAATAGCCAGGATGTATAGATGACTGGATTTGTAGAGTTGGATGTGTACACACCCAAAAAAAAGAAAACAGAGCAATCTGTGATAAGCCGCATTCAAAACTATGTTTACACTCTTGGGGCTTCTAGCATCTGGGCATGGACATTTATAACTTCACGGACTCGCGATATGGTCAACATGCTAAAATTATTTGCATTGCTGAAGCTGACTTTATAAGACCTTTTTCAGCGTTTTCTTAAGAGTTATCAATTTATCTCTCCTGTGTTGTATTCTTTTTTAGACAGATTACCTTCACCCTTAATTTTGACCCAAAACTTAAGCCTCTTTTTCATTTTAAACCTGATTTCATCTCAACTTCCAAGATGAATCATTACAACATTAACTCCATCCTTTTCGCTCTTCTTAGTATTCTATCAACTTCGACCGTCTTCTATAACTCTCAAATGATGCTCTCTGCTACTCATGTTAACATCTTCCTACAATGAGTTTTCTGTGTCAAAGTGAGGGAAACCTCAGACCAACACAAAGTTCTTATAACAAGCAGTCATATTACAGGCCTTAATAATTTTGTTGCTCCTCATACCTTACTTTCCACATTCTCGTGAATCATCAGAAAGTGTCCATGTTTCTCCGAACCATTATATCAAACGTCACAATTGCTCTGCGCAGCTGCCATGCTAAGTAAGAACAGTCCAGTCCCTAACCTTGATTTAGAGTGTGGTATCGGAGAAAGCGGCTGCCTGTGCTCTCCTTGCTGCCTTGGTCGTGATTGGACTCTCTGCCATGGCGTCGAGGGTGGCCAACAAGACATGGACCAGCCTTGCTCTTGCTCGTGGTGAAATTGCCTTCGTAAGTAGGGTTGTCGATATTCTTCATTGCTTTCTTGTGAATTAACGTCCACATGTTGGGAATTTCCCCTAAAATGCTCTTGCTTCTCTGCATACTGTCGTCGCTTTGCCCCAACCGAAGCAGGATACCATGCCTCATGGTTTCTTATCTGTGAAACATGGTGCTCCTGAAGCTGCTGGTCGTTCGACATCGCAGCAGGTGAAAGCATGAATGCACCGACGTTCAAGTCATACTCCTGCTTATTCTGTCCGAAGGGTGGAAGATGCTCTCCTCCCGAGCTAATCTTCTGATGTGCGTGCAGGAAGACAAGTGGATGCCTCTGGCATTGCTGCTCCATCTCCCAGCCTATGCTCATACCGGATGGTAGACAGTGGGATGATTTTGAAAATGGGAAGATGGGCATCTGCTGTTGCTGTGGCTGCCCTGGTGGTTGTTGTTGTCGTTGTTGTTGTTGTTGTTGTTGTTGTTGTTGTTGTTGTTGTCGTTGTTGTTGTTGTTGTTGTTGTTGTTGTTGTTGTTGTTGTTGTTGTTGTTGTTGTTGTTGTTGTTGTTGTTGTTGTTGTTGTTGTTGTTGTTGTTGTCGTTTTTGTTGTTGTTCTTGT
>Ga0102934_1001804_pt1 | contig 14994 bp, 14 predicted proteins | sample SalPonR2_A_D1_MG_FD_78175 | JGI IMG/M metagenome (GOLD analysis project Ga0102934, IMG submission 78175) | Salt pond soil microbial communities from South San Francisco under conditions of wetland restoration - Salt Pond MetaG R2_A_D1_MG | ecosystem: Environmental > Aquatic > Marine > Intertidal... | reverse complement strand
GAATATGAAAAAGTTACTACTATGTCAAAAACTGATATTCAAAACTTTTTGCAAAAGGCTGCTGACTCTTTTCAGTCTGAAGATGGTGAAGATGGAATTAACATGTTTTCCATACTGGGAATGTTAAAAAATGGAGTGACGATCTATAAAGCTTTTTATACTTCCGAATCCGATGGAGAACCCATTGTTTTATCAGGCTTAGTGTTGGCGCCTGATATTGATTCCAGTTTTACCCAATATCAATATCATCATGGAACGCTTCTCCCTTATGAAATTGACGATGTAGGCGGATTACTGGATGCTCCATCTCAATTTGAAGGCAAAGTGCCAGAAGGTATGAAAGAACAAATTGAGACAATGTTCTTCTGCTTGATTCCAGCTGCTAATGGTTATTTTGTAAGTGCTCCGGACTATCCCGGGTATGGAATTTCTGCTTATGAGGAACATCCCTATTGTTATCCACCTGACCTTGATAGAACAAGCGCCGATATGGTCAAAGCTTCTCAGGAATTAGCTGATAAAATTTCACTTGAATTAAATGGCAAAACTTTTCTTACTGGCGTTTCCGAAGGTGGTCTGGTTTCCCTTATCACTCATCGCTTTATCGACAATGAGAGACCATCAACAAATGTGGTTGCCAGCTTTAATTATGCCGGTCCCTATAATCTTAGCCGATTTTTTCAAGAATTCATAACGGCTGATGGTCCCCTTCCGGCTTTGAACCTTTACAATTGGGCTCTATACTCTTATTGGAAAAGGAATCAGAGTCTATTTGAAAATGATATCTGGATTTACGAAGTCAAGGATCAGGAGGACGCTTTGGATGTTCCTTCCCAAAATCCAGGTGCTATTTTAAACCATGAATTTATAAATTCTGTAATGAGCGATTCCAGCGAATTGGTAAATGAAATTAATAAAATAGATATTTATTCCAACTGGGAATATAAAGGCAAGATATTTTTGCATCATGGCAAAGATGATCAGACTGTACCTGCATACAATACTGAGGATGCCTATCAATATTTACTTGATAATGGTGCTAATGTGGAAAAATATCTCTATGAAGGTAATCATCAAACTGCTATTTTCAATTTTTTCTCAAATATGACCTCAGATCTGCGCTATATGGATAATTTACAGTATTATGCCAGCGAGTATTAATACCCATTATAATATATTTTTGAAGAATTTATTTTGTGCGATAAGGGCTCTCTAAAATTACCCTGTTTTCAAATGGATCAAAGGAGAGAATATATTTTCCATTAAGAGCGTAAGGCCCAATCATAATACTATCATATAGTCCGGTTAAATCATCATTAAAACGTACCGGCCAAACCTCACTTTTTTCTCTAATTAGATGATGATTACCTGCCCTTACGAACAGACCCTGGGTTTCATGGAATTTATATTCTTTGCCATGCCAGGTTTTGACAGCCGGTTTTAAATTTAAATTAATTTTTTTAGCATATTCATATTTTACGCTCAGATCTTCTGCTCCCGTCTCAATCATAGCCAGTCCAGGCGCATAGCCATTGACATTGACCTTTACAAAGGGCCAAAAAGCTCCATATACTTTCAAATCTGTTATTTTATAATTATCTCTAGTTTCAAGGTATCTATCAAATTTTTCTTTAGTCCTTAGAATAAATTTATTGTTAATAAAATCCATTGTTACTACTCTATTTTCAATAAAATAAGGATTGATATTACCATCAAAATATCGCTTCCTGGGTTTTTTAAAATACTTGCCCGTTAAATTTTTGATCTTAAAGGAGCCAAAATCAAGATTGTCAGTAACCAGACCATAACTTTTCAGTTTCCCTTGAACTGATCCTGTTTGGATACTTCCCCGGTTGCCTTTTTGCGACACCAATTTCTCCTGGAGTGCTGGTTCATGGAGTGTCCATCCTGGCGAATTTCCTGTATCCAGCAATATATTGTAATCTTTCCCATTATGTCTAAAGACCAGACATTTATATTTACTATTTTTGAAATTGACCATCGGTACAACAACTTTATCCTGATCGGTTTGTACATGAAATAGTTCTTCATCTTTTAATTTTTTATAAATTTCAACTTTATTTTTAATGGATTCCTTATTTTTACTCGTATTTTTCTGAAGGTTTATATAATAATTGTAAAGATATGTCGAATTCTGGGCTGCTTTTCCTATTTTTACGCTGGCTTGATTAAATAATTTAGAATATCTGTTTTCTGGATAATATTCTTTGGCTTTGTCCAGATATTCAAGAGCCTGCTCATGCTTGTGTTTATCGCAAAGAAGTAAGGCTTTGGTTAAATATACTTTATAATTGCTCCCATCAAATTTGAGCGCCTGATTAACATAGTTATTAGCCTGGTCGAGTTCACCTACAGAATGGAAGATTATAGCTGCTGTGGTTAATATTCTTGATTGGTGAGGATATTTTGATAACATTTTTAAAATTCCTGGTATAGCCTTATGTCCTTTGGCTGTTCGGGCCTGAGATTCAAAGTATAATAGTTTTTGATCTGTGTTCAAATTTTCATATTTGAGTGAGTCACATTTTTTCACAATTTGAGTAAACCTGGTATTAAAATAGAGGCTATCTAAATCTCCTTGTGATAGAGCTGCACTAAATAGCATCACGACAATTAATAAACTTGTCAATATTGACCGCATCATAGACCTCTTTTTAAAAAGATTAAGATTTTAGCTGAAATGATCTTTTCCTGCTTTCATTAAAAAGACACATCAGAGATAATATCGTTGTCACAAAATTATGCTATACGCCAATATAATGGTATTAGATTCTATTTTAAAGTTATTTAGCTTGCGAACCAGCCGAAATGTTTTTATATTTCGCCATATATCGAAATAAGGAGAACGCAATGAATGAATTAATTAAAATCTTTAAAGCATTATCAGATCAAAATCGGCTCAGAATTGTCAAAATGCTGGAAGAAAAACCAATGTGTGTTTGCGAAATCACAGAAGTTTTACAATTGGCAATTTCAACAGTTTCAAAGCATTTATCAATACTTCGCAATGCAGGTTTAATTGTATCGGAAAAAGAAGGTCGCTGGATTAATTATAGACTCAATCCCGATCCTTCTCTTTATTTAAAATCACTGAAGCCCCTTATAAAAGATTGGATTAATGACGATCCAATTATTTCTAAGGATAAAGAAAATGCCCAAACTTCTAATAGAGAAGAAATCTGTTCAACATAAGCATCTAAAGGAAAAAAATGAATTGGAAAAAACAATATAAGAACTTACTATTTTTGATTGGAATTTTCCTAGTGGCCTATTTCCTGCCAATTGGAAACAATGTTTTTAAAAACGCAATTATTGACGCCCTTGAACTTGTCCGCTGGTATGCCCGGGAACATGTTCTCCTGTGTCTGATTCCTGCTTTTTTCATAGCTGGAGTGATTTCAGTATTTATCAGTAAAGGAGCAGTTTTAAAATATCTCGGAGCCAAAGCCAAAAAATGGGTTTCCTATCTTGTAGCTTCGGTCTCAGGTTCGATTCTGGCTGTCTGCTCTTGCACAGTTCTGCCACTTTTTGCCGGAATATATACACAAGGTGCAGGTCTGGGTCCGGCAGTTGCCTTCTTATACTCGGGGCCGGCTATCAATATTCTTGCTATTATTTTAACAGCAAGAATTCTTGGACCGCAACTCGGTATTGCCCGTGCAGTTGGCGCTATAATATTCAGTATAGTAGTAGGTTTAATCATGCACTTTCTGTATAGGGAAGAAGAAAAAGAGCGAGCTGAAGCAAATATGCACATTCCTGATAGTGACAAAAAGCTACCGACCGGGAAAACTGCATTACATTTCATTGCCTTACTCGGAATTTTAATATTTGCCACCTGGGGTGGTGGGTCCGATGGTTCTTCTTTCTGGAACTTTATCCATACATATAAATGGTACCTTACCGGATTTTTTAGCCTAATCCTTTCATTTACCATGGTTAAACTACTAAAAATTGAAGTCAAAAAGGTCATTATCGGAATTTTCCTGGTCCTGGTGACAGCTTTCCTAACTCCCAGTCCACTCCTTCCCTTTGCTGTAGGTATAATAGTACTAGGCTATTTAACCTCTACTCAGGAAGGATTGGCCGAAGAATGGTTTGATGCCAGCTATGATTTTGCTTTGCAGATATTACCACTCCTTGGGGCAGGAGTATTAATTGCCGGTTTTTTACTGGGACTTCCAGGCGAAGAAGGTGGGATTATACCATCTCGCTGGATTGCTTCATTAGTTGGGGGTAATTCTATCCTGGCTAATTTCTTTGCTGCAATCTCCGGGGCTTTCATGTATTTTGCAACCTTGACCGAAGTTCCCATAGTTCAGGGATTACTGGCCAAGGGCATGGGCGATGGTCCGGCTCTGGCTCTGCTGCTGGCAGGCCCGGCTGTATCACTGCCTAATATGCTGGTGATCAGAAGTGTTCTGGGAACAAAAAAGACAATATCCTATGTAATAATTGTTGTGATTTTATCAACTTTCTCGGGTTTTTTATATGGTCTTATCTAAAAAGAATAAAAAAATATAAAACAAGGAGTATTCTTAATGAACATCAAAATTTTAGGAACAGGTTGTCCGAAATGTAAAAAGTTAGAAAAAATAGTTCGAAAAGTCCTTGAAGAAAATAATATCAAAGCAGATCTTGAAAAAGTTACAGAAATGAATGATATAATGTCTTATAATGTAATGATGACACCGGCTCTGGTAATCGATGATGAAGTGAAAAGTTCAGGTAATCTCCCTGATAAAGATAAGATATTGGACTGGCTAAAATAGAAAATTTTCACTGCTTACTTTGATGCATTAAAACGTGATCCATCAAAGTAATGGCAGTCATGGCTTCTACAATCGGGACTGCTCGAGGGACAACACAGGGATCGTGGCGTCCTTTTGCTGCCAATTTTACTTTTTCACCTTTTTCATTGACAGTGTTTTGTTCCTTTCCAATCGTTGGTACTGGTTTAAAGGCAACTCTAAATATCAACGGCATACCACTTGATATTCCGCCATAAATTCCACCAGCATGATTGGTTTTTGTTTTTATGGTACCATTTTCATTTATAGTGAATTCATCATTATTTTGACTGCCTGTTAATTCGGCAACACCAAAACCATCGCCTATTTCAAAACCTTTTGTAGCATTAATTGACATAATTGCATGAGCTAGATCAGCGTTTAATTTACTAAAAACTGGCTCACCCAATCCAACTGGAACATTCTTTACGCAGCATTCAATTATCCCGCCAACAGACTCGCCTCGTTCTTTATGGTCTTCAATAAGCTTTATCATCTCTTTAGCAATTTTTGGATCAGGACAGCGGACGATATTATTTTCAACTACATGGGGTTCAACTTTAAGAGGATCGACATCAACAGAGATATCCTTTACTTTTTTTACGAAACCGGTAATCTGTATATTATATTTTTCATTTAAATACTTTTTAGCAATCGCTCCGGCTGCAACATGACCGGCAGTAATACGAGCTGAACTACGACCTCCACCGAATGGATCGCGAATGCCGAATTTCATTTTATAGGTATAATCTGCGTGACCGGGTCGATAAATTTCAGTAAAAGTTGAATAATCCTCACTTTTATAATCTTTATTGCGGATCATTAAGGAAATAGGCGTACCGGTTGTTTTTCCCTCTAAAACACCGGATAAGATTTCAACGCGATCTCTTTCTTTTCTGGGTGTAGAAACTTCACTTTGCCCTGGTCTTCTGCGGTTTAATTCTTTCTGTATTTCGGTAGTGCTGATCTTCAGATTCGAAGGGCAACCATCAACAACGGCACCAATTGCCGGACCATGGGATTCGCCCCAGTTTGTTACTTTGAATAAATTTCCAAATGTATTTCCTGCCATAATTCCTCCTATTCCGGAATATTTAAGAAGGCTTCGTGCATAATTTTAAATTCCGGCCTTTTTCCGGTCCAAATTTCAAATTGCTCAATTGCCTGATATACCAGCATCTTTTCTCCAGTAATAATTTCACAACCGGATTGTTCGGCAAATTGCAAAACCTTTGTTTTGAGTGGCTTATATACAATATCCATGACCAGCGTAGATTTATTAAATTTTTCCAGAACAGTATTCTGTATATCAGGATACATTCAACACTGGTTGTATTTATTATAATGTTAACTTGCTGAGCAACACGTTCTCTATCTGCAAAATCGACCACATGGCAGCCAAATTCTTCAGCCAGTTTTTCTGCTTTTTTCATGGTTCGATTGGTAATGGTGACCTGGGCGGATTTTTTAGACAAACCATAAACAACAGCCCGGGCTGCACCTCCAGCACCAATTACCAGACATTTTTTACCAGCCAGATCAGTATGATTTTCCAGGGCTTTTACTGCTCCCACATAATCGGTATTCAAACCTTTCAGACTGTCATTCTTTTTGACCACAGTATTCACAGCGCCGATTTCCTTTGCCGTCTTATCCAATTCATCCATGTATTCAATTATTTTCTCTTTATGAGGTATTGTTACAGCCATTCCAGCGAAATCAAAACTTCGAAAATTTTGCATGAAATTTTCAAGATCCTGACCAGGTTTAATTTTTAGAGGTAGATAAACACAATTTTCATCAACTTCTTGAAAAACTGGATTATGCATATATTTGGATTTAGAATTTTCTGCAAATTGGCCTGCTACTCCTAAAATTTTAGTATCCTGATCAATCTTTCTGAAATGGTAAGTATCCAGCATCTCACCTACAGTTATCTGTCCATCTGCTGATTGACTGTTTTTATTGAGGGCTGCAAAGGAGATAAAAGAGCCATATTTTTTGCATAAAACCCGGGATATATGGCCATAAATTCCCATACAAAATGCTATCAGATTTTTTCCTTCAAAAGCCTGAAGCAAATGGAAAATTTTAAAATTATCATTGAGTGATTTTGCTGTAGAAATAATTTTAAGAATATCGGCACCGGTTTTGCTCATATCAGTAGCCAGATTATACAATCGGTCGTAGTCCTGTGTTTTATCAAAATTGTGATAGGATAAAATAACTTTGCTATTACCAGATTGTTCAATAAAAGAATCGTAAATTTTGGACTTGTATTCCACATCTACGAATTCATAACCCACTTTAGCAGCATATAAAATAATATTTTTGCGTTCCTCTTCACTTCCTGAAAAATAGCCCTTTTCAAATTGAGGACGACAGGTAAAGATAAGCGGAATATCAATTCCTTGATAAAATTTATCAATATCATTGAGATTTAATTGATTAATATAATCAGCCCGAAATTCAAGGATATCAGCATGTTGTGCTGCTATTTCACCCTTTTCAATAGCATCATCAATATTGCTGGCCACTACAGGTATGGCTAATTTTGTTTCCATAATAATCTATATTTATTTTGAAAATTTATCTATAATCTCAGAAGCGATATGGGAAATAGAGCGATCATCGGTTTTAATTTCATAGTCAGAAAACTTTTTATAAAGAGGCGTTCTTCTTTTTAATATTTCTGGTATTTCAGATAGGAAATCATTACCAGAAAGGGCCGGTCTATTGGTAGAACTTTTAATCCGCTCGATAATTGTATCAGCAGTTGCAGTCAGCCAAAATATTTGACCTAGTTTTTTTAATGGTTCATGATTTTCAGGTGTTTCAATAACTCCTCCGCCACAATCTATAATACCATTTTTCAATTCAATATTTGAAATTATGCGATGTTCTACTTCACGGAATTTATTCCAGTTATTTTTATCAATAAATTCAGGAATTGGACCAACTTCATCCACAATGAGCTCATCAGTGCTGATTAATGTTTTATTAAATTTATTAGAAATATACTGGCCAACAGCACTTTTGCCGGTACCGCGATAACCGATTAGAATGATATTATTTGACATCACTGACCTGGGCTCCGATTTCCTGTAGTTTGCTCCAAAATCCTGGAAAGGATTTATCAACACATTCCGGATTATCTATTTTAATATTTGGAATTCTTAATCCGAGGAGAGCCATACTCATTGCAATTCGATGATCATTGCGGGGATCGAAAGTGACCGGCTTTTTCTTCCAGCCATTTCTCCTGATGATGAGTTCATCCTCAGAACTGCTAATATTGGCTTCCAATTTGCTCAATTCTTCTTCCAGAGCCTTAATCCGATCACATTCCTTGTAACGAAGGTGAGATATGTTACGAATTCGAACATCTTCCTGGCAAAACACTGAGACAGCAGCCAGAGCAGGTACAGCATCAGGAAGGGAAGACATATCTATATTAATTCCCTTCAGGCTGGTAGTTCCTTCCAGAGTCACACTATTATTCTTTTTCTCCACTGAGCAGCCCATTTTTTCCAGAACATCTACAAAACCAGATTCTCCCTGCGAAGTTTGCAGATCAAGATTATCTATACTAACCTTACCACCAGTAATAGCGGCAGCTGCAAAGAAAAAATTGGCCGTGCTCCAATCAGTGGGAATTGTATAGTTCCGGGCTTTGTATTTCTGATCAGATTTCACAAAATAATGTTTGGAATTTTTTTGTTCAATATTGCCCCCAAACTTTTTGATCAATTCGCAGGTTAGATCAATATAGGAGCTGGATACAGATTTACCTAATATTTCAATTTCCACATCTTTTTGAGCGTAAGCGGCTACTAGGAGAAGAGCGCTTATAAATTGACTGCTTTTTGAGCCATCAATTCGTGTTTTGCCACCCTTTAGTCTATTTGATTTAATAACGACGGGAGGGCACTCGCCATTTTCCCGATCAATTCTAGCACCAAGCTGGATAAGACCATCAACTAATTCTCCTACCGGCCTTTCCATAATTCGGGCTGAACCAGTTATTCGAATATTATCTCCGACCAGAGTAGCAAAAGCTGTTATAAAGCGCATCAAAGTACCGGATTCACCACAATCAATTTCAGTATCTATTTGAGAAAAATGTCCGGCAGTTCCTTCTACTTCGGCCTGATTTCCATCCAGTTCAATTTTCACTCCCAGCTTGCGAAAGGCCTTAATAGCCTGCATTATATCATTATTAAGAGGGATATTTCTGATCAGACTGGTGCCCTCAGAAAGTGCAGCCAAAGGGAGAGCCCGATTGGCAATATATTTACTTCCTGGGATTTGAATCTTAGCTTGAAGTTCGCCATCAAATTTAATTTGTTTCATAGTTTGCTCATTTTACAAGAGAGATTGCCTTAAGAACAGTTGATTTATCATGACTGAAAGAGAACTGATTTTTATTCTTTTTAATTTTTCCCAACCCTTGCAAGGTAACAAACATTGGAGTCTGATTAACAGCCTTTTTATCAGACTTCATTTTTTTATACATAAGTTGCTTTTCATATTTTTCATTAATGGTATTAGGCAGGTTCATTTTTTCCAGCAATTTGAGGATTCTATCAGCATCGTTCCAGCTCAATTCTCCAGTCAATGCAGCTAGCTGGGTTTCTGCTGCCATACCCATTGCTACACAGAAGCCGTGTTTTTCATTGTATCCGGCAATGGACTCAACAGCATGGCCAATTGTATGTCCAAAATTCAGACACTGCCGCAAACCGGATTCTTTTTCATCTTTTTCTACAACTTCTTTTTTAAGAGTTATACATCGCTTCACTATATGAGTGAGGGCCTCATTATCCCGTTCCAGGATTTTTTTACTATTATCTTCAAAATATTGAAAAAAATCCTCGTCAAATACAATAGCCATTTTTACAGCTTCAGCAAGTCCATTTAAGAACTCTGGCGTTGGTAATTTTACTAAAAATTCCATGCCTACAAAAACAGCTTCCGGCTGCCAGAAACTACCAATCAGATTTTTTCCATAAATTGTATTAATTGCGGTTTTTCCACCAATGGCCGAATCAACCATTGCCAGAAGACTGGTCGGAATCTGAATAACAGGAATTCCTCGCTTGTATGTTGAAGCCACAAATCCACTTAAATCTCCTACAACTCCACCTCCGAAAGCGATAATAAGTGTGTCGCGCCCAAACTCTTTGCCCAGCATTTCATCTTCAATCTGAGCTTTGGTCTCTCGACTCTTGCTGCGTTCACCAGGCTGGATAGATCGGATATGGGGATTACGATTGGCCAAAACTTTCTGAATTTTATCACCAAACAAAGCATTTATATTATCATCGGTAATAATAACAATATCCCGATCTCTGTAGCCATTATTCACAAAATCATTGAGTTCCTTATAAATTGAATCCTGAATAATGATAGGATATTGCGCTGATTCATGATGGATATTTACAGTTATTTTTGTCATAGCGTCATTTCTTTTTAGAGTCTTTAGTTACTTTAATATTATTCCTCAATTTATTGAGAAATTCGGACATTGTTTCTGAATCTCGGCTTTTTATGATATGAGTGAGATAAGAAAGCTGGGAATTTATTTTTTCTATTTGAGGTAATACTTCCGGATTAAATAGAATTTCAGAAAGCAGGTAGTCATCTTCTGAAAGAAGGCCGCGAGCAATTTCCATATGTTTGCGAAAAGTAGTCCCTGGCGCTTCCGTCTCTTTCATGCAGGCTGCAAAGACCAATGAGGCGGAGAAAGGAACTCCCAGAGAATAAGCAGTTTTTTCATCATGCTCTTGAAAGCTATAATCATAAATATTAAGCCCCAGATTTTTGAAAAAAGTACGGAAAAATTCTTTGCCTTCTTTGCAACTCTCTTTGATAATAACAGCATTTTCATTGCTAAGATCTCGAATATTAGCAAAAGTGGGCCCGAACATAGGATGAGTTGAAACAAAAGGTTGGTCTGCTTCTTCATAAAAATCTTCCAGACCTCTTTTTACTGAGGCTATATCAGCGATAATACAATCATCATTGATATGTTCCAGTACTTGCTCAAAGGCCTGAATTGTATGAGGGAGATCCACAGCATTGATCAGCAAGTCAGGATGAAATTCTCCGATTTCTTCCATTTTTTCGAATCGATTAACCCTAAAAAGATAGCGCATTTTTTCAGGATCTTTATCATATACTCCGACTTCATGTTCCTGGTCAAACTCCTCAACTAGCCAGGCGCCCATGTGACCGGCTCCAAGTATAGCTATCTTCATTGGTTACTCCTTTCTTTATAACATCCCATAAATCTATAATTTTCAGTATTGTCTTGTACTTCCTTCAAAATTTTCTGGATTTTTTCATCCTTGATTGAGCCAATAAAATCGAGAAAGAAAGAATAGTTACCAGTTCCAGAAGGCATAGATTCAATGCGCGTCAGGTTGATCTTCGCATCAGCAAAAATACTGAGCACGTTAAAAAGTGTACCTGCTTTGTGTGCTGTAGAGAAGATGATTGTGCATTTGTCGCCTTGCTGGCTTTGGGCAGATTTCGATAATATGAAAAAACGGGTGCGATTATTGGAAACATTTTCAATGTTTTGCTTCACAATTTCCAGATCATATAATTCTGCGGCCAACGAACTAGCAATTGCGCCAGTTGCTTCTGGTTTTTCCTCAGCAACCAGTTTGGCTGCACCGGCTGTATCATAATATTTGACTGGTTCCAGATTATTTCGTTCCAGGAATCTTTTACACTGAGATATTGCCTGGGAGTGGGAGTAAACTTTGCGAATATCCCTAAATTTTTCTGCTTCAGGATATAGCAAACAATGCTCAATAGGTTGTTCAATTGCTCCTACAATTTTTAACTCGTCATCATTCATCAGCAATTCATTGACCGTTCCCACTACACCGCCCAAGGTATTTTCAACAGGTAAAATTCCATAATCATATAGACCAGTTTTCACACCTTCGAAAACTTCTGCAAAGGTATCACAGGGGATACTGACTAATTTTTTATTCCAGTTTTTGGCAGCCATCTCACTGTAAGCACCATGGGCGCCCTGAAAACCAATTAATTTGAGTCCTTTTTCCTGCAAAGTTCGGCTTTCATCAAATAGGGATTTATACAATTCAAGGGTGAATTCTTTGTCTATTAAATTTCCTTCTTTACTGGAAATTTTTGCCAGAATCTGTTTTTCCCTGGACTTATCCTCTATTGCATCCTTTACTTTAGAGGCTTTTAGAGCATTTTCCATTCTTTCGTTGAGAAGATGGATAATTTTTTTATCTATATAATCGATATTTTTCCGAATCTGTTTTAATAATTTATTATTCATAACAAAGGCCTTTTAATATTTATCCATTAATAAAGTTATCCAGAGCATTAATATTTTTCATAAACTTTTTGAACTGTTCTGGAGTCATCTGCTGTTGCTGATCGCTTTTGGCATTTTTGGGATTAGGATGAACTTCTACCATCAATCCGTCGGCTCCTGCAGCTATAGCAGCTTTGGCCATTGGTTCTATTAGGCTTAATTTTCCCGTTCCATGAGAAGGATCAATAATAATTGGTAGATGAGTGACCTCCTTTACTGATGGTATCATACTGAGATCCAGAGTATTGCGAGTGTAAGATTCAAAGGTTCTGATTCCTCGTTCGCAGAGGATAACATTAGGATTGCCTTCTGATAAAATATATTCTGCACAATTTAGCCATTCCTCTAATGTGGAATACATTCCTCTTTTTAGCATAGTCGGTTTTTTAGTTTTGCCAATTTCTTTGAGAAGGGAAAAATTTTGCATATTACGGGCGCCAATTTGCAAAATATCAACATACTCTGCTACCCAGGTCACATCGCGTGAGTCCATTACTTCCGAAATAATAGGCAAACCTGTTTCCTGTTTCGCTTTTTCCAGAATCCGTAATCCTTTCAGTCCAAGTCCCTGAAATGAATAGGGTGAAGTACGCGGTTTAAATGCTCCCCCTCTTAAAATTTTACCACCGCCGGCTTTTACTGCTCGGGCGGCTTTGAGTGTTTGTTCTTCGCTTTCCACTGCACAGGGGCCACCAATTACTACGAGTTCCTCCCCGATTTTGATGCCATCAACATCTACAATGGTTTTCTTTTTATTTTTTCGAGAAGCTAATTTTAAATCCATTGGATTTCCTTTTACTTATTTTTACTCCATCATCGCTAGTGACTAATTTAATGTCGAATTGAAGTTATTACAAGATTGAATGTAGTTTTTTTAATTGAGAATATATTCACTGATAGATTTTGAGAATTTTTGCAATATATTTGAACCTTTTCTCTTGATATTACTCTTTATATAATTTACTTTAAGATTGTTTTTGTAATAATTTGATAAACAGAAAATGTAACTAAGCTTAGATTGGTAAATAAGAATGGACAAATTTTCTAAAGTAAACCGTAATGTAATTAAAAAAGTTAAAAAAAATAAAAAAAATAATGATTTTGCATATTGGCAAAAGCAAACCTATTCCGATCGCTTAAAACAATTGAAGAAAATAAGAGAGGAATATAACAGGTGGAAATATGGTTCTCAACCAGGATTTCAGAGAGTTTATTCAATTACTAAACGAACATGATTAACCAGTTTTGTTATGCATTAACACGGTTGCACTCCAAAATATTATCAAAATTTATGGTGAGGGAATATAAATTCAAGCAGAATATAGTAATCAATAGGCTTACTCAAACTTATATGTGCCATAAACTTTAATATAATTGCCCTCATCACGCCCAAATTTTTTGCCGCAAGAACAGAACACATAGCCATTTTTATAAATGGCATTATCATTTTTTATTTTGGACTTATACATTTTAATAAGATTGCCTTTGCCAACTTTATGATATTTGAATAATTTATTTTTACAGCCATCGCATCGGATCGTCATTGTTTTTAAGGGGCGGGCCATGCTTATTCCTCCAATCTTTGACCATAATCCAGTTTATTATCGGTTGTTAAAATTGGAAAACCAGGGACTACTATGGGATAAGCAGCATTAGATTCCAGAGCAAAAAGATCAATTCCTGTTAATCTAATATCGTTAAAAGCATCAATATTAACATAGATTTCATCTTTATATTTTACCTGTAAACTGTCCACATAATTATTCAAATGATTGTTAATTGCTTTCATATAATTTTTACCGAAGTTATCCTGAAAGCCTGCTTTATGAAGGAAGTCATATTTTCCATAAGTTGCCAGGACTTCATCGCGCCACATATCAGTATAATTTTGCACATATTGAGTTTGATCGTAGTCCTCTTCATAAGCATCCTGCGTTATATAATGATCTCGAATCAAATCAGCGATGGCCAGACGGAATTGTTTGGCGAATTCCCGATTACTATTGATATCCTTGCTTCTAAATACGAGAGGATGAGAAAGGAGTTCTTCTCTAAAATCTGCTACTGTCCACTCTTCTTCACCAATAGTAAAAAACACACGATCATTGAAGGAATTTAGTTCATTCCCAAGGCTATCCGACAATTCCTGTTCAATATTTTTACCCCACATTGCATTACTAAGGCCTTCCTTCTTTTTCTCCTGCGAGATAGAATAAATTTGGGAAAATATTCGAGCTGCTTCGCTAAAAGTCTCTCTATTAAATTGCATTGACTTTCCAGCCATAAGTTCATGAACATATTGGGCATAAATATCTTTTGCTTTATTATGAGTTAGTTTTTTTTCTACATCGCTATATCGAATACGACTCTGTTTTCCTGACATTGCCATTCGATAATGGATACTATCAATTTGCATGACTACATAATTTTTATCATGGGTTTCCTGAGGGCCAATTATATCACCAGATTTTATTGATTCGGAATCCTTATTAAAAAGAGCAGTATGAATAACATCATCTTTACTGGTATTAAATTTTACCTCCATTTTTGGAATCCTGATTTCACCTTGATTGGGAAGGCTTTCCAAAACTTTGCGGAAATTGTTGCCATGTTGAGCCAGTTCGTCCATAAAATCGTCAGCAATCCTCCTGGTTGGAAAATTAAAATATTTGACATAATATTTTCTTCCAGCCAGTTTATATACTTTTTTAACCTCATTAGAATCCAGATCCACCTTTTGACTACCTTTGTGAAAATAATGGAATCGCCGCATGGCCTGTTCCTGTCGTCCTTGAATATATTTTGCAAGATGGCTACCTT
>Ga0102934_1001803_pt1 | contig 14995 bp, 13 predicted proteins | sample SalPonR2_A_D1_MG_FD_78175 | JGI IMG/M metagenome (GOLD analysis project Ga0102934, IMG submission 78175) | Salt pond soil microbial communities from South San Francisco under conditions of wetland restoration - Salt Pond MetaG R2_A_D1_MG | ecosystem: Environmental > Aquatic > Marine > Intertidal... | reverse complement strand
TCCAGCAAGGCGATGAACAGCTCGGAGTCCCAGCTCGCGGAAACCGATACGTCGCCATGCCCATCCTGCTTTTCATGATCAATCAACCGGCTACTCAATGCTTTATCCCTCGGCCCCTTGGCTCCGTGCACTGGCGCACTGGATCGGCACCAGTCTCGCCTGTCTGACATGTCCCTCAGCGTATCATGGCAGGCCGTGTCCAGACCCGCCATCACGACCCCACGGCAGCCTGAAGTCGCCCTCCAGGAAACCTCCGCAGCCAAAGGGATTCACCTCGCCTGACCAAGTCCGGACCTGTCGACCCACCTTCACGGTCCGTTTCAGTGTTGCAAGCCATGCTCAGTCCCGCTAGTCTTACATCTATCTCTTGATCGCGATACAAGGATATTTGCAATCAATCTTGAACTGATCAGTCGACACTGCGGGCTGCTGGGCGATCCGACCCGGCTCAGGCTGCTGGCATTGCTTGAATGCGAGGAACTCACGGTCGCCGAGCTTGCGCAGGTTACTCGCCTGGCGCAGCCACGAGTATCGACACATCTGGCCAGGCTGCGCGAAGCGGGCCTGGTGGTCGATCGGCGCGAAGGCGTATCGGTCTATTACCGGATCCAGTCAGGGGCCGAGAACGCCGGCCCGATGCGCCTTTGGAAAGAGCTGGCAAAGCAGCTCGACGATGCTCTCATCCTCGCAGACAAGGAACACCTCGAGGAGGCGATGAATCAACGTGCCAGCGGCAGTAACTGGCCGGATGCGGTGGCCGGCGACATGGAGAGGCACTATTCACCCGGACGGACCTGGGAAGCCACGGCGCGTGCCCTGGTTCATCTGATCCAGCCCGGTCGCGTCCTCGATGTGGCATCGGGTGACGGTGTCATGGCCGAGCTGCTGGCAACTCGGGCCGAATCGATCGACTGCATCGATCTGTCCGAGCGCGTCGTCGAGGCGGGTCGTAGGCGTATCGAGCCGCTCGAACACGCACGCTTTCACCGGGGTGATATGCATTCGCTGCCCTTCGATGACTGCAGATTCGACACGATCCTGCTGCTGCATGCCTTGACCTACAGCGATCAACCCGATCTGGCCTTCGCCGAGGCGCAGCGCGTCCTGAGCCCCGGCGGACGACTGCTCGGGGCGACGCTTGCCAGGCACCGCTATCGCAGTGAAGTGCAGGCCTACGGGCATCTCAACTGTGGCTTCAGCACCACCCAGATCAGGACGCTGATCGAGCAATCCGGACTGCGCCCTGTCTTTTGCGCTGAAACCTCGATCGAACGACGCACCCCCAACTTCAAGATTCTCACTTTTCTGGCAGAAAAACCATGACGTCACTTCCCTGGTTCGACCCCGAACGCACGAAGAAGCTGCTGCACAGCCTCAGCGACCGAATTCTGATTCTCGACGGTGCCATGGGCACCATGATCCAGAACGCCGGTCTTGAGGAAGCCGATTTCCGCAGCGAACGCTTCCAGTCCCACAATCACGACCTCAAGGGCAACAACGACCTGCTCGTTCTGACCCGTCCCGATCTGATTGCCGATATCCATCAACAGTTCCTGGAGGCCGGCTGCGATCTGATCGAAACGAACACGTTCAACGCCAACCGAATCAGCCAGGCTGACTACGGGCTCGAAGCGCTGTCTGCCGAGATCAATCGGGAGGCTGCGCGAATCGCGACCGAGGTGGCTCGGGACATCGAACAGCAGGACCCGGAACGGCCGCGATTCGTCGTCGGCGTACTGGGACCGACCAACCGGACCGCATCGATTTCACCGGATGTTTCCAGCCCGGGCTATCGCAACATCGATTTCGGTCAACTGGTCGAGGCCTACCTCGAAGCCACGCTGGGCCTAATCGAGGGCGGAGTCGATATGATCATGATCGAGACTGTCTTCGACACCCTCAACGCCAAAGCGGCCATCTTTGCCGTCCAGGAGGCGTTCCAGAAGAACGGCCATCGCTGGCCACTGATGATTTCCGGCACGATCACCGACGCCAGCGGTCGCACCCTGTCCGGCCAGACGCCTGAAGCCTTCTATTTCTCGGTCGCGCATGCCGATCCCCTGACCGTGGGATTCAACTGCGCGCTGGGTGCCGAACAGCTCAAGCCTCACGTCGACGCCATCGATCGGGTCGCCGAATGCCTGATCAGTGCCCACCCGAATGCCGGGCTTCCCAACGAGTTCGGTGAGTACGACGAATCGCCGGAAGACATGGCGGCCGTGATTCGGGAGTTTGCTCGCGATGGCGTGATCAACATCATCGGCGGCTGTTGCGGCACCACGCCTGCCCACCTCAAGGCGATCAGCGAAGCCGTCAGCGGGTATCAACCGCGTCGGATCTCTCAGGCAGTTGCTGCCTGAACCCATTTATCAGCTATCAGTCAAGTTCAAGGATTCATGTCCAATCAAAGCACACGGCGCTACACGCGTCTGAGCGGCCTGGAGCCGCTGGTCATCACGCCCGAGCTGAATTTCGTCAATATCGGTGAGCGCACCAACGTTACCGGCTCGGCAAAGTTCAAGCGCCTGATCCTCGAGGATCGCTTCGACGAGGCGGTCGAGGTCGCGCTGCAGCAGGTCGAAAATGGCGCTCAGATCATCGACGTCAACATGGATGAGGGCCTGCTCGACTCCGAAGAAGCGATGGTGAAATTTCTCAATCTGATCGCCGCCGAACCCGATATCGCGCGAGTTCCGGTCATGGTCGATTCGAGCAAGTTCAGCGTGATAGAGGCCGGACTTCGCTGCCTGCAGGGCAAGGGCGTGGTCAATTCCATCAGTCTGAAGGAAGGCGAGGATGAATTTCTCGAGCACGCCAGAACCATTCGCCGCTACGGTGCCGCAGTGGTTGTGATGGCGTTCGACGAGACCGGCCAGGCCGATTCAGCCGAACGGATGGTCGAATGCCTGTCGCGCGCCCATGCCCTGCTCACCGAGCAGGTGGGGTTTCCGCCGGAAGACATCATCTTCGATCCGAACATCTTTCCCGTTGCCACCGGGATGGACGAACACGACAACTACTCGATGGAGTTCATCGAAGCCACGCGCATTCTGAAATCGCGCTTCCCCGACTGTCACATCTCGGGCGGCGTATCGAACATGTCCTTTTCCTTTCGCGGCAACAACGTGGTGCGAGAAGCCATGCACTCGGTGTTTCTCTATCACGCCACGAAGGCGGGGATGGACATGGGTATCGTCAATGCCGGCCAGCTCGAGGTCTATGACGACATCGACCCCGAGCTTCGAGAGCTGGTCGAGGATGTGGTCCTGAACCGTCGTTCGGACGCCACCGAGCGATTGCTCGATGCAGCCGAGCGCTTCAAGGGCGATGGCCGCAAGCAGGAAAAGGACGAAGCCTGGCGCGAACGGTCGGTCGCCGAGCGACTGAAATACTCCCTGGTCAAGGGAATCGACAAGTACGTCATCGAGGACACCGAGGAGGCCCGTCAGCAGCACGCAAGCTCCCTGGAGGTGATCGAGGGTCCGCTGATGGATGGCATGAACTACGTCGGCGATCTGTTCGGGGATGGGCGAATGTTCCTGCCCCAGGTCGTGAAGTCGGCACGGGTGATGAAAAAGGCCGTCGCCCACCTGGTGCCCTATCTGGAAAAGGAAAAGAAGGTCGGCGAAAAGAAAGGCAAGGTTCTGATGGCGACCGTCAAGGGCGACGTACACGACATCGGCAAGAACATCGTTGGCGTCGTTCTGGCCTGCAACGGCTTCGATGTGCACGATCTTGGCGTCATGGTGCCGACCGACAGGATTCTGGACGAGGCAATCAAGGAAGATGTCGACTTGATCGGCCTGTCAGGATTGATCACGCCCTCCCTCGATGAGATGGTCAATGTGGCATCCGCGATGGAGAAGCGCGGCATGGAATTGCCGCTGCTGATCGGAGGTGCGACCACCTCGCGGGCCCATACGGCGCTCAAGATCGACCCCGCCTATTCGGGCCCGGTGTGCTGGGTCAAGGACGCCTCGCGTTCGGTCGATGTCGTGCGCAAGCTCGCCAGCACGAAACACCGCGGCGATTATTCCGAGACATTGGGCGACGATTACCAGGCGATCCGTGAGCGCCACGCCCAGAAGGGGTCACGCAAGAAGCTGATCTCGCTCGAACAGGCGCGCCGAAACGCACTCGACCTGTCAAGCGAAGGATGGACGCCGGAGGCTCCCGAGCAACCGGGGCAGACCGTGATCGACGACTGGCCGCTGGCCGATCTGGTCGATTACATCGACTGGACGCCGTTTTTCCAGACCTGGGAACTGGCCGGGCGGTTCCCCGACATTCTCGATGATGAGGTGGTCGGCGAGGCAGCCAGCAGCCTGTATCAGGATGCCCGGGACATGCTGGAGAGAATCGTCGACGAGGAGTGGCTACAGGCCAAGGCAGTGTTTGCGCTCCTCCCGGCTGCTAGGGATGGCGACGATGTGCTCGTTTTCACGGATGAATCCCGCGATCAGGTGCGCGAGCGTCTGGTCTTTCTGCGACAGCAGGCCGACAAACCCTCGGCTAACCTGTGTCTGTCCGATTACATCGCCCCGGCCGACAGCGACCATGCAGATCATATCGGACTGTTTGCGGTCACCACGGGGCATGGCCTGAGCGAGGCACAGAAACGGCTGCCGGAAAACGACGACTATGCCTCGATCCTGCTCCAGGCCCTGGCCGATCGGCTGGCCGAGGCGCTTGCCGAAGCGCTCCATGCCAGGGTTCGACGCGAATACTGGGGCTATCAGGCCGACGAGGACCTGGATGGCGATGACCTGATTCGTGAACGCTATCGTGGCATTCGCCCGGCGCCGGGCTATCCCGCCTGCCCGGATCATAGTGAAAAGCAGAAGATCTTCGATCTGATGGACGTGCCGAACAGCATCGGGATGAGTCTGACCGAGTCATTTGCCATGCACCCGGCAGCCGCGGTCAGCGGTTACTACTTTGCCCATCCCTCATCGAAGTATTTCGTGGTCGGCAGCGTCGACCAGGATCAGCTTGAGGACTATGCGCGTCGGAAGGAGATATCGATGGAAGACGCGGAGCGATTTCTGCGACCCAATCTGGCCGGCTGAGCGGGCCGCAGACCCGAATATCCCGGACCGCGGGATCCATTCTTCGGAACCCTCGTGTACTCCTCGCGCTCTTCTGCGAAGATGATTCAGTGGGTTACCAGATCAGGTCATCCGGGACGTCCGGATAGTGTGATCCATCATCAGCCGGTTCTTTCGGGCTGAGATCGGGCACCAGATCGGGCGCCAGCTCGCGATAGGCCGCGAGCGTTTCCAGATCGATCAGCAGGTAGGAGCCACGCAGATTAACGACCCCGATCTCCGACCGATTGAGCTGCTCGCGCTGCTCGGGTGTGCACATCACGCGTCGAATTCGGCCGATGTGCTCGAAATAGCGAGGGACGTCGCCGTCCTTTCGATTGAGCGTCTTGTCCTTGACCAGCGCATCGAGCGCCTGATTGCGCTTCCTGCGAGCCTCCTGGGCCTCGACCCGAGCGCGCTTCTTCTCCTCGCGTTCGGCTTTCTCCGCCTGAGCACGCGCCTTGTAGGCTCGTTCCAGATCGGACTCGGGCTGCCGCCCGCCGCGCCTGCCCCCAGCGCCCTGCTTGACCGGCTTCGCCTTTTTTGTGGGACCGGGCTTCGAACGTGCCTCGCCGGGGCGTCCCCGGCGAGGCTTTTTGGCCTGGGATTCATCCGCCAGGCCGGCGTTCAACAAGGCATCCTGAAGCGAACCCATGCTGTCTGGAACCCTTAGCCTTCGGAGCCTGCGACTTCGATCAATTCGACTTCGAAGATCAGAGTGGCGTTCGGGCCGATCGGGCCGGGGCGGCCCTGCTCGCCATAGGCCAGATCTGCGGGAATGAAGAATTCGTACTTGTCGCCTTCCTGCATCAGCTGCACACCTTCGGTCCAACCGGGAATGACCTGGTTCAGAGCGAAGGTCGCCGGTTCGCCGCGAGCATAGGAACTGTCGAATTCGGTGCCGTTGAGCAGGGTTCCACGGTAATGCACCGTGACCTGGTCAGTCGCTTCCGGACTGGCCCCGTCGCCTTCGGTCATGACACGATACTGAAGACCGGAATCGGTCACCATCACGTCTTCACGCTCAGCGTTCTGTGCAAGGAAGGCCTGCCCTTCTTCAAGATTGCGCTGCGCGTCGAGGGTGCGCTGTTCTGCCAGTTCCTGCTGACGACGCTGCATGAACTTGTCGCGTTCGGCCAGAGCTTCCTCGCGGGTCATGAGAGTTTCTTCTCCGCTGTAGGAGGCGCGCAATGCTTCCACCAGAAGATCCAGATCCAGTTCCAGACCCTGCTCGGCGAGAGAATTTCCGATATCCATCCCGACGGTGTAGCTGAGTCGATCTACATCGGATTCGAGTTCCTGTGCAAAAGCAGGTGCGGCGGCGACAGTCGCAGCCATGGCAACTGCAAGCAAGCGATTGTTAGACATGAAGATTCTTCTCCTGATGGATCAGTGTATTAAAAGGGGAACGTCCGATTACGACCATCGCATCCTGGCAATGGTTCAAACCCCGGCATGGTATCAGATCGGCCTGAGGCATTCAGTCCATGTTCCTGATCTTCTGCACGCGGGACTTGACTCTGTGGTGGTGTTTTACTAGACTAATACACCAACACGACTAGAACAGGAGGCAAATCATGTTGCCCATTGTGAAACGCAAGACGCTGGAAGTGCCGCACGGACTGGCTGCAGTAGCTGCTGCGATCTGCCTCGTTCTGGCCTTTGCCACCGATTTTTCCGACCGCGACGGGTCAGCCACGGCCGCGCTTGAAAAACCCGCGCCCGTCGAATTCGTTGCCAAGCACGCGACTTCGGGCAGCGAGGAGCAGGCGGCGACAACTGAAGCCTCGCGGCGTCCGGGGGGTGAAACCGCCTCGGCCCGAGCGGGCACCAACGCACTCATCAACTGGTTTGGGCTGCGTCGTTGACAGTCCGATCATGACTGCTCACTGGGACGACAATCAGCCGATCTACTGGCAGCTCCGTGAAAAGACGGTCGCAGCCATCCTGGACGGTACCCTGGCCGAGGGCGAGCCGCTGCCTTCGGTTCGCCAGGTTGCCGTGGATTTCCAGATCAATCCGCTGACCGTTTCCAAAGCCTACCAGTCGCTGGTCGACGACGAGCTGGTCGACAAGCGACGCGGGGTCGGCATGTTCGTCCGGGACGGTGCCCGCGAACAATTGCTGGCCAGCGAGCGCGATAAATTCCTGCAGGACGAATGGCCGCGTCTCGCGGCGCGAATCGAACAACTGGGCCTGAACCTGGAAGAACTCGTCCAGACCCGAATGAAGAGGGACGATTGAGCGATCATGAATGCAACCATCCGAGCAAGAAACCTCAGCCGGCGCTTTGGCCAGACCCGAGCCCTGGACGGCGTCGATCTCGACATTCCCTCGGGCCGTATCGTCGGCCTGATCGGACCGAACGGAGCCGGCAAGACCACGGCTCTCAAGGCGATTCTCGGGCTCGGCCGCTATGATGGCGATCTCGAAGTTCTGGGTCTCGATCCGTCCAGCTCCCGCGATCGCCTGATGGAGGATGTCTGCTTCATTGCCGATGTCGCCGTGCTGCCGCGATGGGCGCGGGTCAAACACATTATTCAGCTGACCGAAGAGCTGCACCCGCGATTTTCGCGAGAGCAGTGCATGTTCTATCTGAAGAACACCAAGATCAAGATGGATTCCAAGGTCAAGAGCCTGTCCAAGGGAATGGTTGTCCAGCTCCATCTGGCCCTGGTCATGGCCATCGACGCCAAGCTGCTGGTGCTCGATGAACCGACGCTGGGTCTCGACATCATCTTCCGCAAACGCTTCTATTCGAATCTTCTCAATGAGTATTTCGACGAGGAGCGAACCATCGTCATCACGACTCATCAGGTCGAGGAGGTCGAACATATCCTGACCGACCTGATCTTCATCAAGGACGGAAAGCTGATCCTGAACAGCACGATGGACGACATCCATGAGCGCTATACCGAATGCATGGTCAAACCCGACCAGGTCGAACAGGCCAGAGCGCTCAAACCGCTCCACGAACGGGTGCTGTTCGGGCGTCATATCCTGCTCTTCGATCAGGTCGAATCCGCCCGTTTACGTGAACTGGGTGAAGTCCACAAACCCAGCGTGGCCGATCTTTTCGTCGCCCTCATGGGTGATGACGAAGAACAATCCGGCATCGGGGAGAACGCCGCATGAACGCACACTGGATCAAGACGCTGTGGGCGCTGATGCGCCGTGAACTCTGGGAAAGCCCCGTCGCCTTCAAATGGACGCCGATCGGGATCGGAATCTTTCTGATCTTCCTTTCGGTCATCACCTTGATCATCTACACCCAGTTCGATGCGAGCCTGAGCAGCCTCTTTGACGGGCTTCGAATGCTGGCTGAACGTTCCGTCGAGGAGCGCAGCCTGGCGGTGACCGCCGGGCTGTTTTCGGTCGCCACGATATTCTTCCAGCTGATGCTGCTGATCATCCTGTTCTATCTGTCTGGCAGCCTCTACGATGACCGCAAGGACCGCTCGATCCTGTTCTGGAAATCGCTACCGGTCTCCGACAGCATGACGGTGGCCTCGAAGCTACTGACCGCCTGCCTGCTGGTACCCGGGATGTTTCTCTTCGCGATCGTATTGACTCACCTGGTTCTACTCCTGTTTGCGACTGTCCTGAGCCTGCTGGCGGGGCTTAATCCGATCACCACCTTCTGGCTGCCCGCCAGCCTGCCGCGCCTGTGGACGGTGATGGCCCTGGGCCTGATCGTCCAGGCCCTCTGGCTGCTACCGGTTTACGCCTGGATCACCTTCTGCTCGTCCTGGGCCCCTCGCCTGCCGATCCTGATCGCCTTCGGCATCCCGGCCGGCATTGCCCTGGTTCAGCACAGCTGGAGTCTGGCGACCAGCTTCAGCCTGCCCGGCACCAATATCGGCTGGATCATTCTGCAGCGCCTGGGTAGCGGTGTCCTGCCGAGCAATATCGACATCGAATTCGGGAACACCAACGACATCGACTTCAACGAAGACCTGTTCATGAGCTTCGGCAATCTGCTCGACGTGCTACTTGATCCGGCGATGGGGATCGGACTGGCCATTGCTGCAGTTTTCATTGCCGGCGCGATCTGGTTCCGGCGACGCGCGACCGACAACTGATCCCAGGCCCGGGGAAACCGCCCGGAGCTTCGTGCTTCGGGCGCCTTTTATCGATTGCGTCTTCGGGGTACCATGCAGTGTTGCGCGCAGGAACATCGGCGCTATGTCCGACCCTGGGGATCCATGATGAACACCGCTGCAGACTTCACCGCCAGCTTTGACGTCTACGAGCATATCCGCCAGTACAACCGACTGGTCGGCACCGACATCAGCTTTGCCTTTCAAACCATCATGGATGCCTCGGAGTTCGAGGTCGTCGGATTCGAAGCCCTGGTCCGCGGCATCCGCAACGAACCCGCATCGCAGGTCATGAGCCGCATCAACCATGATCAGCGCTTCGACTTCGACCAGGCCTGTCGGATTCGCGCGATCGAGGCGGCTGCAGAATTCGAGATCGACGCCGACCTGCACCTGAACGCGACCGATATCAAGCTGGGCAACGTGGATGTAGTGGTGGCGGTGACCCGGCACCTGGCCAAGCGTCACAAGATCGAGCCCGAGCGAATCGTGCTCGAGCTCAACAATCTGGGGTCGCTGGGCGGCGAAAAGCCGCTCAAGAAGATCAGGGAAAAGCTCGGAGAGGCCGGTTTCCGCACGCTCGCCGACAATTTTGGCCAGCGCGATGCCGACCTGCGCCCACTTGCGCTGTTCAGACCCCATCTGGTCAAGATCGACCATCGTCTGGTTGGTGGGATCAATGAAAAGGAGGAGGCACAGGCCATTGTGCTAGGACTGATCGAATTCTGCCGGGCGCTGGACATCGAACCGGTGGCCAGCGGCGTAGAAACCGCCGAAGAATTCCGCTGGCTACAGGGAGCAGGTCTGCGTCTTTTCCAGGGCTATTTCTTCGCCCAGCCGGAAATGAACACCAGCTCCGATTGATGCCTGCTCCCCGGGGAGCCTGGCCCATCCATGACTTCTGGCCCATGGGCGCTCACGCTCGCTCGGGTATCTTCCGTCGTTCCGTCCTTTTTTGAGGGAGAATTCTCTTGCGACTGTTCCTTGTTCTGGTGCTGATCGGCAGCACCGCGCTGGCTCAGGACCTCCGCCAGCCTGCGCCCGCAAGCCATGCCCTGGTTGGCGTGAGGGCTGTCATCCAGCCGGGTCAGGTCATCGACAATGCCACCATCGTGATCCGGGACGGGACGATCACTGCGGTCGGCGCCGATCTCGCTCCGCCCGCAGGCGCCCGGATTCATGAGTTCGAACGTGAGTCCGATCAGCCGCAGGTGACGGTCTATCCGGGCCTGATCGAATCGTATCTGGCCATTCCGGCGAGCGAGGAGCGCGCCGAGGACGAGGAGTCCACGATTCCGGCCGGCCGCCATCCGCTGGTCCAACCCGATCGAAGGATCTCGGCCTCCGAATGGCCGGCCGATCGCCTGGCTGCGCTGCGCGAGGCCGGTTTCACCACCGCCCTTCTCGCCCCCGAAGGCGGGCTGATCCAGGGCTCCGGCGTGGTCGCCAACCTCGGTGACGGGGAGCTCAGCCAGAACCTGCTCGTTCCTGAATTCGGTCAGTTCATGAGCTTTTCCGCTCGACAGAGCGGTCGTGATTTTCCCAATTCACTGATGGGTTCGGTTGCACTGGTTCGTCAGACAATCGATGAGGCCCGTTGGCAGATGCAGGCCCGAGCCGCCTGGCAGCGCAATCCAGCTCAACCACGGCCGGAATGGCTGGAGGGTCTGGATGCCCTGGCGCCGTCCCTTTCCGGTGAGATGAGCACGATCTTTGTCTCTTCGGACATGCCGGACAGCCTGCGTATCCTTGAGTTTACCGAAGGCCGGGATCTCGATCTGACGCTCGTCGGTCATGGACACGAGTACAAGCGCCTGGCCGCGCTGACCGAACGCAGCATTCGCCATATCCTGCCGCTGAGCTTCCCGGAGGCTCCGGATGTGCGCGACGAAAACGATCGCAATGTCGCGCTGGAAGAACTCCGGCACTGGCACAACGCGCCCGGCAATCCGGCGCGCCTGATCCAGGCCGGCCTGCCGGTGCATTTCAGCAGCCACGGTCTGAGCACGCCCAAGGAGCAGTTCAAGGCGCTGGCCTCGGCCGTCGAAGCAGGATTGTCCGAAGAACAGGCCCTGGCCGCCCTGACCACCGAACCAGCCGAATGGTTGGGTATCTCGGATTATGCCGGTCGGATTGCCGAGGGCTACATGGCCAATCTGCTCATCGTCGAAGGCGACCTGCTGGTTGAAAGCCCCAGCATCACTCAGGTCTGGATCGATGGCGTCCAACACGTGCTGGCCGCCGTCGAACCACCGACCGTGGATCCGGCGGGCACCTGGGCACTGACCCTGGTTGTCGCAAGCATGGGCGACATGGCCGCCGAGATGACGCTGAGCGGACCGCCGACGGGAATGACCGGTTCCCTCAACGTCATGGGCAATGATTCACCCTTTTCCGACGTCCGGGTCAGCGGAGACGAAGTGATCGCAACGCTGGACGCAACCCGCTTCGGTGGCAGCGGCAGCATCACGGTCCGACTGACCATCGACGGCGACCGGGCGCGCGGCACCGGCACAGGGCCGTTCGGCTCATTCGATATTCGCGGCCAGCGAAGCACCACCCCCGATGAGGAGATCCTGTGATGATCAGACAGATTGCAGTTGCAGGCCTGGTCGCCGCACTGGCACTGACCAGCGCCACGAGCCATGCCCAGTGGACTCCGGATATCGAAGCCTGGAACAGCCCGAAACCCGAGCAACCCGACACCGTACTGTTTCGTAATGCCACCGTCTGGACCGCCGATGAGGCCGGGATTCTCGAGGATACCGATATCCTGGTTCGGGACGGTCGCATCGAGGCGATCGGTGAATCACTGCGAGCCCCGCGTGATGCCATCGAGATCGACGCCAGCGGGATGCACATCACGCCTGGAATCATCGATGCCCACTCCCATGCAGCGATCCTGGGAGGCGTTAACGAGTCATCCCGGATAAGCACCGCCGATGTCCGCATCCGCGACGTGATCGACCCGGAGTCGATCAATATCTACCGCCAGCTGGCCGGTGGCGTCACAACGATCAATCTGCTCCACGGTTCAGCCAATGCGATTGGCGGACAGATGTCGGTCATCAAGCTGCGCTGGGGTGATGCACCGGACGAGCTGGTCATCGACAGCGCCAGGCCCGGCATCAAGTTTGCCCTGGGCGAAAACCCGAAACAGAGCAACTGGAGCAACGACAATCCGCGCTACCCGCGCACCCGCCAGGGCGTCGCCCAGATCATCATGGAAAAATTCCAGCAGGCGGCGGATTACCAACAGGCAGTCGATTCGGCTCCGAGCGGCCGGTCGGCGCGTGATGTCGTGCCGCCGCGTCCGGATCATGAATTGGCGGCCATTGCCGAGATCCTGAGCGGTGAGCGCGATATCCACTCGCACGCCTACCGGGCCGATGAAATGCTGGCACTGATGGAGCTGGTCGAGAAATTCGGCGTCAAGATCGGTACTTTCCAGCACGTCCTTGAAGGCTACAAGATCGCGCCGCGGATGGCTGAACATGGCGTGGGCGGCTCGGCCTTCATCGACTGGTATGCCTTCAAATACGAAGCGCGTGATGCGATTGCCTTCAACCCGGCCCTGATGCACGAATCCGGGGTTCTCACCGGCCTTCATTCGGACAACCCGGAGCTGGCTCGACGGATGAACCTCGAAGCTGCCAAGGCCGTGCGCTATGGCCAGGTCGAAGAACACGAAGCCCTCAAGATGATCACCCTCTATCCGGCCGCGCAGCTGCGCATCGATGATCGCACCGGCAGCCTGGCAGAAGGCAAGGATGCCGATCTGGTGGTCTGGAACGGGCACCCGCTTTCCGTCTACTCGCGGGTCGAACAGACCTGGGTGGACGGTCGCCGATACTTCGATCGTGAGGCAGATCAGCGCATGCGCGAAGCACTCGAGACCGAACGAACCGAACTGATGACGCTGATTCTGGCCGAGGGCGAAGACTCCGACGGCGGGGAGTCGGAAGCCCCGGCCGAGGACGACTTCGTCCCCGGCATGCGCAGCTTCGCAGCTCACCTGACCAGCGGCATGCCGCAGCATACCCATTTGCACAGCTTTGCCGCCCATCTTGTGGGCTACCGCAAATCGGAACTTTCGCACGACGACTTCTGCCTCTTCCATTTCGAGTGAGAACACAATGAATATGTCCAAGGTGAATACACTCACGCTCGCGGTCCTGTTTCTTGCGCTGACGGCACTCGCTGTGCCGAGCGCCCGGGCCGACATGCTTGTTCTGACGGGGGCAACCGTGCACCCCGTCATCAGTGAACCGCTCGAAAACGCAACCGTTGTCATCGAAGATGGCCGGATCACCGCCGTCGGCACCGAACTGCAATGGCCTTCGGATGCTGATGTCGTCGAGCTCGATGGTCTCCATCTGTACCCGGGCTTCGTCCATCCTGCCACCCAGCTGGGCCTGACCGAGATCAGCAGCGTCGCCGGAACCGTCGACACCAACGAGATGGGTTCGATCAATGCCGCGCTGCGTGCCGAGGTGGCCATCAATCACGATTCCTATATCCTGCCGACAACCATTGCCGGCGGTGTACTGACCGCCCACGTCATGCCCAACGGCGGACTGATCCAGGGCACCTCCGCGGTCGTGAACCTTGACGGCTGGAGCTGGGAGGAAATGGTCATCCACTCGCCGGTAGGCATGCATATCGAATTTCCTGCCGCCGCCGTCGATGATGAGAACAACGAGGACCTGAAGACGATCGAAAACGTCCTCGATCTGGCCCGACACCACGATCAGGCGATGCAGGCGGCCGCGCAAGGTGACGCGCCCGCCCCTGCCCGCAACAGTCAGCTCGAGGCGCTGGCACCGCTGCTGAACGGCGAGCAGGCCCTGTACCTCCGGGCCAACCGCTACGATGTGATGGAGGCCGCGCTGGATTGGGCTGCTGATCAGGGATTCGAGAATGTCGTCCTGATGGCCAATCCGGACGTGCAGTATCTGGCCGAGCGCCTGGCCAGCGACGGCATTCCGGTCATCCTGCGCAACGTCTACGCCATGCCGACACGCCGCTGGGAAGCCTACGACATGGCCTTTGTCGCAGCGACACGCCTGGCCGAGGCCGGCGTTCGCTTTGCCATCGCGGATACCGGCAGCGGCATGGATGTCGCCAATGCCCGCAACCTGCCTTTCCAGGCCGGCACGGCAGCCGCGCACGGTCTGGACAAGACCGATGCCCTGAAGTCGGTGACGCTGTGGCCAGCCCAGATTCTCGGTGTCGGCGACCAGCTCGGTTCGATCGAGGTCGGCAAGCGAGCGAGCCTGTTTGCCGCCACCGGAGACGCCCTGGAACCCATGAGCCGCATCGAGCGGGTCTGGATCGACGGTGAAGAATACGATCTGAGCCGAGACCACGGCCGCAGTCTCTACCCACGCTACCGCGAGCGAAACGCAGAGGTTCAGTCGCGCTGAGTGCAGGGCAGCTCCTGAATCCGCTGACCTGCAGCGCCATCGTCATCTTCTGAGCGATCCGTGTCCATTGCACTGATTGCTCCAGGTCGTGACCTGAGCGGACTGGTCGCCGAACTCCGGGCGCAGGCACCGGACGTCGATGTCGAACGCTGGCCGGACCTGAAACATCCCGATCGAGTCGATTTTGCGGTCTGCTGGAATCCTCCTTCCGGAGCACTGGCCGGCCTGCCCTCCCTCAAGGCAGCCACCTCGCTCGGCGCCGGCGTTGACGGAATCCTCAGCGACCCGGAGCTCCCGAAGGCACTTCCTCTGGGCAGACTGAGCGGCCCCCGCCTGGGCCAGGACATGGCCGGCTGGCTGCTGGCGCATATCACCGGTCTCT
>Ga0102934_1001802_pt1 | contig 15000 bp, 9 predicted proteins | sample SalPonR2_A_D1_MG_FD_78175 | JGI IMG/M metagenome (GOLD analysis project Ga0102934, IMG submission 78175) | Salt pond soil microbial communities from South San Francisco under conditions of wetland restoration - Salt Pond MetaG R2_A_D1_MG | ecosystem: Environmental > Aquatic > Marine > Intertidal... | reverse complement strand
CGGCAACAGAACAAAGGCAGACGAATATAATAGTTGGCTCAATGCTTTCCAGACTTTTCTGAGCATCATTTACGGCGCTCATATTCACTTCCTTAAAATTTCCGGAATACTTATTTATTTAGAGGAATTGCTGGAAAAATATCGTGTCCAAGGATTCACTGAACTAACGATGCAAATCAGACCGGATATTGTTACGGAAAAACAGTTTAATGACCTCAAGAAAAAACAGCGAGCGGCGCTTTTAAAGGAGAAACAGACGTTGGGATGGGTACTCGTACAAGAGGCCGGAAATGAGGAATTTCTGGCAGAAGACAGGCTTGAGGGAACGCCGGAAGAACAGGCTCAGCTTGTTGCCGATTACCGGAAAGCCTGCGCCAAATTCCAGGGTTTTCTCAAAAAAGGTAAATTGGCGGTGACACGGAAAAAAGAGGCGCTGCCCCTTCTTGAACGATTGATTCATAAGGCCACTGATGAAGATATCCTTGGATATATCGATCAGTCAATTTCGGAAAAGCCCGCGCACAAGCCGAAGAAACCGGAACCTTTATTGGAAAAATGCACCATTACAACAAAAGCGCTTTATGATTTGGGTTTGCCGAATTGGATCTCGTGGGTTGACGAATATAAGCATAATCTGGGCGAATCGGCTCCTTACCAAGTGGCGGTTATCCAAGATCCACAGCCCGGCAGTGTGGATAAAAACGGATATTACATGAAGAGCACGCGCCTAATCGAGTCGCCTCTTTTAGACCCTGAGCAGCAGTTCAAAGAGAAATTGGGGCTTAGCCTTAAAGACGTTTTTATGATGGCTCTGACCAATCTGCGGCGGTTGATGTCACAATTCCAGTTTTACCGTTGCCTGTCACAGGTGCTGACGGAGGAAACCGGCATTCCTTTTTCGGAAAAACCGGATACATGGCACGAAACCATAAAAGAAGTTTGGAAAAATTATGAAATTTATTTGGAAAGCACAATCACGATAAGCAAAAAGGCCAAACAAAATCTGGATATTATCCAGGGGGTAATGAGCCTTGATGATTTTCAGATCCTCCCTGCCTTGGCAGAACAGTTCCAGAAAGACTTAACTTCGGAGAATGCCCGATATTGGGTCAATACATGTATGCAAATTTACTATGAGCATGAATGTGAGAAATCCCAGGCGAATGATAGTAAATGGGTATAACCGCAACACGATGGGGAAAGAAAGCCATTGAAACCTTAACAGAAGATAGGAGTTTAAAGTGAGGATCAAACGAAACGTAAAAGAGCCCCATAAAGCAAACTTTGATATTAATTATCTGATAAATTCAATGCCTATTGAGGCTTTCATTTTTAAATAGTTAAAGTTTGACGTTGAATTGATGTACTGAATATGCAATGAATAAAATACGTAAGCCATAAATTGCTTCAGTCTCATCAACCTTTTTGGACCAGTAAAAGCGACAAATCATCGAAGATATGGAGATTAAGCAAGGCGACATACTGAAAAGTTCCTTCTGGCCTGAAAATGTCAGGGTAATCTCATCTAAAGCGCTGGGGCCTGAGCAAATCCGGATTGAAGCAGTTGGTCAGGAAACAAGCCGGTTCTATAACCCAATCTTATCCAAAACAGATTTAAATGAAATCGAAGTCAGCCAGGACAAGGAGTTCCAGTTTACAGCTGACGGAGAAACTCTGTTTCTGTTTCTTGAAGCCAGTAGAATTCGTAACGCCTTTCAGTTTGATCCGCTTTACGCCCTGAACGTTTCTCAAATTAATCCACTGCCCCACCAAATTGAAGCCGTCTACCACTATATCCTGCAAAACCCCAGAATCCGTTTTTTAATTGCTGACGATCCTGGGGCCGGAAAAACGGTTATGGCCGGCCTTTTACTTAAAGAACTAAAGTACCGCGGCCTAGTTGAGCGAGTATTGGTTGTTGTTCCCGGTCATCTAAAAGACCAATGGCTACGGGAAATGAAGGAAAAATTTCAGGAGAATTTTTCCATAGTCGACAGATCTATGATTAATGCGCATTGGGGGCAGAATGTCTTTGAAGACCGCAATCAACTCATTGTTTCTCTGGATTTCGCCAAACAGGAAGACATCACCTATGCTTTGAAAGACTCACGGTGGGACTTGGTTTTTGTTGATGAAGCCCATAAGATGTCTGCCTATTCATATGGCAACAAAGTGACCAAGACACAGCGTTACTATTTGGGGGAAACGCTTTCTGCCATTTCCAATTTTCTTGTTTTTATGACTGCAACCCCCCATCGGGGGGACCCGGAAAATTTCAGGCTGTTTTTAGATCTGTTAGAGCCCGGATTTTTTGCCAATGCCGCCATGCTCTCAGAGTCTATTAAAAATCAGGACAACCCACTTTTTTTAAGGCGCCTCAAAGAAGATATGCGCGATTTTGACAATGCCCCCTTGTTTCCGCCTCGAACGGTTGAAACCGTTAAATATACTTTGGGGGAGGACGAAAAAAGGCTCTACAATGAAGTGACAGAGTATGTCCAAAACTACTTTAACCAAGCCCTTGAGAAAGAAAAAAGAAACGTCACTTTTGCGCTGACTGTCCTTCAGCGCAGGCTTGCCTCAAGTGTTTACGCCATCCGAAATTCTCTGGAACGCCGCTATAAAAGGCTTAGTGATTTATATGAAAAGGGCCAGTTGATCCAGGAGGCCGGCTATTTTAATGAAGAGTTAATCGATGATTTAGAGGAAAGGGAACGCTGGAAAAAGGAAGAAGAACTGCTTGAAAAGTTGACTTCTGCTGAGACCCTGGAGGATCTCAAGGACGAGATTGAAAGATTAGCGGATCTGGCTCGTTATGCGCGTGAAGTCGAAAAACTGGAATCTGAAACCAAGCTGGTGGAGCTGAAAAATCTGATTGAAAATACCAGAATTAAAGAAACAGGCACAAAGCTCCTTATTTTCACTGAAGCCAAAGACACCCTGGAATATCTCAGCAAAAAACTTAAGGAATGGGGATATATAGTCGTCAACATCCACGGCGGTATGGGGCTGGATGCTAGAATCAAGGCGGAATCCGATTTCAAACATAAAGCCCAGATCATGATTTCCACAGAAGCCGGCGGTGAAGGCATTAATTTGCAGTTTTGCTGGATCATGGTCAATTATGACATTCCCTGGAATCCGAATCGCTTGGAGCAAAGGATGGGGCGGGTTCATCGTTATGGTCAGCAGCATGAGGTCCATATTTATAACCTTGTAGCGATTGATACCAGGGAAGGTAGAATATTACAAAGCATGTTCGAGAAGCTGAAGAATATCCGGGATCATCTGGGCTCGGACCGGGTGTTTGACGTAATCGGCGAAGTCCTTGCCAGCAAAAGTCTTAAAGACCTGATTGTGGAGGCAATCTCAAACCGTCGCACAATAGATGATATTCTTTCGGAATTTGAAAAAGTGCCGGATGTGGAAGCATTGCAGCGGGTTCGGGATGCAAGCCTTGAGGCGCTGGCTACGAAACATATCGATATGCAGCGCATCCTTGGCGAGCAGCAAAGGGCAAAAGAAAACCGTCTGGTTCCTGAATATGTCGAAGAATTTTGCCAGCGTGCAGCCAAGAACCTGGAATTCAAAATGGATAAACGAACCGATGGGCTCTGGCGTATCCATCTGCCGTTTGCAATAAGGAACCGTTCATATTCCTTTAAAACCAAATTTGGCAATATACAGCGAGAATACAACCGGGTCTCCTTTGATAAGGAGCTTGCATTTAAAAATCAGGCTGAATTCATCGCCATGGGGCATCCAGCGCTTGAATCGGTCGTAGAGACGATTTTGGAGTCCTATGGGGATATGGGGTTGGAAGGCGCTGTTTTCAGTGACCCTGAAGGCAAGCGTGACGGGGTGGTATGGTTTTTACAGGCCGAAATGAGGGATGGCAAGAATGAAGTGGCCGGCAAAAGGCTTTTTTCCGTCTTTCAGGACCAGGAAAACAATTTCACTCTCATTAACCCGGCAATTTTATGGGACCTAAAGCCAGAGCCCCCGAACTCCGCCTCGGAATTTGATGATACCTATTCCCTGGCCAAAGATGACGTGATTGCATTTATTATCGAGAGGGGAATTGCGAGTTACAAAAAAGAGCTTCTGGAAAGGCGCGAAAGGGATGCAGAGATAAAAAAGAAATATGGTTTGCGCTCGCTGGAGTCCATGATCATGGATTCGGAGACCAAGCTGTCTGATTATGAAACCCGGCGGATGAAAGGGGAATCCTTACCCGAAGCCCTTATCCAAAGAGAAACCCGGAAAAAAGAGGATCTGGAACGCAAGAAAATGCGTTTGGAAAAAGATGTACGGGCTGAAGTGCATATTTCACCTTCTGAGCCGAATATTCTGGGCGCCGTGAGGATCGTGCCGAATCCGGTTGACGAGGAAATGTTCAGCAATCATGAGATCGAAATGATTGGCATGAATATAACTATTGAGTATGAGCAAAGAAACGGACGCGATCCGGAAGATGTCTCTTCCCAGGATCTCGGTTTTGATATTCGCTCAAAGGATCAGGATAGCGGTTATCGATACATCGAGGTAAAAGCCAGAGCTTCAGAAGGGGCTGTAGCACTGACACCGAATGAATGGTTGATGGCGCAACGCTTAGCTGATGAATATTGGCTATATATTGTAAGCAACGCCGCCACACAGCCCAAGCTATATGTATTAAATAACCCGGCTGCTAAGCTGAATCCCAGCAGAGAAGTTGAAATTGTCAGGTATGTCGTCAAAAACTGGAAGGGGGAGGCATGCCTGGCAGATTGACAGATACAAAGGATATACAATTGTCGGAACGTTCGTTTATAGAAGCTGATTTCCCGATTAAAGAAGTAAGTTATGAATCGGCCAGGGAAAAAAATATCCGCCACGGCCATATATCTACACTTCACATATGGTGGGCTAGGCGACCGCTGGCAGCTTCCCGGGCTTCCATATATGCCGCCCTCACGCCTGAAGCCGAAAACGAAGAAGATCGCCTTAAAAGATCTCAGTTTATTGCTCAATTAAGTAACTGGGACAATTCCTTAAATACGGATATGATTGAAAAGGCCCGCAAAGATATTTTGTCAGCCAATAACGGTGAGCCGCCCAAGGTGTTGGACCCTTTTTCAGGCGGTGGCGCCATACCACTTGAGGCCCTGCGACTTGGATGTGAAACCTATGCCAGCGATCTCAATCCAGTAGCCGTTCTAATTGAAAAATGTACCCTGGAATATCCTCAGAAATATGGTCAAAAAAAAGGGCATCGCGCTGGGGATATGTTTGCGGAGACATACAACCCCTTGCTTGAAGATGTAAAAGATTGGGGTGAATGGGTTCTTGCAGAGGCAAAAAAGGAATTGGAAAAATTTTACCCGGAGGAAGAAGACGGCAGCACCCCCGTAGGCTATATCTGGGCGCGGACTGTCGCTTGTCAGAATCCTTCATGCGGGGCTGAAATTCCACTTTTAAGACAGACTTGGCTGGCTAAAAAAGACAAAAAAAAAGTAGCTTTCAAAATCATCCCTCAGGGCAATCATATTAATTTTGAAGTGAAATACGGGAAGGAAATCGATTTTGATCCCTCCAGCGGAACGACTTCACGGGCAAAAGCGATTTGTCCTTGCTGCGGATACGGTCTGGAAGCCGATCAGGTACGGAGACAATTCCAAGAAGGAAAAGCCGGCAAGCGGATGGTAGTTGTTGTTTTGCATCATCCCCGGCAGAAAGGCAAACAATATCGGGTGGCCACAAAAAGAGATATGCACGTTTTTACCGAAGCGGCCAATTACCTGGAGAAAAAGCGGAGTGAATTGTTTAAATCCTGGATGATGGAACCAGTGCCGGACGAACCAATAAAGAGAGTACCCGTTTCTTTTGGTGTTATTAATGTTTGGGTTTATGGAATGAATACTTGGGGCGATTTATTTAATCCTAGACAGAAGCTGGCACTTATCACATTTGTAGACAAGGTGAGGCAAGTATATGATAGCATGATAGATAAAGGATATGAGAAAGAATACGGAAAGGCGGTGGTCAGTTATTTAGGGCTGGGTATTAGTAGATTGGTGAACAGATCAAGTGAACAAAACGTTTGGAATGTTTTTGGAGAAAAAGCAGAACAAGTATTCATTAGGCAAACAGTGCCGATTCTATGGGATTATTGTGAAATCAACCCATGTGATAATCAGGGTTGGGGGAAGCAATATTACTATATATTAGCAACTTTGAAGAAATCATTATCATATGATTTTAAGGGAGAAGTTAGTAATCGACAAATTTCAGCAAGTTCGCTTGATTTTTCAGATAATTTTTTTGACGCTGTAATTACAGACCCACCATACTACGATAATGTTCCTTATTCTTATCTATCAGATTTTTTTTATGTTTGGCTAAAAAGATCTATAGCCGAGCAATACCCAAATCTTTTTGCTACCCCGCTTACCCCAAAAACTGAAGAAATTGTTGCTTATGGGCATAGAGAAGAAGGGTTTTCGGATGGAAAAAAGTATTTTGAGGAAGGCATAACAAGAGCGTTTCAAGAGATTTTTCGGGTGCTCAAACCAACTGGTATTGCCTGTATTGTCTTTGCTCACAAATCTACCGAAGCATGGGAAACTATAATTAATGCACTTTTTCGATCTGGACTCTATTTAACAGCCAGTTGGCCTCTCCACACTGAAATGAAGGCAAGAATGCGGGCTAGTGAATCAGCGGCACTGGCATCCTCCATATATATGGTCTGCCGAAAACGAACCGAAGAAAGAAACGCTTATTTCAAAGAAATCAAACAGCAGATTCAGGACAGGGTAAAACAAAAACTGGAACAGTTCTGGAACGAGGGCATAGAAGGCGGTGACCTCTTTATTTCAGCCATTGGCCCGGCCATGGAGGTGTTTGGCAAGTATACAAGTGTGGAAAAGCTGTCTGGAGATCCGGTTTCAGCCAAAGAATTGTTGCAGTTTGTACGGGAGACCGTCAGTGAATACGCTTTAACAAAAATTCTGAAAGATTCAAGACTGGGCAGCATTGACGAAGAAACCCGGTTTTATCTCATTTGGCGCTGGACCTATAACTCCGCCAAGGTTCCCTATGACGACGCCCGGAAACTGGCCAATGCCATCGGTATAGAGCTTAACACCTTATGGGAAAATGGATTTGTCAAAAAGGACAAAGAGTTCATTTCTGTATTGGATGCGCAAAAAAGGGGCAGAAAGTTCTTGGAGAAAAAAAATCCTGGGAATATGATCGATGTCCTTCATACGTGCCTGATTTACTGGGAGCTAAATGACAGGAAATCAATCGCCCGGCTTCTGGAAAGTTCGGGCAATCAGAATAACGAAATGTTCTGGCGCACTGTGCAGGCAATTTCAGAGGTCTTGCCGGACGGAAATAAGGAAAAGCAAATGCTTCAAGGCTTTTTTTACGGCAGACAAAGCTATGCCAGGGCAAACGGTCAAAAGCAGACAGAATTTAAGATGGAGTAATTTATCATGGCGTTACCCATTTGGTGGCAGGCAACGACACCGCATGAGGATATAAGGCGAGGGAAATTCAGTGAAGCCGTATTTGCAGCAGACCTGGGCAATGTGATACACGGCAACGCCCCCCAGGAGTATTTAGACCCTGTCCTCTTTTTTCAAAAGACATACATGACACAGGGATTGCGGACACTTATTGAAAATGTAGGTGAGCGATTGAGCAAGGGGAGCGGTGACTCGGTTATACAACTCCAGACCCCGTTTGGCGGCGGCAAAACGCATGCTTTAATTACCCTGTATCATGCAATGAAAAATTATAAACAGATTGAACATATATTGTCTGATCAGGGCTTGTCGGCTGTTGAAGCAAACGTCTGCGGGTTTATTGGGACGCATGCAGATCCGATATCCGGGCGGACACCATGGGGTGAGATTGCTTACCAATTGGGACGATATGAGGTGATTAAGGAACATGACCAAAAAAGAATATCGCCCGGCAAGGAAGTCATCGGGAAAGTGCTGGGCAATATTGGCCCAACCATCATTCTTTTTGATGAGGTTTTGGAATATATTGTAAAAGCCAATCGTCATGAAAAGGTGGAGAGTATTACGCCTGGACAGACTTATGCATTTTTACAGGAAATGTCCGAATATGCCGCTTCGGCCAAGGACTGCGTCTTTATTGTCACCCTTCCGGCCAGCATTCTGGAAAGTTATGATGAAGCCGCTGAAAAGGCCCTGCGCAAAATGCAGAATGTTGTGGGGCGGGTTGAATCCATATATACCCCAGTGGAAGGCTGGGAGCTTTATGAAGTTATCCGTCAGCGGCTTTTTGAAGACTACGGCACACCAAAAGTCAGGCGGGAGGTGGCTGAAGCCTATTTCGATATGTACCAGAAACTGGGTGCAAGTGTGCCGTCTGAAGTGAGAGACGTGGAGTACCGAAAAAAAATTGAAAAGGCTTACCCGTTTCATCCGGAATTAATCGATGTGCTTTATGAACGATGGGGGTCTTTTCCCACATTTCAGCGGACCAGGGGGGCTTTGCGGCTGCTGGCAGAAGTTGTGTCAGATCTTTATGAAAGACAGGTGGCAACGCCCCTTATCCAATCCTCCATGATCAATCTTGGCAGACAATCCATCCGCAGGGAAATTATCAAACATATCGGTAATGAGTTTGACAGTGTCATTGCTTCTGACATTGCCGGCGAAAATGCCAAGAGCCCAAAGATTGATAAAGAAATGGGCAGTGAATTTGAGAAATACTGGATTGCCCAAGGGGTGGCTACCGCAATATTTATGTACTCTTTTAGTGGTGGGACGAGCCAGCATACGACATTACCCCGGACTCGGGTGGCTTTGCTTCGCGAAGGCATACCCTCCAGTATTGTGGGGGATGCTGTGGCCAAAATTGGCGAACTCTGGTATTTCCATCCAGAAAACAATCAATATGCCTTCCGGAATGAACCAAACCTTGAAAAAGTCATTGTTGATACGGAAGAAACAATATCCGGCAAACAAATCAAGGAAGAGCTAAAAAATCTATTAAAAACCCATTCCGGAAAAGAGATGGAAGTGTATCTGTGGCCTGAAAAGAGTGCAGATATCCAGGATAATAAAAATATTAAACTGGCTGTTTTGTCGTCTGATTATGTTTGGGATGCGGATAAAGGGGATGAGCTGATACGGGACATATTCAAATACTCAGGAGCGGGTTTCCGGGTGTATAAAAACACCCTCTTTGTGTTACAAATGGACTCGAATCAACATTATGCTTTGAGCAATAGCCTAAGACGGATACTTGCATTAAGAAGACTCCTTGACAAAAAATCCACATTTCAACATCTGAGTCAAAGCAAAAAAACAGAGCTCAATAATAAATTAAAGACTTCGGAAAAAGAGCTTCCATTTAATATTTTATCAGCCCATAGATATTTAGCAAATCAGGGCAGCGAAACCATAAACAAGGCGGATCTCGGACTGCCTACTGTTGGAGCAGACCAGAGTTTATCCCAGCGCGTTAAGCATTACCTGCAAAATCAGGAAAAAATTCTGACCAAACTCACCCCCAAGTATATTGTGGCTAAAACATTTGCTCCTGATGAGGATGAAAAGCCCCTGCGCGACATTTATGACCTGTTTTTAAAAACCCCGGGCTATCCGCTTTTGGAAAATGAAGAGGTTTTAAAGCAAACGGTCAGAGATGGCGTTAAAAATGGTTTGATTGGCCTGCGGATGAATCATTCAATTTATTATAAAAATGATTCCCAGCCGGATGTGGATGCATATGTTCTATTAAAAGAAAAAGCTGAAAAAGCGCTTGAAAAATCCAAGGACAGGGAGCCCCAAGAAAGTGGTGTAGAAGGCGGTGAACATGAAACTCCCAAACCAACACCGGGCGGCGGTGTAGAAGAAACAATAGGCGCCTCTGGAACCACAAAAACCTCAGACGAAAAGGGGGCTATACATAAGATAAATTTTGAAGCGACAGTTCCGTGGGACAAACTTTCTCAAATGGTCGGCGGTGTGATCCGTCCGCTTAAAGAAAAGGGGGACCCACCGACAATAACCATAAGAATAGAATCAAAAGGCAATTTTGACAGGTCAACCTTAGACACCAAGGTCAGGGAGACTTTGCTTCAAATAGGGGCTGACATAACAGAATGGAATGAAGAATAAATCCAAATGCCCACTCAAAAGGTGAAAACAAAATATGGCAGCAATGATCAATAATCCCGAAATTTTAATTGGCTTGGTTTCTCCTGTTGGAGTGGATTTAGATACTATTGAAAAGAATCTTACGGATTATCTCAAGCATTTTAATTATGAAGGTAAGTTGATTCAATTGAGTTCGCTTATAAGAAATATTGATGGCCTTGAAACAGAATTGCATGAGGGGCCTGAATTTAAACGCATTGATTCCTATATGACCGCTGGAGATGAGGCTCGAAGAAAAGCAGATCGTGGAGATATCCTTGCCGCTCTTTCAATAAACCAAATAAACAAGCACAGGGAAAACAATTCGCCCTTAACAGGAACTGCTCATATTCTGCGTAGTTTAAAACATCCGGATGAAGTTGAATTGCTGAGAAATGTATATGGAGAAGGGTTCTATCTTTTGGGTATTTTCTCCTCTTGGGCACAGAGAAAGGCCTTTTTTGAAAGAAAGAATATTTTGAAAGATGAAGCAGAACATCTTATCGATAGGGACGAATCTGAAGAATTTGACTGGGGACAGCAGACAAGGGATGCCTTTCACTTAGCGGATGTTTTTATAGATGTTGATAGAGATGATGTGGCTAAACAGATAAGCCGTTTTTTGGATATTATTTTCGGTTATCCTTTTTATACACCCACCAAAGATGAATATGCCATGTTTTTGGCTTTTTCAGCCTCGTTGCGATCGGCTGATCTCTCAAGGCAGGTGGGGGCTGTGATTACCTCCAGGGAAGGCGAAATTATAGCCACTGGCGCAAACGATGTACCTTGTTTTGATGGGGGGTTGTATTGGGCCGACCATGAAAAAGATAATCGAGATTATGTTAAAGGGTATGACAGCAATACCAGGCATAAAAATAATATGCTGTTGGAAATTATGAGGAAAATAGATGGTACGGATAAAGAGGATGATGAATTATTAGAAGAAGCCAAAGAAACATTTCAAAATGCAAAACTGCTTGATATAACCGAATACGGTAGGGCGGTTCACGCAGAAATGGAAGCCTTGCTTTGTTGTTCCCGAATTGGGGTTTCTCCCATTGAAGGTACATTATATTGCACCACATTTCCCTGCCATAATTGCGCTAAACACATTATTGCTGCCGGAATAACAAGGGTTGTATTTGTGGAGCCCTATCCTAAAAGCCAGGCGAAAATTCTTCACGGTGATGAGATTGTGATTAAACATGAAGAGGAAGACTCAAAAACTAAAGAAAAGGTGATGTTTGAGCCTTTTGTTGGTTTTGGACCAAGAAAATTTATTGATTTGTTTTCCATGAATCTGAGCAGGGGTTATAATTTGAAAAGAAAAAAAAGTGGAAAAAAAATCGAATGGGAACGCAAAACTGCATCTGTAAGAATTCCATTATTGCCGCTCACTTATATTGATAGAGAAGAATTTGTTATTGGGGAAATTAACATTCAAATTAAAGGAGAATGAAATGAAAATCAGGAAAAGTCAAAATAAAGAGGCTCAGGATTTTTGGGAAAACGCTGAGAAAGCTCAAAAAAATGTTGAAAAATGGCCTGAATGGAAGCGTAATATTCAACTGACCAAATATTCATGTTCATCCCAAAAGGAAAAGACAAAAAAATAAGACATTATAATTTTGATTAATATTTCGTATCCTTTAGAGCCTTTTAGCGGATTGCATAGCAGGATTGATAATCTGGACCTAGATTTTTACTGAGTTTTAAGATAAATTTCAGTCATTTGGAATTGATGAGAATATATTATGGCAGTCAGGCTTGAATTCATAAGTCTGATCATAACGATCAACAAAATTAATGAATGCTACCTTGGTGGCTTTGCAGCATATAAGGAAGAAAATACAAATCTGTTTGGGGGGAGACTCTGGCATGATGAGTACCTTCTTCGTGACGGGGCCATGAATCCAGCGGATATAGAAAATTTGGTTAACTTCTGGGCTGACAAAAACCTTGTTCCTTTTGAGGATCAAAACGGGAGGAAAGCGTGGAAGGACATAGCTGTAGTGGACATGTTTCGGGGTCCGACACTACCTTGTGGCTGGATTGAATATGATGATGCAGAAAGGTGTGTTTACCTTAAAGGCACTGAAAAAGGCAATATTATTGGAAGAGAAGAGATGAAATAAGAAGCTTACAAAAAAAGGCCCCCATCGGTAAACATGATTCCAATTTGCCCATTGCCGAAAATTTGGCATGAAATTCATCAGCAACTTAGCAAATATGCCGAAAATCATAAATGCCATCCACTACTCCCGCCAAAACCTCTCATTTTAGCAGGCTGGGCATATAGCAACGATATTGAAAAGAAAAATCGTTGGCAAGAAACAGTTCACTGGGCAACTAAAAATGGGTGCATTGAATTAGTTACCGGTATCCCTGACAGCGACTTTTATATCGCGGAAAAACCAACCAAAGGAAGCATTGGCCCCATGGGTGATGAGATTTAAAGACATATAATTATGGATGTAAAGATATGTTTTTCGAGGAGTTCTTGAAAAAAAATAGGAATAAGATTCTGGGCTACCTCATGCTATCTGAAATGTTAAATAACCCTGAGGCGATGGAAACCCCGCTCCCCCAGGCATTTCTCTCAGATGAACGTTTGGAAACACTTAAGAGATGGCTTGAAGACTGTATGCCCCTACATAATATGATTGCGGATTTGCGCGATTGGGATATTCACCTTGCAGAGGGGCTTGGTGATGAATGGTATTTTGAGGCCGTTTTTGGGGCCGAGTCTTCTATTGAATCATGGGCTGAAGACCTCTCGGATTTTTTTATCAGAATATGTGATGAATACAATCTCGATTATAATCAAGGTTCAGATCATGAAGAATTTGAAAATATTGTTTTTGAAGAGGCATTATTATTCTTAAAAGAATGGAGGTATAATGTTTTTAAACGTGCTGAAAAAGCACTATATATAAGTAATATTTTGAAAAAATTAGATAATACTGATCTGTTCGAGTTAGAAGATGCCTTCAAAGACACAATCAAAAAAATAAGCAAAGAGGATGAGGATGAGGATGACTCTCATAATTTATTTCGAACTGGGGAAGTAAATACTTCTGAGTCATTAGAAAGTGAAATAATGCAAAAAACAATATTTGAGCTAAAAGAAATTACGGAAACCGCTCTTTCAGGTGATGATTCAAGTCTTGCCAATGCCTGGGAGGAGATTTGTGTCCAAATACAGTATGAGGAATCAGTCTGTTGGGATGTCTACGATCAAACAGTGCGTGGAATTGTCGCTGGGCATGTGGAAGAGTTAAGTGAAGAGGATAAAATTGAATTATGGGCGGAAACCGATAACGGAGGGGAGTGGTTTTACGATCAGGGAGGCGAGACAGCTCAGGGGCCGCCTATATGTGAAGATGATATTGTTGATTACATTATCAAGGAGTATTTATACAAAGAGGCCGGAGATTGGTCTAATAAACGAATCAGGGCTTTTTTGGATCAGCAGTATCTTAAAAATAAATAGAACAGAAAGGGTCTTGTATCAACCTGTTCTTTCATAATCGGGCTACCCCGACGGGAAAACATGAGCCATGGTTTGTGGCCATTGATCTTTGACTGCATTTGTGGATTACAAATTCAAGGCATGCAATAGGAAGCCTTGATAGTGATGAAAAAAATACCGTCGTTATTAACGACGGAAATCGGGGGAACCCAAATCTTACAGTGGTTTCCGAAGCTGGACTCTATAATTTAATTTTAAGGGGGAAAACGTTCGGATTTTGAAGGACGAGCATGGGGAGGCGTGGTTTGTGGCCGCGGATGTGGCGAAAGTGTTGGGGTATCGCAATGCTCCGGATATGACACGCAATATTGATGATGAAGATAAGGGTACGCAGATTGTGCGTACCCTTGGGGGGACACAAGAAATAACCATCATCAACGAATCCGGCCTTTATACTGCAATCATTTACAGCCGCAGACCTGAGGCCAAAGCTTTTAGGCGGAAAGTAACTTCAGAGATCTTGCCCTCCATCCGCAAGCACGGCGGTTATATCCAGGTCCAGGAGGAAATGGATGATGACGAATTGATGGCAAACGCTCTTTTGATGGCTCAGTCCAAAATTGAAGAAAATTGCGACAACCACAATCGTTCCGGCCGACGGGGGGCAAAGGCTTCGTTACCGGAGCAGTTGGGGCTTAAGATACGGGCGCCCGAGAACCCGCCGGAGAATAAATGTTGATTGCGAAAGTTTTGAGTCAGTCACACCGAAGCCGTCCTGGGAAACCTGGGGTGGCCTTTTTTTATTTTGACTAACTGAGAAGCGATTTAAGGCCCCTTTTTTTATTAAGTAGGGGGTTTGCACCAGAAAAATCGCTTTTTGTCATGCCTCCCCTGAATCTGCGGAGCTAATCTGGTAAGCGGACGGGCCTGGCGGCGCTCGTGTTCTGGCAATTTGTCCGCCATGGCGGACGCATGAGCCGTCACAGGTGATTGTTTTTTATAATCGGAAGGGTAAGAAGGGGTAAGGGCTGGGGTCAAAATTTGATCCCGGCTTTTTTATTTCCCTTCAAAATCGGGGACAGATCGGGGATAAATTGAAGGGGATAAATGAAAAAACAAAAAAAGGCTTGGCACATCTTGCCAAGCCCTTAATTTCTATGGCTATTTGGTAGCGGGGCCTGGATTCGAACCAGGGACCTTCGGGTTATGAGCCCGACGAGCTACCTAACTGCTCCACCCCGCATCAACTAAAAATATATTTATAACTAGCATCTCTGGCCATGTCAAGAATCTTTATTCAGTCAGGCGGGATATTTTTTCAATCAATTGTTTTTCTTGCTTATCTTTTGGTTCCCGGTT
>Ga0102934_1001801_pt1 | contig 15003 bp, 14 predicted proteins | sample SalPonR2_A_D1_MG_FD_78175 | JGI IMG/M metagenome (GOLD analysis project Ga0102934, IMG submission 78175) | Salt pond soil microbial communities from South San Francisco under conditions of wetland restoration - Salt Pond MetaG R2_A_D1_MG | ecosystem: Environmental > Aquatic > Marine > Intertidal... | reverse complement strand
CCCCTCCCGTTCGGACCCACACGTTGGACATCCCCACGTCCCCCACTACCAGCGCCCCTCGGTCCTGCTCCAAGGTCCCGCCCAGACGGTCCACTGCCCACCAGACACCTTCCCCTCCTCCCTCTCCTCCCTCCCTCTTCCACCCCGCCCGGAGGACTTTTCCGAGGGCCGACTCCGTCATTCTTCCTTCCAGCCCCTGCAAAGTCTTGACCGCTGGATCCAAGAGGCGTTCGCGCCATTTCTCCCGGATCCCTTGGGCCGCCCACGGCTGCGGTCCTCCGGGCGTGAGACCCTCTCCGTGCATCAGGCTGAGTGCATGGAGCTTCCCCAACGTCCCGCCCACCAGCCTGGGCATGGTCGTCCTTGTCTCCTCTTCCGTAACGACCGCCGCGCTCCGGAACCCAGGCGTGCCTTCCAGCACCATCATCCCGTCCTCCTCCACCGCATCCACAAGCACCCGAGGGGCCAAGCCCGGCACGACCGCGTCCATGGCGACAAAGGCCGCTCTATCCACCAGAAGAGCTGCCTGCGATGCCGCCATACCTTCTGACACATCCTGCTCTCCCAATGCCCGGGTGCATTTCACGAACAAGAGGTCTCTTTCTTCGTCACGCCCCCGCGTCTCGTAGATCCCATACACCGGGACCACGCCCCCCGGGGCCAGCAGGCGAATGCCCAGGAACTCCTCAGGAATGCCTCCCAGAGCCTCCGACAAGGGCCCACTCCGTCGCCACGCCAAGACGCGCTGCAACACGTGAGCTTGGGCACCGTGAGCGCCGGGGGGGGGGGAAGCGAAAGGAAGGGCGGTGTCCTGCGCGAGGGAGGTGGGCGGGTATAAAGCGGCAGGGTCCAGGGAGGGAGCGGGGAAGAAAGACGAGGAAGACGCAAAGAGCGAGTCGTGCTGTCCTCCCCTAGTGGAAGGAAGGGGGCCCTCGTCCCCCCTTTGAGAGGTCTCCCAGGTGTCGTTCTCCCCCTCCCTCTCCCGCGCTCGTCTCTCTCCCTCGCTTCCATCGTCCGGCCGCTCCTCTCCTTCTGCAGCGTGCGCCCATCTTTCTGTTTGATGGCCTCGTCGGAATTTGGGAAGATGCAAGAGCCCTCCTTTGCCAAAGGAGGCTGCCAACTCAGCACAACGACTGCTGCCTTCAAGCGGGCGGCGAAAAGAGGAACCGGGAATTTCGCCACTTGTCCTTCCAATAAAAGCCTCCACGAAAGAGTGGGGCAAAGCGAACAAAATGCAAGCAGCTATTAACATCACAAGGACGGAGTACAAAGCTTTTAATGCAGACAGGCTCGCTTTCGTGTGTCCTGATGACCCAACGTTGGCGGCGGCCATACTGTCCTGCCCGCCCCCTTTGACCCGCACGACTTGGGAGCGTCTCCTGTGCATAAAATGGCCATGCCGTGGTTAAGTTCACAAACAAAGAAAATATCCCACCGTTAAAAATATGCCTCGGGGCGATGGGACGTGCCCTCCCAGCGTTGCGGGGGCAGGAGCGTGCTGTGGCCATATTGTCGCTGACTTGAATTTTGACTTGTTCCGTCCGCTTTTTTTTCCCTCCCGCCGAGAAACCACTGCACGCGTTGCACGTTTTGTGTCAGCTTGCCTTTGAACTTTTCCACCCATTGCCTTTCACCCGTTTCCAGTCCCAAAAAGAGTGGAGGAACGAGAGGGGACGTCAACATTCCTGCGTTGTCTGTCGTCTCCACTTTTCAGTCTCTCGTTTGCGGCCGTGCCACCTTTTTTTCTCCCGTGGTGAGAGGGAATGGATGGTGGAGAGGCCTTCTGATATTTTTTTCGAGTGACCTATCAAAAAGCGACGTGATGTCTTCTCCCACCGTTAGCAAGTTCGCACTGCCCACGCATGCTCCTTTCATCATCCCTCTCACTTTATTTTGCTTGGTTGTCTGACGTGTGGGAAGTAATGTCAACCAAACGACGTCCCCAGCCGTGCGAACAAATAAAAAAGCAATGCGTGAGGTAGGCTCCTCCTCTTTCTTGGCGCGGTACTCGACCTCATCCTGTAACATCAACCTCCACAAAAGAAGTAGCATCCGCACCGTAAAATCGTTGGGCCAACAAAGCAGGACGCGCGAAGTCACCTGTTATAGAGTCGGATTTCTATCAGGTGTGGTCATCGCGTCACTTTTCCAGGTAAGTGGTTCGATCATCGTCGTGCCCCCTTTTGAACCTCTGATCTGTCCGGGTCCATGTCTTGTGAATCGCGGCCGTTTTGTCCCTGGGAAGACAATGACAACCTTGCATTCACAATCCTCATGATTGTCTACCGTCTCTTTATTCATCGTACGTGTCGGATGCTAAGATTCTCAACCTTCCTGGCCTGTGACCGAATCCATCTCCACCCGTCTCACTGCTCCTGTATGCCCACCCGTTCCTTTCACAATCTCTGCAGCATGACCAAGCCCAAAGTCCCGCGAATGGCCATGATTTTGGCCGCCTGCTTCCAGAATTTGGCCTGCGGCGGTCTCATCTTTGGATGGGCAGCCATCTCCAGCTCCCTTCTCATCGCCTCGAACGAGGAAGGCGGGCCCGCCTTGAGCCGCGACGCTGTCCACCGGCTCTTCGTCATGGCGACGTCCATCAATTTCACGGCCCCGCTCTTGCTAGGGGTTCTCCTGGATGCCTACGGTCCCCGGTTTTGTTCCGCGCTGAGCATATTTCTGGTCGGAGCCGGCTTTGTGCTCTTCTCCGCCTCCTCCCCCTCCCTCCCCACCCACCTCCCCGCCGTCATCCTCATCGCCTTTGGCGGACCCGGCGTCCAGTCCTCCATCATCCACCTCTCCAATCTGTATCCAGCAAGCAAGGCGACTGTCACGAGCGTCATCACCGGGTCTTTTAACCTCTCCTTCTTCATCTTCTTCATTTTCGACCGGCTCTGGGACCGGTTCGGACTCACCTACCAGGAGATTTTTGCCGGCTACACAACCGTCTGCCTCTTTGCCCTCCTCCTCTCCCTCTTCCTTTGGCCGGACCGACCCTTCTCGTTCCAAGAACAAGCCCTCGAGGAAACTCTGCCCGACCAACTGGCCACGGCTCGGATCGGGCCCATTCGGGCGCCCTCTGTCTTCAAGAAAACATCCTTTGCCCCCACCGGACCCCCCCTGGCTGGCGGGTCTCGTTCCCTGCCCAGCGCCCGGGGAGGCAGCGACAGCAAGGACAAGAATGCAAAGGAGACAACGGGCCTGTTGGGGGGATCGGCGGCTTTGGGCCGGCCGACGAGCCAGGGGGGAAGCTGGGAAGAGGAGGACATCAAGGAGGCATCTTTTTGGGCACAACTTCGGTCTGCGCCCTTCCTCCGGGTGACCATTTTCATCGTGGTCGCCTCCTTTTGGGCAAATTTCTATATTGGCACCATCGACGTGCAGCTGGCAGACAACCACATGCTCACCCCCGCGAAACAAAATTTCATGGTCCGCCTGTTCACGGCCATCACCACGGCGGGCGTGCTGGGCATTCCAGTCGTGGGGAAACTGATGGACAGGTAAAGCGGGGGTAAGATAGGGGACATCGGGAGGTCTAAGGCGATGTCGCGCTCCTTTGGCTTTGCCCATGCGCACGGATGCCTCCCACGTGGTATCTGTCGGGCGTCCTGATGCGCATGTGCTCGATTCTTTGCTAACCCCCCTCCCCCCCCATCTTCCTTTCTGGCATGCGTCAGCTACGGCTTCGTCGCCACGGCCACTGTCACAGTGAGCATGGCAGTGGTCTATAGCTTGGGCATACTCTTTGAACAGACGCATGGGGGCACGCTGCCCCTCATCGTGGCCTTTGTCGCCTACGCACTTTTTCGGACATTCCTCTTCACCTATTTCTTTGCCTACCTGGCCGACGCGCTCGGTTTCCGGTTTTTTGGCGTCTTGGCTGGGGTCTCCTTTCTAATCGCAGGCTTTGCCGGCCTTTTGCAGTCACCATTGATGGAGTACGCTCAGGGAGACTGTCACTTGACGTCCACGGCCGTGCCTGGGTGCGATTCCGGGAAATGGCCGAGGCTGAACCTCTACCAGCTCTTGTGCCTCGCCTTGCTCTACTTGATCCCTGTTTTGGATCAGCAGGCAGCCAGCAAAGCACGAACGGCTAAGCAAGCTGGGGATAGAAGAGGAAGGGGTGGGGAAGGTGTCGTCCCCCGGTCGCCCTATCAGACGGCAAGCGGCTTGCGGCAGCAGCAGGCGACGTACATGGGGAGTTCGGATGCCGAAGGAGAGCGGCAAGGGAAGGGGGGGGGGTTAGTTTAGCCGAACTCATTAGAGAAGGATCAGTGGTGCTCCAGCCGACATCACTTGTACGGTCTGGTCTTATGCCTGCCTTTTCGCCCGGGACCGGTCTTCATTTTCGTGCCCCTTCCCTGAACCATGGAGGGATGTGAAGCCGCCTGCATCTATGCAGCGGCCTCGAACTGGTTGCGGTAGGGTCCGAGACATGGCTAGGGTTGGGTGTGGAATGGGTAAATCAAGCGAAAGACACAAAAGCATTCGGTAATATTACACTAAGTGCAGGCTGCGCGGTGCTTGTTCTTCTGGGGTACTAGGGGGCCTGAATGGAACCGAAGTACCACCGTGCTGCTATGCCTCCTTCACTTATTTCTTCTGCCTTACGATGTTTTTGCACTTTTCCTTCCTGTGCCTATCCCTTAGTTGCTGATAGTTACGAGTCGCCCTGCAACATGTCGTGACTCGATTCTGCTGTCTCAGGAAAGTGAGGTCCCAAATTTGCCGAACAAGCCTTGCCCTGCGTCAATGTGACCAAAAGCGTCCGCTTTGGAACGGGCTCTGCGCGCATCTTGCTCTTTCCCCTGTTTGTGGAGCGCAGCCTTCACATCAAGCTTCATAATTTCCCGAGCTTGACGTTCCTCTGCCTCTTGTTGTTCCAAAAGTTTGGCCCAGTATGCTTGTCTCCGGTGCCATTCTTGTGCATTTTCCCTCTTCTGCTGTTTTTCCAGCGATTTATTATGAAGCAATGTCTTGTTTTCCTCCATGAGTTCCTGACGTCGCACGCCTGAAAAGCCTCTGAAACGATCGGGGATGATGCGTCCGGTTTCCCTGTTGACGCATTCGTTGACCTCGCAAAGCATAGGATCGGCCTGTATTCTCGCCAAGACAGCCATCTCTTCGGCTTTACATCGCTCTTTGTCCTCTCTTTTGGCCCGATTATGTTGCTGGATTTGAGTGGCATTGTCCAGCTGTACCTGTCGGGTCAAGATAGCTTGAAGCGCAGCGTCTTCCTTTGCCTGCTGCTCAGCGAGGAACAAAGCATGATGGAGTCGCTTATTCTCCTCTGAACATGCTTGTAGCTCAGCAGCTTCACGTTCTTGTTGTAATAGCCGGTGCTCCTGTACCCATCCTCGCATTTCTGAGTGCATTTGTTTCTTTCGGGCGGCATATCCCTCGTCCTCTCCATCTAACTTTTGTAAAGCTCCTTTCGCGCATTCAGCAGGAGGTAAGTCTGAAAAATCTACACTCTTCTTGTTTTTCTTTTTATTTCCCTTTGCTTGAAGGTCCCATTCGTTTCGGACTGCGCGTGCAAGTGCGTGCCGGGTGGCTGTTTCTTCCGCCTCTTGAGCGGCCCGCACACATACAACTTTGGCCAAATCTTCTGCCTCACGGGCTGCAATGGCTTTTTCTATCTCTCGTAATTCTTTTTTCTTGTTGATTTGCTGCTGCAGGGCCGTCGCATCAACACTGATCGTTCGTTTGGCATTTTGTAGACGCTTTACTCTTTGCATGTCTCTTTCAGCCCTGTTGCTAAGCCGCCTCGCCTCTTTTTGTAGGTGCTGCTCTTGAAGAGCCTCCGAAGGATACATCATAGTAGCTGTCAAAAAATACAATAAGGCACATTTAATTCTCTGCGAGTCAGGTTTTGAGACACAAGAAAGTGGGTATGGCACTCTTTTCACTTAAATAGAAGCATGCAGTAACGGTTCCCAACGGCTCGGCAGCCGTTCCTCTAGTTGCCAGAGGGCTGCGTGAAAGTTTGCCTTTCCAAAAGCGTATTCAACGTTAACACAACCGTGTCTCTCAAACATCTACTTAGGTCAACAAAGACAATGGAGTCGTAGTATTAGACGAAGGGCATCCATAAGCTCCCGTCTGACCGTACTCAGTTTGACATAAGCAGAGAACTTCGCCCGAATAACGAAACACATCCTTCTCTGCGATGTCGCATGTCACCTCCCCTTCACGAACCAGCTCTGAGTTACAGCACCTTCTCCGGCAACAATTAGAGGAATTGCGATGGGTAGTGTCAGCTACTACGGTGGACACCCTCTCAACATCGGCTGCCCACTCAGCGTTGGCACCATCAACGGAAAAGTGTCGCCTTGCCCATGATTATCATGTCCTTGTTGCCGAGACCCCCCCCTTGGAGGAGCCATCTTTCACCTCTCCATCTTCATCCACTCTGCGTCTGTCCTATTCGCCCCAACTGTCACCTTCTTTTTCCCGCTCTTTTTCCTCGTCCTCCTCTGATGAGCATGACACGACGTATGCCCACCGCACGACGTGGACGCCACGAGTCTCAAGTACTTATCTCGCGCCGATTGCCACACCTCTTCAAACTCATTTGTCCAAATTGAAATGCCTCCTCTTAGAATCCGATTTCCACCTCCAACAACAAGTCTTCATTGTGTGGAAGCAGAAGTGTTGGTACGTCATTAGCCTGCGACGGCGCCTTCGTGGTGCATTTTGTCGTATGAAAGCGGCGGGAAATCGGGCAGCGTCATTGCATACAGCAGATGCGTACTACAAATATTGCCGTCAGCGTCACCTCATATCGATCCTCAAGCAAAGAGTCGTCAAATCTGCCTCTTGCGAGGCTTCCGTCGCACGAGGGATAAGGGCGCACCTTCACCGCATTGCGCGGCGGGCTTTTGCTCAAATGGGACGACGGGTGAGCTGTCGAAGGCAAGGAGACATAGTCGTCGTGCAACAGCAGGGTCGTCTTGTTCAAACCGCTTTTCATGCCTGGCGCTGCCTTCTTACTTGTGGGTACCACGTCCGTCGGCGCGAGCGCCGTTTCCTAACTAAGTGCCTAAAGGAATGGCAACATGTCAACCTCATCGAAGAGAGGTGTTTACAGGCGTTGACAATAAAAGTAAGGGCCCAGAAGGCCTTTTCGGCTTTAACGTCCGAGCACCGACGGCTGCAAAATCGGGCTTCGTCGGCAATGCACCTGATGACCGTCCATCGAGTCCGCGCAAGCTTTAATCATTGGGTCCATGGATGCCATCTTCAGCGAAGACATCGGTCAAGAATTGCGCGGGGTGAAACGCACTTCAGACGCACGCAGTGGAGACGCGGTCAAGCGGCACTTTGTGCTTATTTTTGGCGACGGGAGAAGGCTGATCGAAGCCAACGAAGGGCGGAGTTTTTTGCAGCGAAGCAACTCTCCGCAAAGACGCTCGGAACGTGGCGAACATTCGCTCAAATACAAGCGACGGAGGTGGAGGCCCGCGTGCAAGAAGGGGCAACCAGAAACCTCCAGCGCAGGCGGGCGCGGGCATTCAGGCAGCTGCGGGAAAGGGCGCGTTGCCAGCGCCAAATAAAGGCTCTTATGACGGTTTTCACAATAAAGAAGGGGCAACGGCGGCTTTGCTACTGGCATGCCTGGGTGCAAGAATGTGGGGCACGGCGCCTTCGAGAATTGCAGCACGAGAAAGATCGCGTCTCCGCTTTCCTTGATGGCTATTTCCGTCGCTGGACAGCTTATTGCCGGCTGCAGATGGCCCGTCGTCGCGTCCTCCTCCTCCACACAAAGTCCCAGCTTGCTTCCGTGCTAAAAGTACTCCATCACACCTTCACGATTCATACGCTTGCCCGGTCCATTCAACATGGCCGTGAGCAGGAGCTGCAAGATCGATGTTTGCAGTGGTGGCGTGGGGTAGCCAAGCACTCCACTTGCCTACGACGTCTGCGCTCGGCACGAGCTCTTCGGCGGTGGCGGCTGGGAATGGCAAGACTGACGCTACAGCGAAGCCTAGAAAAAGACACAGGGAATCGAGCTTGGCAGCGTACCGCTTGCCAGCGAATGTTTGGGAAATGGTTATTGTGGGTGGCTGCTCGCCGTACGTTTCACAGCCAGTTGGGCCTCGTACTGGTACATAGAAGGAGAAAATCCGAGTGCCGTTGCCGTGCTATGCTTCACGACTGGTCGACACATGCAAGAACTCGCCGTCACCGTCTTTGTTTGGAATCTGAAGCAGATGCAGGGCGTCAACGCAATCAGAAGACGGCTTTTCTGTATGCGCTCCAACGGAATCAGCGGCGACGTAGAAAAGAAATATTAAGCATGGGCCGAGCAAACGAGATTTTCCATAGACGAAAGCGTACCCAAGGGTTAAAGGGTTTGCTGTGGTTGCACCGGATCAGAGTCTCTCTTCCCCTCCTTCGGCAGCGAGCTATGAATGCCTGGTGGTTGCGCCGAGCGTGGAAAGTGTGGACCAGAAATTTCTTGCGATCCATTCAGCTCCGCCAAAGGCAGAGGAAAAATGAGATCTTATCCGCGGGGCAATGGGAGGTCCGTCGACTCGTTTCAAGACTGTACCGTCTCCAATGCTTTATAAAAATTTGCCGAAGTTTCCACACTTTGCGGCAGCGAACTGCATCCCGTAGGCTCGAGCAGGCTTGCCAGAGGTGGCGGCGCAATGCACTCTTGGTGTCCAAACTCCGCAATTTCCAACATCGGTGCCAAGAGCGACTTGTCGGGCGACTTTTCTCGGTATGGAGAGGCTGGAGCAGTGAGCAACCTTTAAAGCGTGAGGCTGTTGTACAATGTATGGAAAATACACGCAAGACCAGACATTTTCACGCATGGCGGGCCGTAATCCTACACAGAAAGGAGCTTACTTTGCGAGCAAAGGCCGTGAGCGATGTGGTTGGACTTGGAATTTTGCGGCGTGCGTGGGAAGAGGGCTGGCGGAAAAGTTTCAACGAGGCGAGATTAGAGAAATGTGCGGAGCTCTTTGTTTTGCGGTCGCGCGGACTTAAACCGTGGCGGCGATGGTCACAGAAAATGCAAGAAAGGCAGGAGAAGGCGAAACTGACAGAGGCATTGGAAGAGATGCGTCTCCTGCGATACACTTTACGAACCTGGCAAGCCGCGAGACGATTCCTGTTGCGAGACCATAATGCGATGAATGCCATGAGCCTTTGGCGGCTCAACGCGGGATGGCGACGATGGAGAGCTCGCGCAGCGCGCTTGAAGAACAAAACTCTTGCTGAGAACCGCCAAATGGCCCGGCATATCGCTTATTGGTGCACATTTCTGAGGCGGCGTAAACGGCACAATGCGTGGCTTGCACAGCTTCAAACCTGGAGCGTAGCGCGGCCCACATTTATAGAAGCTTTGGTCGGAAACTTTCCTTCCGGTGTCTTACATTTAGCATGGAAAAAATGGCTGGTGTGGTACGGCCTCCGCGGTTTAACCCGGAAAATGCAGGGAGCAGGCGACATGCATGTGGCGAAAGGAAAGCCCCTTGCATTTGTGCGAAGATTGCAGCTCAGGGTTCGCACAAAGCAGCATGTTCGAGACCACACGCAGGTCAGAAATTACTTAGTGAGTCAGTTTGTGAAAGTTCGGGCTTTTCAACGGCTGCAGGAAAGGATTATCACCGCGCGTAAAGAGCGACGGGCCATCCGACGCAGAGAGTTGGGTATTCAGCTTGCCAGGGACAGACGACATTGCCTGGAACACGTTTTCTGGCGGTGGAAGGCTTACACGGATACTATGCGTACCACTAGAGAGTGGCTGCATTCTGGAAAAGGATGTGATCGTGTGATACGTGATAGCGACAGAGGTGTAACAGAGTGGATAGAGCCGATAAAAATGGGTCAAAATAATGCCCTGGGTGAATAATGTGCGCTCTAATTTGGGCGAAGCTCGCAATTAAAAGGAACAAAGATGCATACGACGAAAGCAGTCGTCAGCACGCAAGAGAGCACGCCTTTACCTCGCTTTAAGGTCGGCATGCAAGGAATCTTTTACTTTGCTACGAGCAGGGGCCCCACTACCTCCGCCAGGCATGTTCCAGTTCTTTTCCCCTCCCTATTACGTGCTACCTGCATTATCTAACCTTGCCTGACAAAATTCCTAAAGCTCGACACACTCCTGCGGACGTCATGAGCGTTGCGCCATTGAACACAGCCACACCCTCCTTATCGGTCTCCAGCCCTGCCGCCACCGCCTCCCATGCCTTGCGTTTCTTCAATTGCGTGGCACTCATGGCCGGGAAAGCCCCCAGGTCGTACGTGGCATTCCCAAGCGCCACGCGCTCACCCACACGTGCTTCCGCCGGCGCATCTACCAGCACGACCTTGCCCCCGTTCTCATGGGAGGAAGCAGCCAGGACCATGCCCTGCGACTCGAAGCCTGCTATCTTGGCGGCCTTCAAATTGCACACGACTAAGACCTTCCGCCCCTCCATCTCCGAAAGCTGGTAATGCTCTCGGAGGCCGGAAGCGATTTGCCGGGGCCTCTCTTCCCCTACGTCGATTTCCTCGCAGAACAAGCGGTCCGCCGCCGCGTGGGTCCAGACCTTGACAATGTAACCTACCCGGATGTCCACTTTGCTGAAGTCGTCGGGGTACTCCAAGACCTCTCCGTTTCCTCCTTCCTTCTTCTCGCTCCCTCCGGCATTCCCTTGCGGCTTCCCCTGCTTCTCCGTCCTCCCATTGACTTTCGCCCCTGTTTTCTGGTTATCCACCGCCTCCGCCCCCCCCGCGATGCTTTCCCTCATGAACAACACGTCGCCGACTTCTACCCTCGTCCCTGCCCGCAAATTCTGGAGGTCTGCCCGCAGGGTAGGAAGAGGCTGGGGGGGGGTCCCTAGCTTTTGGAAGATGGCCGTCGCCGCGTACGGCATGACGGGCGCGAGGAAATGCGCCAGGACATAGACCGCCTCCAAGGTCAAGCGTACCACTTCCTGCCTCGCCGGCGCCTGCTCCTCCCCCTTCAATTTCCAGGGCTCCGCCTCTGTTAAGAATTTATTCGTGTCCCGCACGCCACCCATCGCCTCGTCCACCAAAACCTTCAAGGCAAAAGCCCGCATTCCCTCCGCGACCCGGCCGCGCAGGCCCTCCAGCTCGATTGGGAGCGGGTACTGCCACCCATGTGTCCGCAAGGTGGGCAGCTCCGGAACCTTCCCGTCGCAGAACTTCTGGCATAGATTGACGGCCCGATGGACCAAATTTCCCAGCACGTCGGCCAGTTCGCTGTTGTGCGCCTGGAGCATGGCTTCGGGGGAGAAATTCACGTCGCCCCCGAAGGGGTCTTTGCTCAAGTAGTACCGGAAGGTATCAACGGGCACCCGGGCAATCATCTCGTGCGGGTCCACAACGTTTCCCAGAGACTTGCTGGGAACGGAAGGGGCCGGGAGGAAGAGGGTAGGGGATCGGAGGGAGGGAGGAGCGTGTGTTGGGCGGGATCTGAGATTCTGGGCATGGACTGTTACGAAAAAAGGCCATCTCTTTCCTTTCCCCCTCTCGGCTCTTTTGTCCTCGCCATCTTCCTCTTACCTCATCTTCCGCCCGTCCCGGTCATGGATGAAGCCGTGGGCGAAGACGGACGTGGGCAAAGGGAGGTTCGCCGACATCAAAATCGTCGGCCAGATCACGCAATGGAACCATATGATGTCCTTCCCGATGACGTGCACGTCCGCGGGCCAGAAAGTCGGCGCCGCTGGATCCAGCCATCGGATGCCGGTCAAGTAGTTAGAGAGGGCATCGAACCAGACGTACAGGACGTGGGCGGGAGCAAAATTCTCGGGCACGGGAATACCCCAGTCAAAGGTGGTGCGCGATATGGACAGGTCTGTCAATTCCTCCTCCAGCCGGGAGAGGATGGAGTTTCGCCGGGTGTCGGGGAGGATGAAGGAAGGAGAGGCTTGGATGTGCTGGATCAGGGCGTCTCGGTATTTGGACATGCGGAAAAAGTAACTGGTTTCTTCCATTTTTTTAAGGGGAAGACCACTGGCCGGGTCCTTGTAGTCGGCGAGCTTGGCTTCATTCTCCGTGACGAACGTTTCCTCCCGCACGTTGTACCAGCCCTCATACTTGCTGCCGGATGCCAGGGGGAAAGGAAAGGAGGGGAGCGAGCGACACGTCGAGATGAGCAAATGGGGCCGCAGAGATGCCGCAGGGACGTCCACGGAGCCAGGACTACTTGTTTCACTGCCACAGGACAGGCATGGGTTGAGGCAGACGAATGCTAACATACTCACCTTAGGTAGATGTCACCTGCCGCTGCGCAACGATTCCAGAGCTCCTGCGCCGAGGCGTAATGCTCCGGCATTGTTGTCCGCACGAAGAAATCGTTCGAGATGCGTAGGGAATGGTTCAAGGCCTGAAACTTTCCCGCATACATGTCGCACAGTTCGATCGGCTTCATCCCCATTCCCTCGGCCGTGGTCGCCACCTTCTGTCCATGCTCATCCGTGCCGGTCAAGAAGAAGACTTGCTGCCCAACCATGCGATAATAACGCGCGATGACATCGGACGTCACGGCCTCGTACGCGTGCCCAATGTGGGGGTTCCCATTCGTGTAGTTGATGGCAGTGGTGATGTAAAATCGTTCAGTAGCCGCAGGACCGCCGGGCAAAGTCACTCCAGGGTCCCCGACCAAAGGCGCTTTTGGGTCCTCCACGATGGCAGTGACCACAGGCTTCTCGCCTGTTTTCCCTCTCCCACGGCCCTTGCTGGAAACGTTGGGAAGACCGCCCGTGGCTTTGGAGGTGGTACTCGCAGAGGGAGGGGTCAGACCTAGGCTGGCAAGGTGCAAGTGGAGGGTGGAAGAGGCTTCGTCTGCGTCCAGGAATGCGAGGCCATCCGGATCTAATACGCTTGGTGGCCTATCCATAGACCTTCAATGCCATTTCGATCCAAGTTTGGCGAATGTGGGTGGATTGTATGTTAGAAACAGGTTGGATGGGAAGGGCGTATGAAAACAGGCTTGAGCGAGGGCTGGCGAGCCTTGAAGCCTCTATCACCCTTTTCATCACGCTCTCACCCGCACGGGAACAAACTATTCGTTTACACCTGACAGGACCGGTGTCATGTCTTCGTGAAGGGCCACAAGGTTGCGTTGGTTAGTTGTACGTTCCGGGTGTCCAGGATATTTTGGTCTTAGCGGAGCCGCACGGTGCTCCTCGCCACATTCGGTCGCCTCGCGTCACGAGCTTCAACAACCCATTATGTCACCAATGCGGTCGAGTCCGAGATCATTCCCTTACCCCGCGCGTAAGGCCTCCTTCGTGGTTTCAGTCTTGTGGTTACTTTTGCACCTGTCTCTGGTTGCGCATGGATTTTCGCCAGGGTCTGTCATCCGCGGGCAACGTGCCTCGCCCGGGTCCCCGTCAGCCTCCTCACCTCCCCCTCCTGGACGTGCATTAAGGCGCGTCCGGGGCAATATCTACGTCGAAGTCAGCTCCACGGCCTACCCTGGTACGTCTGGGACCAGGGGAGGGAGTTCGACGCCCCCCCTACCAGCTTCCAGCGGGGTGCGTGGAGATCCGGTGACCGTACAGCAAGTTTTTATATGCACCAGCCGGTGGTGCATGCAGCGGGGGGCTGGCGCGACGATGGGGAGTTTCATTGGCTTGACGCCCTATGGAAGCAAGGTGCGGGTGCAGGGTGTGGATTGCCTCGGACGCTGCAACAGGGGTCCGAATCTGCGTCTGCTCCGATCGAATGGCACCTTTGAAGAGCTGAGTTATGTGGATTCCGTGGACAAGGCAAGCAAATGGGGGGGAAATGAGGGCTAGGGATGTGGGCGAAGAGTGTATGTTCTCGGTTGCCAATGAGTTGAACGGTCGCAATGATTTGGGTGCATTGCGGCGGATGCTGGCGAAACGGCGTGTTTGCGTGCCTCGACCCTGACAAGAAACCAACGACGGCCTCCCCTCCATTCAACAGGTATACGACGTATTCACCAGCCAGCTCGGCATCCGCATCAACCAGTCGTCGGCGGACTGCCTCAAGCTCAACTTCCAGGGGAACGCTCATCTAGACAAGAATGAGGTGGACCGCGCGATCGAATGCTACGACAAGGCCATCCCCCTCTCCCACCGCGGCCAAGAAGGCGTCCTGCGGGTCATGCGTTCCACGGCCTACCTCCAACGTGCCTACACGCACTTCATGCAGTTCCGGGAGCTGGTGGAACAGGCGGCGCAACCTCTTCCCGACCAGGCTTTCCTCGCTTTCCTGCAGGCCACCCACGCCTCCTCCCCCTTCCTCGTCCTCCCCGTGCTCGCCCACCTCTCCCGGGCCTACCAGGCTCGAGACCGGCTCTACCGCCTGACCAAGTTCCAGTTTTCCCTCTTTGAATTCGCCGTGCACAAGGCTTGCCACGACGCCCTCACCGCCACCCACATCCTCCCTCACTTTACCAAGTCCTGGATTCGGGCCGGTGCGTCCTGGCGGGAGGGAGGGAGGGGGGAAGGGAGGGAGGGAGGGAGAGTGGTAGGCCATGGCATCCGGTGATGAGTAGGGGTAAGCTTAGCGGGCATGCAACCGACAAGTGTTCCCCTCCCCTTTCCCTCCCTCCCTCCTTCCCTCCTTCCCGTCCTCCTTCCCTTCCTCCCTCCACTTCTCCCTGCCTGCACCCAGGACACGGCCTGCGCTTCCTCCGCCGCTTCAAGGACGCGATAGCCTGCTACCGCGTGGTCATTCAGATCGATCCGGGGGCAGGCAAGGATTTGGAGCAGGAGATCGAGCTCCTCGAGAAGGTACAGCGGTACGTGTCCAAGGCTCGGGCTCAGGGGGTCTCGGAGGAGAGCTTGGTCATCACCCTTGATACCCTGGGGGTCTTTGCCTGCTCGTGAGGCAAAAGAAAGGCAGGGAAGGAAGGAGGGAGGGAGGGAGGGAGGGGTCCTCGTGAGGAAGGCGTGGTGCGGCTGGGAGGGCGGAAGAAGGTTGGATGATCGCCATGGAGTCGGGGTCGGAGGCAGGACCTATGTAAGATATTGTAGGATAGGGCACGATCCGATCTTCTCGCCCTGG
>Ga0102934_1001800_pt1 | contig 15022 bp, 16 predicted proteins | sample SalPonR2_A_D1_MG_FD_78175 | JGI IMG/M metagenome (GOLD analysis project Ga0102934, IMG submission 78175) | Salt pond soil microbial communities from South San Francisco under conditions of wetland restoration - Salt Pond MetaG R2_A_D1_MG | ecosystem: Environmental > Aquatic > Marine > Intertidal... | reverse complement strand
GCGCGCGGGTCTTGGGGAGGAAGGTGGTGGGAGGGGGGGAAGGCGGGTTTACGAGAGTGACCATGCCACATTTTGCGGGTCGGGTGTAGGGGCAGGGGACGGCGAGGGAGGATGTAACGATCGTGCGCAAAGTATCGTACAAATATGGAAGCAAACGCACACAAGTCACCTCGAGAGCCCGGGAGCATGGTCTTTGTCATTTCCACGACCGCTGCGTCCATTCCGACCCCCGTTGCCCACTCCCCACCTTGATATCGGGCCCAAACCATCACCATTCTCTTATAAAACGTCCCGCCACACCGTCCCTCACTCGCCTCTGTACAGGACCCCGACCACCGAACGCCCTCACTGCTTCAACTTGTCCTTTCCCGCTTTCCCTCCCTCCCCCCCTTTTTCCGCGCCTCCTTCCTTCCCCGACGCTGCTTTTATAGGAACTGGGCCCTCCCCGTTGGGTTGTGTCGTGGACTGGATTTTTTGGGCCGCTTCGATGGCAGCAGGGTAGCGGGCACAAAACTTTGCCACGTCGAATTTTCGAAGGCAGCCAGCGTAGTTCATGTACCTATGGGCGCGGGGAAAGGCATCGGGTGAATCAGCGTGTCCCAATGGAGGCGTCACAGCCCGCATCCTCCATACCACCTTGTCCCCTACCTGATCTTCCCAGTGATCCGCCGCTCCGTCCACCCCATATCGTGCACACCCATCACGGACCAACCGACGCCAACAAAGCCGTTCGGGTCCCGCCCGTCCAGGGAGAAGCGGTCGTTGAGGCGCAGAGCGAGGGCCAGGGCCTCGGCAGGGGTGGCGGTCCACTCCAAGATCTTCTTCGCCCAGTACATGCGCAGGAATCCGTGGAGTTTCCCTTCCTGCACCAGTTGGAGCTGCGAGGCGTTCCAAAGCTGGTCGTGCGTGAGACCGGCCTCCAGGGCCTCGGCCGTGTAGCAGAACTGCCGCCTGATGAGGGAGGAAGGGGGCCAGAGAGGGAGGGGGAGTGACCAGCGTGCTCCTTGATTTGCATCGTCACAAGAGAGACTCGTGGATTGCCTGCAGGACAAAAAATGACCTTCGGCACTGCACCGCTCGGGTGGACCGACAACCTCCTCTTACCGATCGTTCGTGTGGACCCGGAGGGACTCCTGCGCCCACCCTGCTGCCGCCGCCAGCGAGTCATATTCGGGCTGGTAGAAGCAGAAATTGTCTGAGAGCTCTCGCCTGACGACTCCTTCCTCAATGAAGGCGGCGATGGAGTCGTGGTAGCGCTTGACTGCTTTGACCTTCAGCATCACCGCCTGGACGGAGACCTGCCCGAAGTTGAAGTATGGCGACATGTTCGAAATGGCCGGCTCCGTGGGGTCGTTCCGCTTCTCGGCGAAGAATCTCAAGCCCTTCTCCAGAAAGGTATCCAGGTTCTCCCAGCCCGCTCGAGCGCCTGGCTGGAGCCAATCGATCTCCTTGACCCCGCTGTCCAGGTGGAGGCGCCCTAGGACCTTCTCATACCCAAACCCCTCAGGCGGGGCGGAGCGACCCGGGAGCGCTCTCACCGCCGCGGCGTCGTTCGGCGCCAGGCCCTCGGCGGGGAAAGGTGTGAAGTATTTGGGCAAGAGGTCGTGGATCTTCTTGCGGATGGTCCGGGCCCCAACCTCGAGCTTGGGAGAGGCTTGCCAGACGGGGACAATGTTATGCGCGTCTACTTGGAAGAGAGGCCGGCCCGCCGCGTCCAAGGCGGCTGCCACGGCTTGGGCGTCTGCCAGGGGCCCACGAAGGGGCGAGAAATCGGTGATGACTGCGCTCGCTTGCAGCTCGGAGACAAGGGCCGGGACCATGTCTTCGGGCGGGCCCTCCTGGAGCAAGTAGAATGGTATGTGCTTCCGCTTCAGCGCCGCCTCCACTTCTTGCAGGCCCCGTAACATCCATCCGTACGCTCGCAAGGTAGCCAAGGGGTCGTTAGGGACGGGTGGAGTCAGATTGAAGCACACCACCACGGGCACGTTTTGTTGGGTGGCCAAATGCCTGGCCAGGAGCATGGCCCAGTTATCTTCCACACGTTGGTCACGCGCCATCCAGTACACAACGCACTTGCCAGCCGCTTGCGGTTTTGTGCAGCTTGTGGTGAGTGTACGAAGCCGACCCGGCGTGAACCAGTCGGGCAACTTTATCGAGGCCGAGTCTCCGGCCTTGGGCTTCTTGGTAGGGCCGGGGGTCCCCTCGTCGATAGCGCCGCTTCGTTTTTTCGCCGCGCTCATGGGAGTGATCACGCGAGGGCTAGTACGACTTCGGGTAAAAGTAGTTGTCCACGTGCTGGTGCAACCCACGCCTTTTGATCGGGGGAGGAACGGCGACCAGGCACTCGTGCGAAAAAGGGTACTGAGCAAGATGGTAGCGACTGCCACGCTCCGAAATTGGCAGGAAAGGAGAAGGCTGGAGCCACCAATCGTTGCTGAATTGCGATAGCTGCTGCAATCGTGTCCTTGACAGCTTTTTGAATGTGGTGGAAAGTGGACAGTCAAGCTTAATGATGTGGCAACGTGGTATCACACTTCACTTCCCCAGCTCCTTGAGGAGGTTGGGTTTGGGCACATGAAGCCGAGGAAGTAATGAATATCGAGACCAAGGCGCCAGGATTATGATCCCTACGATACACGCAAGTGTGCAGGTTGCCTCATTTATCACACGTGGGAAGTAATACTGTCATGTTGTGGTCACGCAGTGGAAATAACGAGAGGTAAAGAGCTACCGCTCTCGCAACTGAGAGAGCTACGGGAAACAACCACACCTGCTCGCTCGTTACAGGCTTGTTTGCCGTCCGGACTCGACAAATGGTCAAATTTACATTGCTTTGAAGCCGAATTTGACTGTTGCGCGACCATGTCGCGGTCTAATATCACAAATTGACAATCTACATCTCCAACCTCCCCACCCAATTTCGACAAAAAGCTCTTATACAACGCTGCAGCTCAGCGCATCTCAAACAACTGTTTCTCCCACTCGACTACCCAGCGAGAAAGTCCGTAGTAAATGTACATGTGCCGCAGCATGTAGAGCACTACTTCTTGCCACCCAACTGTTGGCGCCTCAGCCGCGGTGCCTTCAGTTGCCACATGCTGCGACACGTCCTTTGCCAGGCCTCCAAACGTGGCACTCCAATCCAACCCTCCCACACTCAGGTACAGAGCCGGCAAGGCCACGCACAGTGCGGTTACCAGGGCCTGTCGTTGCCGGGTAAATGCCTGCATCGTCCAGGCTGTATGCCACTGCACCGCCTGCGCCTCCCTCCCCCTTTTGAGCGTCTCTTGGCCCCCCGCCCCTTTTTCCATCCCGCCTTCGACACGCGTGAAATTTAAATGTCCTCGCAGCTTCGCTTCAATATCTTTCAAATGCAGGCCCCCGTAGAGCACCCCGACGTCCTTGGCGCCGGTCCGCAGGGCCTGCTCCACGTCCAGCACCACCTTCGAGTCCCGTTCCTGAACCAGCACCTCCGGCGCGGGCGCCGTTTGACTCGAGGTCAGCATCTGCGCGAACGCGAGCCGACGCAGCGTCAAAAAGTCCCCTTGGACCAACGCCCCTACCATGGACCGCAAGACGCGGCTCAGACCGCCCGCGGGAGGGTACTGACGCGCCCAGTCCAACAGGAGCAGCTGCAGCTCCGGCGCGGGTGTCAACCACATACACAAGCGAAGGACGCGGAAGGGCAAGGCCGAGAACGCCTGTCCCGGCCGCAAGAAAAGGAACTTGGGGAGGACCTTCCCCCGGGACGTGAACCCGTTCCAGAAGACCTCCAGCACCTCGAAAACGTGGCCCAAGCGCCCTTTGGCCGGCGCGTCCAGGGTGCGCTCTCCCCGCAACCGCTGCAACTTGCAGAGTTCCTCCCGTACGATGTCCGACAGGTACCAGTTCTTCTTGCCGAAGAAATGCATGTTGTCCAGCTGAGGCTCCAGGCCGTGGGAGGAAGCGAGGCGACGCAGGCCGTCAGTGGCTTGAAGCTCCACGCCCAGTTGCTCCTTGGAGGGCCACCGGGCGTCAGTTCCGTCCCTCAGCACGTTCCCTTCCGAGGTAATCATTTCGTACAGGACCACGTCACAGTCCGCGCAGGACGCCTCCAACGCCTTGAAATAGGCGGGCTCCGCGATGTGCACGCTGCCAATCAGCCGGACGCGAGGTCCGTCTTGTCCCGGTTGCTGGAGGTCGACGACGGCCGTCTGAAAAAGAAAGCGGTCAGTGGCCTGGTCGAAGAGGAGGCGAAAGGGACCGTTGTCCTCCGGCGCCGGATCCGCGGTGGAAAGGAAGGTTGTGCTCTCCCACGGAGAAGAGGAAACCTGTGAGGAAGGCCAGGAGGACCGGGTGCTGGCGCTGTTGCCCTGGTTCGCCAACCGGGAGGAGAACGGCAATGGTGGTTTGCTTGGAAAAGAGGGCGGGGGAGAGGACGGAGGTGGAGGAGGTGGACGACGTTGAAAGGGTTGCGCGGGCTGGAGGTGGGAGACAAGCATGGCGAGGAATGGCCATGTCCGCACTGCCAGCACGGAAAACGAAAAAGTTGAAAGCCGCGACAAACGTGACGCGATGTGATCACTGCGACCCGCAAGGCCGCCGACACCGCAAGGGCCTGGCATCATTGCGACTGTGCCTGACAAATGAAGTGTGTTTTGCGGAAGCCAAGTTTAGACAGGATTTCATTACGACAGAGTTGGGGCCAAACTTTGCAGGTGTCATGGCACGAGCAAGGAAGAGAAAGAGCGAGTCGCGACGACACGGCGATGATATAGATGCTCACACAAGAAATATGTTCGTCCGCCGATGTTTTAGAATGCTTGTGGTCCGTTGTACAACAATAATATATAACCTAGAGGCGTGTAATCCGCTTGAGGTCTTTCCGGGACGAATTTTTACATCTAGGAGCTACTCGATTCTCCCTCGTATGTCGAGATCCCTGCATGTGTGAGCCCCGGCCTCTGTTCCAGCAACTCACCATCCACCAGAGATGATTGTCGAGATAAAAAACTTGATGATGCTTTATCACAATCACATGACTGAAAACATGTGTGATTGCGCTTGATTCTGCGATATTGCCTGTCATTTCTGACACGCGTTACTCCCTTCAAGCACCCTCCTAGGACTTTAAGAACAAAGTGAACAACATAGCGACATAGTATCATTCGGTCAAAAGCAGAATCTATCGGCTAATGGTGCTTTCCGCGGGCACTCGTCGGCTTTTTAACCCCTCACAAAGTGTTTTCTACGTGCGTGCCGCGGTTTGCAAGCCAGTTCAGCCCTATCGACGCTGTGGGTTGTCCGCCTTGGTCCGCACACTTCGACGAGAGCATTCGACCGCATTCATTCCGACGCATCGACGACTATCGACAGCCGACGGCAGTGGTGACAATGGGACGCAGAGCCATGACCCACCACATTTCAAACTGATTTTGCCGGACATAGGTCAGACAAGCAAAACAGGCAACCTCACTCGGTGGAGGAAAGCGGAGGGCGACGTGATCAAAAACGGGGACGTGGTCTGCGAAGTGGAAATGGACCAATTTAACGTGGGCATGGAGGTTGACGACAAGGGCTACCTGGCCCGTATTTGTGAGTAAACGGCTGGAGGAGCTCGGTGATTTGACGATATCCTGGACCCTGGTCTTGGTCTGCCCTATGCCTCCTGTTCGCCCTTCTTTCCTTCCTGCTCTGCGTGGCCGACGCGCCGGCCGAGAGTTTGTGCCTTGTCTCTATTTGCTTGGACTAGACTGCGGTCTCACGCTCTATCTAACGCACCAAGACGCTTTCTCCCCCCCCCTATCCACAGTGGTTCCGGCAGGGACGCGAGGAGTGCCCGCGGGTGAAGCTTTGGCAGTGTTTGTCTACGAGGAGCAGTACAAGGACGCCTTCAGCTCCTTGCCTCGCTACCACGCAGGGGGAGGGGGAGCGTCAGAGGCGAGTGCGGGGGCGGAGGAAGGCGAGATGGCGATCGACGGGGTCTCGCTCTTGAAGTTCTTGCACAAGCTTGTGCGGAATGGATCAATCAAGGATAAAGGTCCGAGGGGAAGGAGAAGGGTATCCAGCAATAATCTCCTTCGGCGCTTGGGTGCGCCATGTCGTGGCGTTCCCGTCCTGTGACTTACTGCTCCATCCCTTCGATCTTCTCTCCCCCTCCCCACCCCAGAGTTTGCGCAGAAGCTCCAAACCCTGGCCCGGCACGAAGACAAGCAGCTTTTGCGTGTGTTCGAAGCGAGCTTTGAGGGGGAGGGTCCTCGGAGGGAGGAGGACTTCGACCTCGAGTTCTTCTTGGAGGAGGGGCGGGGGGTGGTGCACGACATGGAGGCGGCCATGTGCAAGGCAGGGGAGGAGGGGAAAGGGGAGCCGGTTGAAAAATAGAAATGGGCAAGCATTGGTTGCCGGCAAGGATGGTTGTCACGGCCATGCGACGCGAGGAAAGACAGCGCGGAATACAATAAACTCGCTCTCAGGATAAATGATGATGGGTTTTTGAGTTTTAAGGCTTCGCCCATTCCTTTTGTAGTATTCTTTGCTCGAGGAGGGGAAGCAAGTCCATGACCCTTCTATTCGTGCCATGGACTTGCTTCCGCCTTGCTCGCTCCTTTCTATGTACATTACGGAACTCAGCTTCGCGCCTCTGCCCTCGCTCAACTAGCTAGTCTTTCAGATAATTGCCGTCCTCCTACAGTGCTTAACGGACGCAACGTGGGCTCGTAGATGTCAACAATATTGTGTAAGAGGCAACAAGATGCTGGACAGAGGTATCCGGCAATCATCTGCACGCGCGGAGGGGTTGGTGATGGAGAAGGAAGAGGAAGAGGAGATGGCACGTCAACTGGGGTGAGGAAAGGAGATAGGAAAAAGAGAAATCGTGGACGGTAAGAAACCCACAGACAACGCACCCTCTCCACTCACCCTGCCACTTTTGAATTTACACAACACATGAAAGCACTCACGTTCCATCATCATCGTCCAGCCCTCCTCCCATGAAAAGCGCCGCAATGCGTGTCTCCACCCCAGTGGCCGCATCCAGCATCACCACGGAGGCAGGTAATGCTTGTTGCCGAAGAGCCATGCCGAATTCATACTGGCGTTGTAGACGTCTATTTGCTCGGGCCGAAGGAATAGTTACCCCTCTTCGCGTGAGAGTAATGCGTGGACCTGCAAAGCCTACCACGTTATGTGTCCTTCCCCCGCTACCACTTGCTTGGCTTGCTCTGCGCGCATTGCGAGCACCACGCATAACGACGCTACCCATCGTCCTCATTACCACCGCCGTCTGTGTGAATGTCAACGAATGAATAAAGAGGGGGTTACGCGAGCGGGAAGACGGCCTGGGTAAGATACTGGCGCTGCATGCTCCTGACGTGCATGTGACAGCTGGCATACGGCAGAGACATAGCACCTCGAACACGACTACACATCCTCAAAGGCCATTTTCCATTCATGTCAGAGGTTGTAGATACCGCGACCGGAGGGGGAATGAAAGCCTGATGACATGGAGGGAAGACCGCGACAGGTGATCGTGGTGCCGGGGGGGAGGTTAGAGGATGGGAGGTGGCAGAGTACGAACCCACACGAATAAAGGAGCTCAATCTTAACTCATGCATTTTTTGTCACAGTACGAGGAGGGGTCATGCACGCCTTCAGGTGGTTATAGTTTTCCTCATGCACAGCATCACCTCCTTTTCCCTAACAGTAGCCACAGGGATCAAGCGCCGTTTTACTCCTTCCTTACCTCTTCTTGCCCTAGCGTGCACGAATAAAAATTTCCAGCATGGGAAAGAAAAAGGTCTTGTTGATGGGCAAATCAGGTTCTGGCAAGACGTCCATGCGCTCTTTCATCTTTGCGAACTACATGGCACGGGATACGATGCGGCTGTCCCCTACTCTGGACGTGGAACATCATCACGTCCGTTTCCTGGGCAATTTAGTTCTCAACCTGTGGGATTGCGGAGGGCAGGATGCATTCTACGAGTCGTATTTCGACAGTCAGCGGGATTTGATTTTTCGTTCTGTGGAAGTCCTCATTTACGTTTTCGACGTCGAGAGCGCGGACACTGAAAAGGATTTGAGTCACTTCATGGGGGTGCTGGAGGTAATGTGGGGAAGGGCTTGAAGAGGCGACAAGAGAGAGACTCATACCCGTGGTAGGCCAGGAGGAGGTGTGAAGGCCACTTGTGCAAGTTCATCTCGAAAGCGCAAAGTTGCCCCGTGTACTTGGGCAGGCGCTTTCACGCCAAGGCCTGCGGCGCTTGCGTTTTGCATATCTCAGGGACGTGATCCGGATTTCGTTTACAAATTTGATTTTTGATGTGGGAAAGCGCCCATTATGGTCCCGAAGTATTTGTTCCTCCATAACCTCGCCCGTCCCGCCCCTCTCCCCTTTCGCAGGCCATCGACCAGTACTCTCCCGACGCCAAGCTCTTTGTGCTCATCCATAAGATGGACCTTGTGGCGGAGGAAGACCGAGAAAGCGTCTTTCTGGATCGGCAAAAAATGATCCTGGGACTAGCGACCTCTCGTTTCAACTTCACGGTGACCTTCTTCAAGACGTCCATCTGGGATGAGACGCTCTACAAGGCCTGGTCGGGCATCGTCTATCAGTTGGTGCCCAACGTGAAGGCCCTGGAGGAGCAGCTGAACAGTTTGTGCGAGATTTGCGGGGCGGATGAGGTGAGAAGACGGGCAGAGGGGCAGACACGGGGCCGAGACTGGAGGTCAGCCTGAAGGGGCATCTCCATTCGCAGGCATAATCCCGCACTCTCACACGCTCTATGTGTGTTTTGGTACCTATCTCATCTCAAATTGGATTTTCCGTCGCACACAAGATGGTCCTCTTCGAGAGGGCGACCTTCCTGGTCATTGCCCACGCCACACATGCGGCCCACTCAGACGTGCATCGCTTCGAGAAGATCTCCAACATTATCAAGCAATTCAAGCTCAGGTAAAGACCGAACAGAGGCGGGAATTGTGGGACAAAAGAGGCCTCGGTGCGGCACGCGTGTCGTTCCAGACAACCTAAAATGCGTCACCCATCCCCTTTGGAATCTTTTTGTCCTCTTCACTTATTTGTTCACTTTATTCATCGCATGCTGCATGCTAAATTTTATCTTCTTCGCTCGCGCACGAAAGCTGCGGCAAAACGCAGGCTCAGTTTCACGGCATGGAAGTGGGGAACTCTGCATTCACGGCTTACATAGATCTCTTCACGAGTAACACCTACATCATGGTCATTCTCTCCGACTCGCGCATCCATACTTCTACCACTCAAATAAATGTGAAGGCGGCTCGGGCAGCTTTCGAGGCATTTGTGCCGTAGAGAGAGGGGAACTTCCATACTTGTAAATAAGGCGTACATGTAACCCAGAACTGGACCCTAAAAAACTGAATCATCCAGCGACAGGAAGACCGTGCGACTTGAAACTATTGGTTTGTTTCTATTTCTCTTGTTTCAATTATTTGGGACCGGACAGGGGACCTCTATGTTGTGTTAGGCCGTCTGCACTGTGCGAACCGCTCGAAGCCTCTCCCCATGAAAGCTCTTTATCAGATCACAAAGCCAAACTGACACGGCATTTACCCCTTGGTGGTATGTAGCGTAGAATTTCTCTACGACTGCTGCCAAAGCTGCTTGGCATCAAGAAGGTTCTCTTTCTTCGGGCTCAAGGAGCATCACTTTCTGCAATATGCTATCTCTATATCTCTATCCCCAGCCCCGACGACGTGCGCTCGCATCCCGGTAGGCCACGTTTGGAAAGACTGAACAACAGATAAAGTAACACACTCAAGACACAAGAGTACTCTTTGTCCGCATGGAAGGCTTATGGCACACAGACTGCACCATTGTCGCAGGTCGGCACTCCCTCCCTTCTCCTTTAGGGCTGCCCTATCATCCGATTCGCCGATGCGAAGTGGGCGAGCAGGACGCGTGTTTTCTTTCTGTCTGTCTCGTAGGTAGTTTTTTACGCACGCATGGATTTTTTTTACCCCTTAACAAGGCACGGAGGGATGCCGGAGGCTGCCGATGGAGATGAGGAGCCTGATGCGTCGTGTGGTGAGCAAGAGAAAAAGGGCCGACTGCAGCATCCGCAGCAACAGCATCCAGAGCAGCCGGGGCAGCTATCGCAACAAAGTTTCCCAAACATTTTTTTAACGACTGCAGCGGCGGACGCTCTACGAAGTCGAATACGGGGCGAACTCCAAAATCTACGACTGTGGCTTTTAGCCCACCAAGGATGGAAAGAGCTGAACGGAAAGCTGGTACCTCGCGAGGAAACTGGTTCAGGACTTGGGGACAGGAAGCCACTCGATCTTCGAGGCCTGTACGAGTACATGCGCAGTCATTTGGAGTTGTTCCTTAACTTCCTAGACTTTTTCTACGAATCGCAAGGCCACATTCTCACCCCCGCGGCCATTCAACTCCAGAAGGCCAAGCGGGAGGCCGAAGCGAGCGATCCCCCGTCTCGGACGGGTCGGAGCGAACCGGCGAATGCTGCCAAGCACGTGCAAAAAACAACCCACCGTATTGCTGACGAGGACCACATTGAGACAAAAGTACCGGCAGCAAGGCAGTGGAAGATAAAAGCCGCATCGGCGTCGGTCCCCAGGCTAGCCAAGAAAGAGGAAACTCACGCCGCGACAGCCGGTCAGTGTCGAGGAGGAGCGAAAGCCTGGACTCCCGCCCAGAGCGTTGCGAAACCTGACCAGGATTCTCAAGAAGCTTTGCTTTGGTTAGATGCTTATATTCCCAGCGCCCTGGGTGTGCGTTTGGAAGACATTGCCTCCGACTCGGAGCTTGAAGAGTATTTCAATATTGTCTCGAATGCCTGGAGTCAGTTTTACCGGCGACTGATCCATGCCGACCGGCGGATAGGCCAGCGGCAGAAGATTTTTTTTAAGTACGGGAAAACGGCGGCTGAAATGGTCTATTTCGATACCATGTTGGCGTTTCTGAAGTGGTTGCTGGACCCTGTCGGCCATCCCAAGCGGAAACGCGACCAGGACAAGGCGGCGACCCCTGAAGAGAGGGAGACGCTGGTGGTGCCGGCGGAAGAGCTTTTGGAACGGCGAAATTTGATATTAGATCACCTGCACGAAGTCAAAGCAGCGGGATTCAGCGACAAGATCCGGGAGGCCATGGCGAGGAGGATGCCTGCGCCCCCTGCCATCCGACCCGACAGGCCCGTGGTTGAAGAGGATGGGAAGGGCCGCTCGACGGCTGAGGCGGAACCAGCTCCTCATTCGACCGTCCCCGTCGCTCGGCCGAAAGCCAAGAAAAGTGCCAGTGTGCGAAGCTCCGGCACGGGCGCGGACTCAACCAAAGCAGGGACGCCTCCCTCGGTCCCTCCGGGGCGCACGGCCAAGGCGGCGGCCGTTCCTGCTTGTCCTGCACGCGCTCGGGCCACAGCCAAACGGATGCGGCCAAGACCAGCGGCGGCTGCGGCGTCTTCGGCGGAAGGGGCGGCCTTTGCCCAGACTTGCTTGGGCTCTGAGCGCTTTTTCAAGAAACGTATGCCAGGGAGTAGGGGGCAGGCGGGTTTGGAGGCCCCCGTGGCACTCCTGAACCACGCGCGAAATTTAGAAATACCTACAGTGCAAGAGATTCGCTCGATCGTCAGCTCGCTGGTGTCTTCACATGTGGACGAGCAGAAGACCTTGGAGAGCCGGTACGACCTACTGTTCCCTGCGTGGGTGGACGACTTGCTCGCTGGTTTCAATTTGCTCTTGTACGGTGTGGGCTCGAAGCGTGCAGTGCTTGAGCGCTTAACAGAACAGCTTCGAAAGGAAGGTACCGTGGTGGTGGTGGATGGTATGGACCCGCGGGCGGGCTGGGCGAGCAGATTGTCCGAGTTGGCCGCTGAGCTTGGGCACGGTCCGGGGCGGGGAGTGGAGGATGTCACGTCGGGGGGATGGGCTGGCGTGGAGGCCTCATGGGCGATGGCGATGGCGGAGAATGGAACGGCTGACACGCTGGATGGTTCGCATTTGCCTTCCACCAAAGCCTTGCCCGATGCAGCTGGGGGGCCGGAAAGGACGGGATCTGGGGCCTCACTCCCTAACGGTCGGAACAAGGTGCCAGCCCGCGCGTGTACGTTGCGGTCAGCACAGCACCAGCAAGGCAACCCGGAAGTACCCTTGTTCTTCGTCATCCACAACTTGGACTGCCGGAGCATGTGGCCGCACAAGTCCGGGAGCGTCATGGTCGAGACGCTCGTGGAGCTGGTGAGTCGGCCCGACGTGCATTTCGTCGCCTCGGTGGACCATCTGAACGCACCTTTGTTGTTTTCGACCCAGCACCTGGAGGCCCTGAGTCTGGTCTGGCACGACGTAACGACACTGGCGCCGTATATGACGGAGCTCGCAGACCACACGCGGGAGCACCGCGGAGCCCTGTCCCTGGTGTCGGCGGGCGAAGGTCTCAAATACCTCTTGCAATGCGTGACAAGACGACATCTTGAACTCCTCCAATTATTGGCCACACGGCAATTGGAGGAGGAAAATGAGAAAGAGGCCCAAAGTCGCGTAGATGTCAAGCGAAGACGCAAGGAGGCGTCTGGTAGGGGAGGGCGAGGGCAGCTTGGTGATGGGCGTGCAAGCGGCGAGATGGACGGGGGAGCTGCAGGAGCCGCAGCCAGCGAAGGGGGAATAACATTCGAAGAATTAGCCGAGCAGTGCGCGGCTAAAATGATCTCACGCAGCCATGGAAATCTGCGTCAGCTCTTCGACGAATTGCTCGACCACCGTCTCTTGAAAAGCAAAGGCATGGGTACCAAGACTCGATACTGGATTCCACGCTCTTCGGCGGAATTGAAAATGATTGTCAATTATCGTGGCAAATAGCTTGAATAGAGCAAAATTAACATCCAATACAATATCACGAAGTCCTCTAGCACTGACAACATACATGTCTGTTGTGATATCATTCCGCCGGGGAAAAAGTCACTTCTTTCTTTACAGGCATCAATACTGTTCGCTGGTTCGATCCACATGACAATTTGAAATTGATCGCGTGCTGTGTAGTCTTTGTACAAATCTTATGATCCGGCCGATTACACCACATCCTTTCGACATTGCATATTTCGGGATGTGATGCTTCAGTAAACCGTTCAACATTTTCAACGTGAGGATGAGAAACGTATAGCTCACCTTAGATTTTGATTGGACTGCTGCTGTGCCGACGGTTGGAAGCAACCCGCGGGGGGCTCCCAGCAACGGACGGCCCCAGACTAGATCGCCGAACAGGAGACGTCGGGGCGGGCGCAGGCAGGTCGCCGCCTCCCGTTCGACGCATCAGGATCGGCCAATTCATCCACCAGGACACCAAATCGACCAGCACGGGGGTGAAGCGCATGGAGCGGAAACGCCCCTCTTCCAGAAATAAGCGGTGCGTCACTTGGAAAGCCAGTTGGTCCCAATGCCGCCAGGTGTGCGGACTCACCCAGTAGGAAAGACCGATCAGAGAGAGACCGCGAGTGACAGATCGTCGCATCAATCGCCGCATTTTTTGCTCATTCTGCTGTGCCAAGTTCTCCCTGTCGCTCTCATTACTCCCGTATACCCATCCGTTCATGCTTCTCCCATCTCTCATGTCCGCCTCGGTGGTGCCCGCGTGCGATCGGCCTGGCGCATCTCCCCCTTTACTTTTGTTTCCCTCGTCCTGCCTCCCTTCGCCTGCTGCCCCGCGATGCCGCCACCGCCAACGTGCTTGCTGCGGCGCCCGACAAAGCACCCGGTCCATCTCGTCTTCGTGCTTCATCAAATCCCCCAAGTGCCAGGCGCGCAAAATTCTCAGATTGGAACGCATGCGTCTGAGTTGCACGCGGGTTTGGTGCAGCAGGGCATCCGCGTCGTACATGCCTGCCTGTCTGATTCGGACCAATTGTGAGAGCTCGTGCAAATCGTCGCAGGCCAAGAGCTCCGCCTCCAATCCCCGCAAGAACGCCAGGGCGACGGCGAAGGTCACGTCCGAGCCTTCAGCCATGGAAATCTCCAGGATGCGCAGGGCCACCGGGGGAGGAAAGATGTTGATGAAATAGACCAGGAGCCAGTGCCCGGCCATCATTTCCAAATTCAGGTAGAGCGCGCTGCAGTGCTCGTACAGGGCCGGAAGCTCCGCTTTCAGCAACTCCCCCAAGGCCCGCATGTCGGCCCGCGTCCCCAGCAGGGGTGGGGAGAAGCAAAGGGGACTGACCTCTTCACAAACGTGCGCCAGGGTCCAGAACGCCGTCTCCTCGCTCACCGCCAGCAAAAGGAGGCCTGCGATGAAATTCATACCCTGGCAGTAGCCCACCGAGGGGTTTCGAAGTGCGTAAGCCCGCAGGACCCGGCGAAGCCTTGCCCTCCCCTCAGGCGTGTTGATGGCGGCATCCGAATCCGTGAAGGCCCTCCCCAAATCCAGCTCGATGTCTTGCGCTACCTTGGCGCCCCACGCCGCATCCAGCTCCGGCATGACCACATCCACCACCATCCCTCCCTTACCCCCCGCCCCCCGCCTTCCTACATAGCCCCCACCCGTGCCTGAACCGGCCCCACCTTCCCACCTGAGGCCTTCTCCTCCGTGCACGCCGGTGCCGCCCATCCCCACCCCAGCGTCCTCCCGCTCCCGCGTCACACACACCCAGGCCTCCTCCCCCTCCTCCCCCTCCTCTCCCCCGATCACACCCAGCCCTAGGTTCTCCTCCTCGCTGGCGGCCGCTAACGTGTGATAGTAGTTCACACCCAAAGCCTCCCGCTTGCAGGACGCGCCGCTCAACCACTCGTAGACCGGGTCTCTGAGGTCAGGGGGGATGCCCTGCCACACCAGACCCTTCAGGTCGCCCGGGCTCTGCACCCCCGGGCAGGGGCCGTAGCTCGTGCTAAGGCGTCTGCACCGGCGGTCCTGTGCCTGGACGTCACCTTGGAAGCGGCACTCCCCCGGGGAAGGTTGTGGCGGTCCGGTCAAAACAGGGGCCGACGAAGATGCGGAGCATGGCGACACGAAGGAGGAGGAGGAGGGGAGGAGGAGGAGGAGGAGGAGGAGGAGGAGGAGGAGGAGGAG
>Ga0102934_1001798_pt1 | contig 15030 bp, 14 predicted proteins | sample SalPonR2_A_D1_MG_FD_78175 | JGI IMG/M metagenome (GOLD analysis project Ga0102934, IMG submission 78175) | Salt pond soil microbial communities from South San Francisco under conditions of wetland restoration - Salt Pond MetaG R2_A_D1_MG | ecosystem: Environmental > Aquatic > Marine > Intertidal... | reverse complement strand
CCTCTCCTTTCTTCTCGGTGGAGACGACCCGCCCTCCGAGGGTCAGGACGGATGGAAGAACCCCCTGTGCGCAGCTGCGACGTCACCTCGGACGAAGCATCTGACCAGTGGCCTGGCGCTGGTCCTTCCCTTTGTGACCTGGTTCCTGAATTGTTTGTTCTCCGCTGTGGCTGGCTGGTGGGGCGAGGGGGGCCGGACGGAGAAGGGAAGGGGGAAGGACGAGGAGGGGAAGGAGGGGAGGAAGAGGAGGGAGGCGATTTGGACGGGCCAGCGAAGACGATTGGGGCTGTATGCGGCGGTAATCATGTTTCGAACAGCAGTGCTCCTGATGCTCCTCAACCGTGTGCAGGCATGGGTGCAAGGTGAGGTGCCGGGGGAGGGTGGGCGGGAGGGAGGGCGTGGTGAGGTGTGCGACGTGGCTACCGGAGGCGCATGGAGGTATAAGTAGCCTCGCGCCACATCACATCGGTCTTGCTTACACAGCTTCCTTCTTCGCTTTTCTTTTCTTCGTGGCGGCCCACGGCCAGCGGAGGAAGGCGATACCTGTTGGTACTCGGCTCTCCGACACGACGGCAGGTGCAGAGAGCGCTTCGATTTCGCCGACCACGGCGTGCTCTTCATCTCCCAGTACCTGGCTATCCAAACGTTTGAGACGGTGGCGATCCTGCGGGAGGTAGGGGCGAAGGGCGGGGCGGAGGGCGGGAGGAAGGACACAAGGGAAGTTCTTGGAGGCTCCCTGGGAGTGTGGACAAGAGAGACGTAGCCAACGCATTGTCGCTCATGTATTTTGGCTCTTTTTTCCGGGAATGCCGCAGGCCCGGAGCCTCCTCCACCTCGTCACCTGCCTGGCCTCGGCATGCCTGATCTCCCTCCTCTCCCTGGTCGGCTTCTATGACACGGTCACCTACTTCCATACCCGGACGGAGAGCCTCATGGGCGTCCTCATCTGTAGGTCGCGGGGGAGGGACGGGGCGCAGGAGCTTGGCAATCTCCGTTTTCGTCTCGGGGGTGGGGTCAAGCTTGGTGGGAGTGTATGTGGCATGCCTTCTTATCCTTCACGTATCGCGCTTTCGATCCCTCCATGTAGCGATGGATTGCGATTGCGTGCTACCGACCATTTCCCTCATCTACACGCACAGCCCTCGTCACCGTCCAGCTCCCTCTTATGCTCGTTGCCTCGGGCCGCCTGCGCCAGCATCGTTATTTGCGTATCAGTCATTTCATCAAAGCTTGAAAAATGCCTGCGCTATCAATCATTAAGTGTTCAAAAGTAATAATCTGAGGATTTTCAGAGGTATAAGGGAACTCAGATAGCCCAGCTCATAAACAAAATATGTCACACAGTATTTTTGGGTTTGGAAAATATTTAGTTTGGCGGATGAGAGGCGATTACAACCGCGATGCGTCATTTACATTCTTGTAACCCGTATTAAAGCCTAGGAAATGAATCCATTACCAACCACATCGAGTACAAATATGCTCGGCATCACGCGCTCACGCTTGTCGAGGTAGGAAATACCCAAAAGCAGGCATTGGGCACTGCCATGCCTCAGCCAGTCAGTCCCTTAATGCCAGTGGGTGAGCCACGTCGTAAACTAAAGCACGCATTAAGCCGTCACACATAGCCAATTTTGTGCACATCTACCATTCCCACCCCGCCCCTGGCTAAGTCATGCCATGCGCCTATCGCACTAGTCCAATTCGCCAAAGCCGGTCACCTTCATGAAGTTGGCGGCTTGAGCGATGATGATTGGATCGGGTCATTTAAGTGACATGGGGCCAGATACGACGGGACGTCATGCCACCGAGCGCCCCCACGGCGCCCCCTGCAACACGAAGGACGGGCCGTACGAGCCATGCGATGACGTGCATGGGCATGGCAGTGGGTAATTTGCACCCTGTGTGCCTCTGCATGTTGACGACAGGCGTGGTTTGGCATATGGCTGCTCTTTTTCTTGTTGACGCGGTGCCGGCGCTTAGCCGCGCATGAGTTGCAAGTGGATGGCTGTCAGGCCAAGTTTTGGGCGTTTTCTGGCAATGTGGTACAAAGTCCATTTCTTATTAGCGTCACAATCATCACACAGGATATAGCGTGGCTCAAGTGCGGTATTAAGTCGGGCTGGAACCTGGTGGTCCCCACGGAGGGGATCGAAGGTGGAAAAGGTCTTGTTCCGGAAGACATGGACACGCGAGCAAGGAGGATGAGGAACCTTGATGAGTGTAGTTCGAAACGTCATGCTCCTGGAAATACGGCATGCTGCGTCACCCAGCCCGCCTCCCTGCTTCTGACACGCCTCAACGATGATCTCCTGGCGCGCGTCCTGAGTTTCACGGCCCAGTGGCACGTCATACGCAGCATTTCTGGAAGCACACGCACGTTCTCCGATCTTTTGGTCAGGTCCTTGGCCATCAAACCGCACACTCCCCTCCATGTGCTTCACAGGGTGATGACGCGCGTAGGTGAGAACGTCCTAGTCTTGGACCTGACTGGCAACCGCCACTTGAACGACGCCTCGCTCCGTCACATTCTCGAAGAGACATGCCCGCGTCTTCACCATCTCGTCCTCAACTATTGTCGGCAGTTGACTCCGGCTGTGGTTCCGATCCTGTCCAGGGTTCCACGGGTCGCCGTCCGAGGATGTTGGCGTCTGCTCACGCCCTCGCCATCCCTTTCCTCCGACGTCGTATTGGAGCTGCAATTGCTGGCGCTGCAGCAAAACGATCGCCATCGCCACGACGGTGTGGCAAAGTATTTTGAATTTGCTTCGTCAGCCAACCGGCTGGTAGGGCCGGGCCAAGACGGGGAGGAGGAAGGGGGGGAGGAGGAGGGGGAAGACACAAAGGGAGGGGGAAGCTCTGCCGAAGGAAGGGGAAGCATCAGTAGACCCGGAATGTCGACGGGTGGTGCGTTGAATAACAGGCGCTGCGTGCCGGGAACAGGGGCGGTCGTTGAGGAGGGAAGGGAGAGCACCACTGAGGGACGTCTACCCTTGCTGAGCCTCCGCGCTTTCCATGTGGTCTATGATCGGCTTCAGCCTCTGCTTGGCTGTCAGTCCTTCTCGATACGTCGGCTGCAGTATGAAAGCGTCGATCGTGCCTGTTTTCTCGTGCGTACGACGGTGAAAAAGGTGGCATCGACAGGGACATCGGCCTCAGTGTCGATGGCGGCAGGCGATGGCTTTTCCCGACAGCAGCATTATTTGTGGCTCCTCTCCCGACAGAAAGAAGGGGAATGGAAGAAGTGCTGGCTGACGGATGCGATCATATCTGCCGAGCATGGTCTTCTGAGTCTTTGGAACCTGCCTCTGTGTGAGGAGGGCCGAGGGGAAGATAGGGGTGAACATTGTGTGCAGAAAGAGATCGAGTCTTCATTGGGTGAGGTGTGGCTGCCACAACATACCTCAATGCAGGCGGAGGGAAATTTTTGTGTGGAGTAAATTCGATAGAGCGACACCTCGTTGCCGCGGTTTTGAAAGTTGATATGGACAATTAGGAGACTTGAGATGTGTATTTCAATTTTGACTCGTGGATGAAGGCATCACGAAAGATGATCGTGTAAGCTGTCTAATACCTTTCCGCGTTGAAAAATGTAACACCAAAACCAGAAAATGAAAGTAAGTTTTGTCTTCCCTTGTCGTCTGTAGTAGGCAAGGTTGGGGTAGATCAAGGATGGGTAAAGCGATCTTTTGCGGGCAATCAGTAGCCCTTAGTAATATAATTTCGTAAAAAGCACTAAGAGTAGTTTTCCTATCTACTTGTATCCCAAATATTCACGACCTTTTACTTTACTTAAAGCCTACTTTTAACCTCCCTGCAGGCGACCTTCCAGCCACTACCAGCGAGGAGGTTAACCTCCTCGTGCCAAGCTGTACAGGTACAATATCGTGTGAAAACACCGGCCTCTATTGCACGCACCTCATTTCCACACAAGAAATGAATATCTGTAATACATGTGACAGGAAGATGGTGGAAGCTGCGATCGCGATGCGGGAAAAACTACCAGAGCAGGAGCAGCACGAAGCTCAACGCGTCTCAAACGAGTGCAGCCCAGCACTCTCTTCATTATCCTGTGTGTCACATACCCCCTCCAGCCAAGAATTAACCTTAGAGACACAATGGAATGTAGGCATAGGTGGCGGCATATGGACGACAGGTCTTCTACTTTGCGAGTATTTTGGGCGAAACGCCACTTTTTTTTCCAAAGTCCTGTATGGCAAACGAATTATGTAAGTCATTCGCCTGCACACAATTGATCGGTGACTCGGCGCAAATATTGTATAACAAGCAGTACGGCCGAATGTGTCACACTTTTTCACGAAGTAGTTTCCGCACTGATACTCAAATAGCGAAATAGGCTCAGGCACCGGCTTGGTGGCCCTGTCCTTAGCCACCAATGCTCTATTTAAGCCGCAAGAAATTGTGGTTACAGATCAAAAGGATCATTTGGACCTTATCGAGCGTAATATTTGTGCCAATATTGCTAAAATGAAGGCTCCGATTCGCGTGCAAGAATTCAACTGGCTAAAAGATAAAGAGACGAAGAATACTGATAGCAAGGTAAAAGCCCTCTGTGCCCTCCCTTTTGACGTGGTCGTAGGAACAGATGTAGCCTACTGCCAAGAGCTTTACGGTCCCGTCGTCCATGCATTGTGTCGTTTGAGTGGCCCGCATAGCTTGATTTTACTGGGTGTGACACGTACGGACACGAACCCGAGGTTTTTCCAGCTACTGCAGGAAGAAGGCTTCGACTACTGTCTCACGCCTGTCGCGGATGGAGAGAGCAGCTGCACAGTGGCAGGCGGATTTGCACTGCTAAGCGTCGTACGACGAGTGGGATCATGATGCTTATGAAGCCCAAGTCCGACGACAGAGGCATACGTGAAAGCGGAATTTGATAACGAAGATGAACGGAAGATCCCAAAAACTGTCTTTAGTGGCACGCGCAGATCAAGGTCATGTGAAAATGTTGCCGAACAAAAGTAGCTGATTCTCTTCATACCAGCGTCAGTAGCAGAAGCTCAACGCTTTCAACAGTTCATTTCGGATTCCGTGGCTTATTTCTTTTATTTCGGAGGTCAAGCTCCACATAACAGCATGGCTGTGTCCCCAAATCGGTTTTCCTCGTACTTGCTCAGGTCCAGGCTGACCTTGCCTCCTCGATGCTCCCTCTCCCACTCCACCAACTGGCCCATAAACCCCATATTCGGCGCGATGATCGCGCGTCGACTTCGAGCGTACGTGAGAGCTTCGAGCAGACTCATGTCCTTGTTACTGTACATCAGGTAAGCGACAACGACGGCCCCGCTCCTACTCATCCCCTTCTTGCAGTGTACCAAACACAAACCTCCCTGCGCTTTGGCGGCGTCGATGGCGGCAAAGGCCCGAGGAAGGTCAGGGAGGATTGGTTGAGCAATGTCGTCCCTCCAATTTAGCTTCAAGTAGCAGAGCTCTGAAGAAAGAGGAAGAGAGGAATAAAGAGGAGTCAGGGCAGGCAGACTGCAAGCACACACAATCAAACACAGATGTGAGAGGCGAGTGAATTTGATTCGAAGGAAAAAGCCTTCAGGGTCGAGGAAAATGGGGATACAGCCTCCCTCCCGGTCTTCCTATATTACTCTTTAACGTACCACCCATGCTGTCATCCCCTTCTGTTGTAGTGTTAACGACGCTTTTGATATTTAATTGACGCATAACCGTCAGATTGTCGCTGACCTCATCCCCCCCGATCAACAAATGCCCCAATATCGTGCTCAAATGAAAGTGGGAGTCGGTGGGGATTGCCAAGGGCCGCGGCCGTCTCCCCCGTGCCGAGATCCCACTTTCACCACCGGTAGTTTTGGTCAATGCCACCACGATTCCTTGCGATTGGGTCAAGGAAGCATTCAGGAGCACGTCGTGGTTGGACGTGGGAGTTGGGTTCGTTGCCGGTCGCCTCGGGCCCGAGTTTATGGGAGCCTGGGCGGGGAAAGCCAACCAACCTTTCGCAGAAAATGGGACGGGCAGCGTCCTCTTTTTGACTACTTTACCATGCACATGTGACTCCTTATGTGGACCTGGATCGACCGAAGCAGCAGCGTGTTCTGCGACTGCAGCAAGCCGCGGAGATAGGAGGCAATCACCCGGGGTAGAGGCCCTCGGCGAAGAGGTCGACCATGTAGTTGGCAAAGAACGAGAATTTCCTTCTCTTTGATGAACTGAATTATTTTCAGCTTGGCACGGTAGCTCCGACTGAGCATTACCGGTGAATGCTGAACTTGGTGCTTCTCCCTCCATCATTCTTTCCTTTCCCGGCTTAGGGAGGCTGTCCTCGTCAGCATGCGGGCCGATAAATAAGGAAGACTTGCTTTGGACACATCCCATGTTGACTTGAATCAGATCGCTAGCTTCAAAAGCTAGGTGAGACTCGTTGCAAGCGACTATGAGTCGCGCTCGAATGAACACGGAGCACGCAGGGGCGCCACTGGAATTTTCTCGTACGATTGCAGCCCGGGACAAAAGAGAAAACGGGCAGATCTCGACGTTTGGTCTCTGATGTCTTGCTTTCGACAGTAATCTGTGTGAATATGTGATTATTGACAAGCAATTACTAAAGTCCGGACGGGGACCTTACAGAGGATCAAATACTGGCACGGAACTTGCCGTGCGCGTCTTTACGTAACCTTTTTCGGGTGCTCCGTAAACTTTTCAAACCACTGCCTATCTCAGCTTTCTTTTTCTTATTGGCGTAGATAATCTAAGTCTTAATTTCATGATGAACGAGATTCATTTGGTTTGATGACTCTAATAGTAAAGCATTTCGATTCGGGTATCGAATGAGTTGGTTGCCATGTTGGACGCCATTCTTTTCAAATTTCAAAAATCCGTTGGTGAGCCAACGAGTAGTGCACCTCTTGAACTCGAAATTTGACGAAATAGCACTAGATTACATCATGAATTTTACCATTTGGTACTCTTTCCTGCTTTTTCCTTATTTAGAAGACATGTGTGGGAAGAACAGGTCGGCGGGAGGCAGAAGACCTTGGCACACACCTCATTTTCATTTCGCATGATCTGTTCTTGGACAAAAGCGGCGGATACGAAACGTAATGTTTCATCAGAAACATCGTATCTTCCACAACGATGTGAGGCGCTTCTATTGTATTTTTCCGTCCTTAATTTCTTTTTTTAATGAGGTCCGGCGGCTGACCTGATTCTTTATGGTACGTCAAGACTCTCGCCTGAAATGTGTCAACTTCGTGGTATAACACTGAGATGTAGGGCAATATTTTGATTAATGATCATCACAAGTACAATGTAAAACTGTTCCAGTAGGTGTAACAGCCTCTTTGAGAGAGTCAAGAGATGCATCGTGTGCCGGAGTCCATTCTTTTTCCTTCTGTCCTGATGTGGCAGGTCCACCCCCGTTATTGTTACGGGCAGGCGCCGGCTTCTCCAAGAAATACTTCTGCAGCTTCATGAAGGGCTTCTCCACCAACAGGACAACAAAAAGGGCCAGGCCACACGAGATTGCCATCAAACCAAAGTATGCGTTCAAAAAGCCAAACAACTCGAAACGGATTCGCATGGTCCGCTGGCTGATGTAATATGTGAGCACCGTATAATGGACCAGGTAGATACAGAAGCTGAGGGTACTCAAGGGGAACCAGAGTGGAGCCGCCAAAAATTTCTGAATAAAACCTCCTTGGTTGTTCCAGCATAACACCGACAAACAACCCAACCCCAGAGTCCAAGTCGGACGTAGCAATGCGATAATCGCTGCCCTGGTCGACGGGCTCCAATTGCTCCCACATGGGGTGCCCGGGGCGGCAATGGCACAGGGAATGACCCCAGCCGAACCGCTATGAGGTCCGTACATGGATACGGCAAGGAGCACGAGGCCGCTCACCCACAAAAAGTTGGCCTGGAACGTGTGGAATTTTCCGTCCGGATTCCCCTGCTTCTTCTCGTACCACATGTAGGAAAAAAGGACCCCAATCATGTAGGACGAGCACCGTGTCCATGGGCGGGAAAAGCCTTCCTCCCGGTAGTGATCTCCGTCCACGCCGTCCCAGGAGTTGGGGCTCTAATTGTCCTTGATAGTGAGCGTCCACGAGACAATGATGCAGGTGAGCAAGCATGCCCATACCGCGTACGTGGCCAGTTTTTTCCCATTGATTCGGGGGGAACGGTATAAGAGGCAAAAGAAAGGAACGAGGAGGTAGTATTGCATGTCATTGGCTAAGTACCAGGAGTGCCCGTAGCAAACCTCTCCGAGTCGCTGGTTCCACCAGGGGTAGATGTCGTTCAGGTACAGAAAATGCGACCACCAGACTCCCCTGCAAGGGCGGATATTGTTTTCCCACACGGTCGCGGCCAGAGGACCTACAGTCATACGATAAATGGATAATAGAGGGAGAAGACCAGGTTTAATGCTAGTGGATGAGAGTAGCCTCGGGTTGGGCGGGTCTTCTGTTAGCCCACCAAAGAAAGTACACTCTCACCGAAAATTACAAAATTTACCCCCCTATTGGTTTCTACGTGAGGCGGAGTACGTACCGTAAGCCAGAAGCGGTGCGATCTTCCAGTGAAGAAAGAAAGCAAACATGTAGGCCGGTGTAATCCGCAACCATCGATGAAGGTACAGGGAGGGAATCCATTTGTAGGCAGGTTTGCTCAGCCCTTTAGCGTGCTCCTTGTCGAGCTTTACCAATAGCATGTATGACGCCAGGAAGCCCGAGATGAAGAAGAATGTGTCGACGCTTAAAGTTCCCGAGTAGTTGAAAAAGGGCGCGGCCCAGAGCTTTGACAAAAGCCCCTTTGGAGGCACCAAATATTCTGGGTTTTGCACCAAATAAATTTGCCACAGCAACACGTGGTAGAAAACCACCCAAGCCGCGGAAATGGCTTTCATGCCGTCGAAAATCGCAAACTCCCCTCCTCGAGCCTTTAAAGTGAAAATTTCATTCAAATTGTCCACGAAAGAAAATGCAGAAATAGGCTTAGGGCAAGGAGGCACCTTCAATACCTGTGCCATCAATTCCACCATATCTGGTTGTTTTGTCGAAGTCGCAACCATAGCTGTGGTAGCAGCGGCAGAGTCAAGGACAGCGGGTTTGTTGCTATTGCTGCTGTTGCTCTTTAGTACGCCTTTCTTCTTGTTGTTATTCTTTCGCGACCGCGGCGTACCCTCCGGCTGCTCGTTCACTTCCTCTAAGGGGATATCTTGTAAGTCAGATGCTTCGCGGCCCGGGCTTGCCTTGACTGTCAACGCCACGACTTTAGACCCGGGAGATGGCAATGATGAGGCGTCAGATGGCTTTATATCGGATTTAGTTGACGAGGACGGTTTGGAGGAAGGCACAGCCGAAGAGGAGGAGATTAGTGCCCGCTTGTCTCCATGGTGGGCGACGGCATGAAAATATTGCCAGGCCGCGCCGAGAAGGGCCAATGTCGCGAAAAGAAGAGTGAAACCAAGCATTGTGTATGCCGATGCTTCCGCTGTGTGGGCGCGGGTGGTGCAAGTGACGGAGCCAGTGGATTGCGGAGTATCGTTACCAAGAAGCACAAGCAAATTGTAGAGACTGTGGAAATACTCTAATGCTTGTCGAGAATAAGCACACCCTTGCGTCAGGTGTAAGTTCATGGCGCATTCTTCGGGGATGACAGTACTCGCATGTATACCCAGATTCATCACCGGTTGCAGAATTGCTTTGTTATGCAAATCTTCCGCTCGACACTCGGTGGGGACGCAGATACCTGCCTTATCGTGAGACAGAGCGCAGTAGTGGGTTTTCACCAAGCCGGAAGTGTAGAGCTCAGAATGTCGGCAAAGGTCGAAATTACCCATGGCTTCATTTGGCATGACAGCAAACATTGGTTTTTGGTAGAGATATGCTACATTGACGTGACCCGAAACGCCATTTAGAAAGGGTAAAGACGCGTTGTACGGAGCAGTGTTTAGTCTCGCCAGCGCTTGTATGCAGCCTTGTATTTCGGCTTGTGCTGTCGGTGGCATTGTAGCGAGCAAGAGTGCCAAAGCACTAGCCATGACAGGCACTGATTCCAATGGAAAGTGGCAGTACCTCATGGTTCCTCTCCTCCCTTGTGACCAAAGGGCAGCTCAGATTGTACAATATGAGAGTACACAGAAGTCACGAGGCTTCCTGCGTGAGCCACGAAGAAAACAATGTGTAGGGCAATGAGTCGTAAAACTTGAAATTGAACCGTAGGAGGGAACGGCGTGGTATTATTGTGGTTGCATAAAGTACTTCTATAGAAAAATTGAAATAAAGAAAATGGTAAGGAGGTGGAATACTGGGATCGATCCACCTGCGAAACATATTCATAACACAAATTGGCAAGTAAACGCAGGTAAGCTTGTAAGGACGTGGAAGGAGGTGTGCGAGCGCACGAAAAGTGACAGGGAAATGAGTAGGGGAGGGACGAGTGTAGCCGAGACGTCATACGTCATGGCGTGTGATGAAACGGAAATTTGAAATTTCAAGATTTCCGTGCTTTACCTCCGTCCCTGTCTGTTCGGCTTGGAAGAGGGAAAAAAGCTTAACTTACATGAAGTGTGCTGTAATACAAATCAATGATAATTACATGATATCATATCGGGAAGGATAGTTGTTAACCTGCCTTTTTGAAGCCCGAAAACGGGAATCTCTTGAAGGAATGCTCGCGGCGATTACTAGACTCCCATCCCTCGCGGATGTTTCGGGATACCTTTCTGCTTTTGTTGCGCTTGACTTGAAGGTGTGCAATTTATATCTAAACTTTATTAGCGCGCATTTTATGTAAGTTGTTCCTGCACGCATACTGAGACACGAAAAGCAGTCTACTGTCTTGACCTCCTGTCTCCTTGTCGGCTTCCTTTCCTATCCGGGGCACGCGCTCTCATACCCGCATTCATGCTCTCCCGACCAATGTCCTACATGTAGGTCTACTCACAGCTTTAAGTCTCTGTATCAAGAATATACATGAGCCGTGAACCGTCCAGTGCATTGGGAACTTCGGCGGGGAGAGGTTCCCCGTCCGCTGCCGGCATTGACGCTCAGCCTGAGTCTCCTCCAAGGACGACAACGAGGCTTCCGGAGTCTTTGGCACTGAAATCACTTCCCAGTCTTAGTCGGACGCCGTCGGCATCTGGCACCCTGGAAGCCTTGGCCTTGTTGTCGTCACCCCGTTCCTCGCCTGGCGGCCCCCGCTCTCGCTCTCCCTTGCCTCCTCGCCCTACGTCGTCGCCTCGTAATGCATCCGGCAGTCCCTCCCTGCCACTCCCGACGTTCATGTCCCCGACCGCCTCGTCCACGAACCGCTCCTCTCTGACCGGTCTGCCTGATCAGCTTGTCATTCATGGCCCCTCTTCCTTGTCTTCACCCTCATCCCGTGTCCTGAATGCCTCCCCGATTGTGGGTGAGCTGCACAAGATCAAGGAAGAAGAGAACGAAGATCACAGTGAAAGCGGACGATCCCGAAACTCGAGTGCAGCTTCAACCAGCCTAGCGAGTGGGCGTTCGCGTGATCCGAGCATCGTCATGGCGAGCGGGCAGGAAATCCAATCGCAAAACTCATCCCCTTCAGTGCTTGCCGTGCCCACCTCGTCGGGATCTGCTTCCTCTACCCATCTGGGGGCAGCCACGACCTCTCACACGTCCCCAAAAGCGAAGGCCAATGGCGACGTCTTTGACCGCCTCTTTGCTGGGCGTCCCTCCCGCCCTTCCACGCCAGCGGAGAGGGAGACGTTGACCGCCGAGCACACCTTCCAACCCAATCTGGCCAAGGTGGAAAAAGACAGGCACAAGGGAATGGAGAGGAGGGAGGACGGCCTTGTCTTCGAACGGCTGTACAAGCAGGGCGTGGGCCAGGCAGAATGTCGTCTGAAAGCGTAAGTATCCCGTGACTTTTGCGCGGTGTGAAGGCGAAAGAAGAAGCGCTGTGGAATGAATAGGATGACGTCTCGCGCTCAGCTCTTACACGACGTGCCCTGACCACGCTCCAAATTTCCATCCTCATGACCCAACTTAGGGCGGAAATCAAAGCTAAGCAGGAAAGTGCAAGCTGTTCTTTTGCTCCAAGACTGGTGACCGAGGAATACAAGCGATTGCGAGGCTCGCCCTCCCCTCCCGCCCCTGAGCATGCCGCCGACTCCCCCCCCGTGCATGAACGGCTTTACAAGGGCCTGGAAAAGCGTTTGGACTACTTTGAAAAGGCGGAGAAAAGGAAATCAGAGAAGGAAACTCACGGTTGCACCTTCATTCCTGCGATCTTGAAGACCCCCGTGGCTATGAAAGCAGCGGCAGCGGGCTTGAGGGCCGAAACTGGAGAGGCCGGAGAGGCGAAGGAGGGAGTGGGGAGACAGGAAGAGACAGAGGAGAAGGCTGGGGAGGGAAAGAAAGAAAGCGCTTCGAAAAAGGTCTGGGAGCGCTTGTATCACGCGCGGGTGCCGTTGGAGGCGAAGAAAGCCCGCCAACGTCAGGAATACGAGGATCAAGTCTTACCATTTCGGCCTGAGCTGGTTACCAAGACAAACGTGAGAGAAGAGAGAAGCAGGGCCGGGGAACAAGCGGGCAGCAAGCCTGGCTACACAGATGCCCATGGACGTCTGTACGAAGAGTCTATCGCTCGCAGACAGCGGGCTTTGCACCGGGAAGTCCAAATGCCTGAAGGGTGCACTTTCCAACCCAACATACAAGTGCTCACTTTGAAAGAGCAGAGCTCAGTATCGATGACACGGGCAGGGTCACCGAATGACGCATTACGGATGGACGCCATGTACCGACGTGGAACGGAGAAAGGAAAGCAACAGCTCGAACATGAAATTGCCTCCCGCCCACCGCCGCCGAAATCGGACGAGGAGGAATGCACTTTTTTCCCCCAAACAAATGTGAAGGCGAAGCGTGCCAGATGAGACCCAGAGGGATCTTGAACGGTTCAAGATATTGGGCGCGGTGTCGTGCTTGACGCCGACTTGATTTGTTTTGATAAGAAAAAGGAAACGCTCGATTAAATATCATTGACCGCTCGCGTCGGGAGCAGAGACGTCGATCAAACAAGTGAAAAGGACAGTGACATGAAAGAGTGAATGAGAAAGCCAAGTCAGGACGGAGAGACAGCAGCTTTAAGTGGGCGGAAAGCACTTTGTCGGACTCGAGGGGGGGATGGAAGGCTCTGAATGGGAGGAAAGGGAAGAAGATGGGGGCACAACTATCAGGATTGAGTTGGCTTACGAGGTCACTACAAGAGAATGAACATTCCTGACAACATACGGAAGAAGGAGAGAAAGATGAATTAAGATGTGATGTTACTGTGCAGAGAGAGATTTCCTCCCATTCCATCGAAGTCAAGCGTAGGATGTACCAAAATAGAGGAAAAGGACACCGTACACACCTCCCGATATTTACACATGGCCGAGGAGGCCATCTATCCTGAGAGCATGATGTGGGAGTGTATATATTAAATATCTACAATGTAATCCGGCGTCGTGGTCGACTTGAATGAATTATACGAAAAGAAGAAAAAAAAGAGCCTTGGAAGCAGATAGGGGAACCAGAGAAACGAACGGGCCCGTTGAGGCGTTTCTAGCGTCCCTGCCGAGCCATCGAAAAGCCCCCTTGCAACACCAACACTAACAAATTGACCCCACATGTCTCTCTCTATACCAAGATGTGTTCCCTCCCGGACCTTGTTTCTTCTTTGTGTGCGGGCAGACGTTTAGCGCGCTACCCTTGGGGCTTCCTCTCGCTTTTCCCTCCCCCCGACCTCGGATTCCCCGTCGACGCCACCCTGCCCCCCCAGTTCTCACCAGTTGCGCCCTCTTTTCTCCGGCTACTAAACCACACCCAACCATCGAGCCTCTTTCTACATGCTTCCTTCTCCTTCATCACCGCCATCGTCAACCCATCCTCCCCCCCGCGTGCGCGCAGTCCTCTGGAAAACTTTCGTGACCTATCCCTTCCACGAGGATCTCACTCTTACCCCGCCAAGCTTTCTCCGAAACTGGAAGTTTGAACTTTCAAAATGTGAAACCTGTCCAACTGCCGAGCATAAGATCTACATACCCGTCACGCCCTCCACCCTCTCCCTCTCCCTCATTACAAATCCCAATCCCACCATCACCACTCTGATCTCTTTGCGCCCTCCCTTTTCTTTTCCGCCTGGCCTCCAGACCCCTTCATCTTCCCCGCTGAGCCTCGGAGGACTTTAAAATATGGAAGGAACACATGAGAGTGGCATCCACACTCATCATGGCGCCGGCGTTATCAAACTCGCCACAGTAGTTTGGCTGTACCAGAGAGGCGGGGAGAAAAGAGAAACGGGGAATGAAAAGGAGGGAGGTTGCTGAGAAAGCTGGTTTTACTCGCGCCTCCAGCGACTGGAAGGAAGCTCGTGCAAGAGAAAGAAGGCGTGCCAAGGCCGGTTTCAACAGGAGAAAGGCGGCCTGCGCGGCACCCGACTCACCGCGGAAAAGAGCGTCACCAGTTGCCGCTGTGCAAAGAATTCGTAGCCGTCTTCTACCACCTGAAGGACGAGGGGAAGGCCACACAGCCGAGAGCACGTCCATATTGTGAGCCACACCCCCAATTTCCACCGCTTCCTCCCTCCCTCCCGCCCTCCCTCCCGCCCTCCCTCCGTCGGCCCCGTACCTGGTGGGCTCGACAAATCAGGTCGAGGTCGTGTCGCTTGAGAAAAGACCTGACAATGTCTTCTCCAAAAGTGAAGGAGACGCCCCTCTCGTTCTCCCCCCACCCGTTGATCTCCTTGTCGGGGTCGGCCCAGAGCAAGTCGCAGAGCAACCCAGTGTCAGGCACGTCGGTGGGGCGGGGAAGGCGCCGGATCTGAGGGGAGGGAGGGAGGAGGGGACAGATGGAGGGTCTTCATTCAAGGAAGGCCGGGTGCCTGCCCTAGGAGGGCCCCCAAGCATTCAGGCGAGCGTGTGGCCTGTCTTTCTCGTTTCGCGCCGTGGCTCGCTTGACCATGAAGAGAACGCAAGCAGGGCACGGAAGGGGGAGGAAAGGAGCGAAAAATGGAGAGAGGGAGGGAGGAGGG
>Ga0102934_1001797_pt1 | contig 15032 bp, 15 predicted proteins | sample SalPonR2_A_D1_MG_FD_78175 | JGI IMG/M metagenome (GOLD analysis project Ga0102934, IMG submission 78175) | Salt pond soil microbial communities from South San Francisco under conditions of wetland restoration - Salt Pond MetaG R2_A_D1_MG | ecosystem: Environmental > Aquatic > Marine > Intertidal... | reverse complement strand
GTGTTTAAGAAACTTATCCCCTAAACCGGCACCCTGGGATGCTCCCTCAATGATACCGGGAATATCAGCCAGGACAATATCGCGATATTCTGCCTGCATAACTCCCAAGTGAGGGATTTTTGTGGTGAATGCGTAAGATGCAACTTTTGGATGCGCGTTGGTGAGGGTTCGTAGTAATGAAGATTTTCCGGCATTCGGGAGTCCAACAAACCCTATATCGGCTATTAGGTGCAGCTCGACATGCAGCCGCATTTCCTCTCCCGGCAAGCCGGGCTGGGCATAACGGGGTGTCTGCTTTTTTGAAGTGGCAAAGTGCATATTTCCCCTGCCGCCATGGCCACCGACTAACAGAATCAACTCTTCCTCCGAACGGGTAAAGTCTTTAAGCACGCGGCCGGTCTCGGGGTCTTTAATAATGGTTCCGGGAGGCACCGGAACGATAACATCGTTCCCGTTGCTTCCATGTCGCTTTTTCCCCATACCTGGTTCACCGTTTTCTGCGCGGTATACCCGTTTTGCCTTTAAGTGTGCGAGGGTTTTAAGGTTTGATCGCACCTCAAAAATAACACTGCCGCCATTGCCGCCGTCACCACCGTCAGGACCGCCCTTAGGAACATACTTCTCACGCCGAAAAGCAACACAACCTGCCCCGCCATTACCTGATGCGACATCAATGTAGACTTCGTCTGCAAATCCTACCACTAGTAGAACCGCTACTCCTGAGCTATGGTCATAATACTGATATAGTTACGGCCTTTTCGGTTTTTAAATGAGACGGTTCCTTCAGATTTTGCAAACAACGTATCGTCTTTTCCACGCCCTACATTTTCTCCGGGGTGAAACTTGGTACCGCGCTGACGAACAATGATCTCGCCCGCCTTTACCAGCTGACCACCACCGCGTTTAATTCCAAGGCGCTTCGATTCAGAGTCTCTTCCGTTTTTGGTGCTTCCGCCACCTTTTTTATGTGCCATTGTGCTTATTCCTCCTGTGTTTTCAAAACTATGCTGCAGTCATCCGGGTAATCGGCTTCTATATCCTTGAGCCCGACCACGAGGTAGTCAGTGACTCCCCGCAGCCAATTCCTAGACTCTGCATCAACCCGATCAAGCCTGAGTTCCAGGCTCCCCGGTTGTGGAGCAGCGCCGCTGCTGTCTATGCCGGTGTGGCCTTCAACCAAACGTGCAGCTGTCCTCACCAGGGAGGATACAGCAGCACAGGGGATACTATCCTTACCTGCACTGCGGACCGCATGACCGTCGGTTGTAAGCCGTGATACACACATAGAAGTGTCTAGCAGCAGCTGAACCTCAATCAAAGCTTACGCGCCGGTAATACCGGTGACCTTCAGAAGCGTGTGATTTTGCCGATGCCCCTGGGTACGTCGATACCCCTTGCGTTTTTTAAACTTACTGACAACAATCTTGTCAGCCTTGTTATGCCCTTCAAGAGTAGCAGTTACCTTAGCGCCCTTTACATAGGGGGTGCCAACTTTTACCTTACCATCGTTACTGGTAAGCAGTACCGTATCAAACTCCAGTGTGTCGCCGGCTTCATTTTCGAGTTTATCCACTGTCAAAGTGGTACCCTCAGCGGCCTTGTACTGTTTTCCTTTAATTTCTATCAATGCGTACATTCTTCAACCTCAGCTCGTAGTGTATGTAAAGTCTCTTATATCATACCCTTATGCATAGGGTCAATAACTACATCCGCTCTAGAAAGGGTATACCTACCAGGAAATATGCATTCTGCAGGACCTGGAGAATAGCACGCACCAGGGTAACCCGGGATACTACAACATTGGAGTCATCATTATGCAACACCGGATGGTCATGGTAGAACTTACTAAAGCTGCGGGAAAGATCGTATAAGTAAGAGGTAATAAGATTCGGGTTATATTCCTCTCCTGCCCGACGCACAACCTCCGGGTATTCTGCAAGCAGTTTTATAAGGCTCCGCTCCTCGGAGGCCTCCAACAGTTCCGGCTGAAAACTGCCGTCGGAAAACTCCGATCTGCGCTCATCGTACTTGCGAAGCATACTGCTAATCCGCGCTCCCATATACTGCAGATAGGGTCCGGTATTTCCGTTAAACGAAATCGATTCTTCGGGGTTAAAAATCATATCTCTAGCCGGGGCAATCTGCAGTAAATAGTAGTTCAGTGCCGCTTGAGCCACTGCTGCAGCGGCTTTCTCTACATCACCGACATGTTCTTCCCGATCTTTACTGCGAATCTCCTCAGCGGCCATTGACTGCAACTGTTCGAACAGATCGTCGGCATCCACCACGGTTCCTTCTCGGGATTTCATTTTACCCTCGGGAAGGTTCACCATTCCGTAGGAAAGATGATAGAGGTTATTAGCCCACTCGAACCCGAGCTTTTTTAGTACATGAAACAAAACCTTAAAGTGGTATCTTTGCTCCGAAGCCACCACATAAATAAGCCGCTCGAAGGGCCAATCCTGGTGCCGTTCGATGGCCGTACCGATATCCTGGGTGAGATACAGGGAAGTGCCGTCGCTCCTGAGCAGGACCTTACGGTCAAGATCTATCTCAGAAAGGTCTACCCACACGGAACCGTCGGCTTCTTTATAAAAAGTTCCCCTCTCCAGCCCCTTCAGGACCTCTTCCCTACCGCGCTTAAAGGTTTGACTCTCATAATATATCTTGTCAAAGGAGACTCCGGTTTTGGCATAGGTAGTTTCTATTCCCTCGATTGTCCAGCGGTTCATTCGACGCCAGAGTTCAGTTACCTCAGGGTCATCCGCCTCCCAAGCTTTCAGCATTTCCCTGGCTTGGGGCTCCGCCTGGGGGTCCTGCTTGGACCATTGATCGTATTTAACATAATATTTGCCTACAAAGTGATCGCTTTTTAAGCCCTCCGACTCCGGAGTCGCTCCATCGCCAAACTTCTTGTAGGCCAGCATCGACTTGCAGATGTGAATGCCCCGGTCATTGATCAAGTTTACCTTTTGAACCTCGGCACCATTGGCTCCGAGAATGCGGGCGACACTCTCCCCCAGGGCGTCATTCCGTAAATGCCCCAGATGGAGTGGCTTATTGGTATTCGGACAGGAAAACTCTATCATTACCTTGGTACCCTGTAAGCTTTGGCCGCGGCCATAGGAATCGCGCTCATCGAGCACCGCCTCACACACCTGACCTGCCAAAGAAACCATTTTTAAGGCAACATTCAGATAAGGCCCGGCAACCTGAACCGTGCCGGCGTCCGCTGCTTCGCTGTTTAGAGTAAGTTTTTCCGCAACCTCAGCGGCTATTTTGGCCGGAGCAGTCTTGAATATCCGTGCAAACGGGAACAAGGGAAACGCAATATCCCCTAGCTCGGGAGTAGGAGGAGTTTCCACCACTACCGAATCAGCCTCGACTGCCGCGGGATCAATCTGCTTATCCACAGCCACTTCCCGCAGGGCCTCTGCTACTCGGTGTTTCCATTGCTCTTTCACGGCTTCCATATTATAAATCCTCTTGTAGTATTACGTTATAATTACACTGTGCGAAGCACAGTTCCTGCCAAAAACAGGTTACTTAATATAACCAATTATTGCAAGCATGTGGGTAAACTGCACTGGCCCCTCCCGCCTAAAGGAACCTAAATCGGCCGTACACGCGGTACATTCATCGATAAAGCGAATATCACGAAGCCCCTGCTGCTGAAGGCTACGTAAATTTGCAGTTAAGAGATCCAGAAAAGGAAGTCGCCTGCCGCTGCCGCTATTGTGAATATCCTCGTTATTAATACTGTGGGGCGACAAAAGGGTGTGAGCCGGCGGCGCAGCTCTCCATTTAACAGCCTCGCTTCCCCAGCTGGAGCTAAAATTCTGAGCCCGGTCTTCATCAACCTGGTAACAGCAGCTGCGAATTGAGGGACCGAAAATGGCAGTCACATCTTCAGCCGCTATTCCATAGCGCTTCTCAAATAGCCCAAGAGCCTCTAATACTATACCGGTACCCTTCCAGCCTGAATGCACCACTGCAAAGTTTCGGGACTCGGTGTGGAACAGAAAAATTGGCATACAATCGGCAACGCTTACCCCAAGCACATGATCGCGGGCACCCGCCACCAAACCGTCTCCCTCCTGAGTGGAGTTTAGTTCCGGCCCGGACACATATACCTGCTGCGAATGAACCTGATTCAGGCTGTAAAACCGCTCCGGCTTAACCTGCAGATGCTCCAAGAGTGTAGTCCGATACAAACTGCCGGACTTCATATCCCCGGCAGACTTCAAACTCACAATAATGTCCGGTTCGCCTTGATTACGTTTTGGAAGAGAGCTTATGTAGCCGTGAAGATTACGCTCGAGCTTTACCTGCAGCATTACTCTTCTACCCGTTTTTCTGCATCATAAAGCTGGGACATAATTTCCAGAAAAGCCTCTAATTTTTTGTTTATATGAGAGAGCTTTTGCTGAAGGTTCTTATTTTCATTGCGTCCGATGTAGCCAAAATTCGAAAGTGTATCGTAACGTCCACCCATATCTCCATATAAAATACCCGTAATAACATTCTTCAACTGAGTTACAAAAATAATGGTTTTGCTAATTAACTCTTCCGCCTGGCCATCAACAGTTGATATCAGTTGCTGTACTTTTTCTACACGTTGCCGTTCAGTGGAAGCTTCATTTTTCAAAGCCCCTACCCTTCGCCCAAATTCGCCTTCCGACGAGAGTGAGAGTTCCAGTCCGTCAAGACGGTCGTTTATCCATATAAGCCCATTGTATGCATCGTTATACTCCTCGCGGTTCTGCTCCTTGTAAAACTCCCCGTCAATCAGCACTAATTTCAGGGGGCTGTGCATTTCGCTGATAAAAAAGGTATCCATAAAACCGCGAATAAGGCCCAGGGTTTTAAGATAGCGGGGTTGCAGCTGGTACTCAATGCCGAAGTTGTTATAATACTTTACTTCCGGCAGAGTATCTTTTTTCAGAAACTCTTTTGCCGAATTGATCAATTGTTCCCGCTTATACGATTTGCTGTAGCTGCGCATTTTCTGATCAAACCTCTGATACCAAAATTGTTTAAATAGCACGAACCAATCTTCACCGCCGCCGACTTTTTCAGGAAAGTATTCAATATTTCTCAGCACCAAGCGCGAGAAGGTAAGCAGCGGAATATGTACATGAAAGTAACGCAGATAACCGAGCACCTCTTCAGTCTGTTTCAGAAGGGTATTCAATCGCCGTTCAACATCTTCATTCTCTTCATTCTCTAAAGAATTTTGCAGGAAAAATAGAAAAAGTATCTTCATTATTCCTTCAGAAGGGGGTTGTTTAACCGAAAAAAGCACCTGGGTCAACTCTAAAAGAGAGGGCCTTACATCAAAAATAGGCGCGCTCAAGGCCTGGCCACTTCCTCTTTTTTCAAAAACCGATAAAAGCTTCTCGTAGGGAAAGCTCACCAAACTGCTAAATACATACAGGTTACGAACCTGGTTATAAAGCATATTCTTTCGTGTTTCATCTATGCTGTCAAAAATATCCTCTAGATGAAACTCAATCTCTTTACGTATCTTATAAGGGTCGGTGATTGATTGTTCGTAAGCCACATGCTCTGGCTCTACCTCCGACATAAGACGATCCTGAATGTCCGGCAGTTCCCATCCGACTAGAAATGCAAAAAAGTCCTTTTTCTGTGCAGCTAATGCTTGCCGAAGGGGTTCTCGCAAAAAGTTCAATTTATCTTGTAGTTTTTTTACACTCCAGTAGAAATTAGCCCCTAATTCTCCTGTCGCATGAATATAAATATTGCTGTAGTTGCGCTCCAGCTGCTTACTCAACTTTGAAAGAATCATCTCTTCCAGCAACTCTTCCCGGGTATCAGAGGTAAACAGAACCCTGAGGAATAGAAAAAATTTCTCGATCCAGGATAACCCCTGAAAGGCCTTATTATAATTGAACGCTTCAGCCTCTTCTTCAACTATTTTTAAGGGCTCCTGACTGATAGTAGGTTTAGAAAGGGTATGCAGTTTATCCAAAAGTTCGTGACGTTCACCCTTGGATAGGTTTTTCACCAATCTGTCAAATCGAGTTTGTTCTTCCATATCAATAGTATAAATCAAAGCTGAGGATTATTAAATATTTTTGCGTCCCCGTGGACATAAAAGAGCAATAAAAAAGCTGCCCATACAATAGGCAGCTTCGGCTTAGTCCCTAGGGGAATCGAACCCCTCTCTGAAGACTGAGAATCTTCCGTCCTAGCCGATAGACGAAGGGACCATATAGCTGGCCGAGAAGGGCTCGAACCTCCACAAACAGAACCAGAATCTGTCGTGCTACCATTACACTATCGGCCATCAAATTACGGATGCAAATGTACTAAAAGCTTAATCTTTTGTCAAGACAAAACTAACAGGTTCAAACTATTCGGCACAGTAATTCTAAATTTGAATAGTCCGTTGCACTATTCGGCATCATAGTTGATAAGAGTGGTAATCCGGTAATCTGATAACTGCTCGGCATAATTGAGAAAGGGCAGGCCAATTACACAGAAGATGTCCTCAACCTTACCGCCAATCTCGCTGATCAGTTCTGCGGCCGCTTTTAGGGTTCCACCAGTCGCAATAAGATCATCTATTAAAAGAACATTTGCATTAGGCTTTACATCGCTGGTATGGATTTGAATAACATCCTCTCCATATTCAAGGGCAAATCGTTTTTCCTTCGTTTCCCCGGGCAGTTTACCTGTTTTACGAACCAGCACTTGCGGAATTTGCATACGAGCGGCGAAGGGTGCGGAGAAAAGAAAGCCCCTGGCCTCTACGGCAGCAACTGCATCGATTTTCTTATTTTTATACTGCTCTACCATGGCATCTATACAATAATTAAAAGCAGTTGGATTTTGGAGTATACCGGTGATATCATAAAAAAGAATTCCCGGTTTTGGAAAATCCGGTACTTTGCGAATTGACTGATCAAGGTTAAAAGGTGTAACCATACCTAACTCCATTGTATATAAGTGTCATTGTAAGCTTACACAATTCATCTTAGTTGCGAAAGTACCGGATGATAAAAAGAATTGAATTTTTATAATAATTCTTCTATTCTAACAACAAATGAAAACTATACTTCCTATTGCCAGTGGAAAAGGCGGTGTGGGCAAGACCATGTGCATCGCGAATTTAGGAATTGCCCTGGCACAAGCAGGAAAAACCTGTATTTTAGTCGATCTAGATCTCGGCAGCTCAAACTTACACACATGTCTCGGTATAAAAAACCGCCATCCAGGAATCGGGAATTACATTTACAAACAGGAAAAATCCCTGGAGGCACTAGTTTTGCCGACAGAGGTTCCACAGCTGTACTTTATCCCCGGTGATTCGCTCCTTCCAGGTACCGCCAACCTGCCTTATTTTACAAAAAAGAAATTGATTCGCGAACTTGAGCAGCTGGTAGCCGACTTCATTCTTATAGATTTAGGAGCCGGTAGCTCCTATAATGTAATCGACTTTTTTCTGATTTCCAATACTGGTCTGATTGTCACCACTCCCGAGACCACTGCTATCCTCAGTTCCTATTCTTTTCTGAAAAGCGCCGTATACCGTCTGCTCTACCGCAGCTTTCCTTCTAAAAGCCGGGAACGAGAAATAATTCAAGATTTTGTAAGCACCCCGATCGAAGGCAGCTCACTTTCATTTCAACAGCTGGTTGCAAAACTCGCAGAACATTCCACCGATTCCAGTCTCAAGGCCGAAGAACAGCTGCGAAACTTTTTTCCCCGTATAATACTCAATATGGGAAACTCATCCCAAGATTTTTCGGTTGCCGCTAAACTGCGTGACATAAGTCGTAAAAACCTCGCCATTCCAATGGAGTTTATCGGCTTTTTACCGCACGACCCCGCGGTAAGCAGGTCAATTTTTACCCGGGTGCCTTATATTGTTGATAAGCCAAACTCGTCATTTGCCAAGGGGATACGCCTGTTGACCCAGAAACTGACCGCAGGAACCTTTCCGAGCACTCCCCAGCTGTTCGAAGACGATGAGGATATTCAAGAACTGCAGCAGGAGCTGAAACAGGAGTAAGACTTTTGGGACGTGTTAAGGATAGGTTTTTCGAAAACGCTTAACCCGGGGGTATGCATTGAGACTAAAATCTGAATGTTCTCCACGTTTCAGATAGTGATACCCGATTCCGGCAATCATAGCACCATTATCAGTACACAAGCCCATTGAAGGAAAAACAGCTTCAACCCCTTCCATCTGTTCCAGACGACTGCGCAGAAGCGAGTTGGCCGCAACCCCGCCACCGGCTACAATGCGGGTTAGGCCGGTATCTTTTACCGCCCGTTTTACCCTGCGCACCAACATATCGATTGCAGCCCTCTGAAAAGAAGCGGCAATATTTTCAGGGGACTTCTCAGATTCCCCGTCCCAAAACTGATCAAGCTGATTGATTACGGCGGTTTTTAAGCCGGAATAAGAGACATCATACCGGTGGGTGCCCTTGTGCAGTGAGGGATCGGGAAACGCAAAGGCCTGCGGATTGGCTCCCTTGCTTTGTGCAAGCTTGTCGATGGCCACCCCTCCGGGATATCCTAGCTGATAATGCTTAGCAACCTTATCAAAAGCCTCACCACAAGCATCGTCTATGGTTGCTCCCATTACTTTAATGGTATCAAAATCTTCAACCCTTGAGATGACCGTATGTCCTCCTGAGACCAACAGCCCCAGATAGGGATACTCAATGTCGTACTCTAGGTGAGGTGCATACAGATGCGCCCGGATATGATCGATCCCGACGAAGGGAATATTCCGTGCCAGAGCAAGTCCTTTCGCAAAGTTGAGACCGATCAGAAGTGAGCCGACTAAGCCGGGACGGTTAGTCACTGCAATACCATCGATCTTATCCAAACCCACACCGGCGTTTTTTAAGGACTGACGGGCTACCGACAGTATCCATTCTGTGTGCATTCTGGAAGCTATTTCCGGCACCACCCCGTCGAAGGGGCGGTGAATATCTATCTGAGAAGCTATTTCATTGCTCAAAATACGGCGGCCGTCTTCAACTACAGCGATTGCGCACTCATCACAGGAGCTTTCAATTCCCATTACCAGCATGTACATGCTCCTCTGCAAAAAAGGATGAAAGGTGAACAAACTCGTATCCACGATTCTCTATCTTTCCATACCACAAAGAGAGTGTAGAGGCAAGCTCCCGGCTCCATACATGTCCAATCATAACCGCATAGCCCTGGCTATGAGCAAGTTCCAGGGCACGGCTAAGGGCCAGTTCAATCTCTGCCGAATCTTCAATATTATCCAGAAACACATTCCGCTCTGAAAAGGGTAAGCCCAGCTTCTCGGCTACCGCATTCCCCACCGTCTCAGCGGTAGTGCGGCTGTCAAGAAAATAGAGCTGCCGCCCCTTCAATACCGAAAAGAGAGCTTCCATCAGTTCAGGATTGGCGGTACCTTTTGAACCCATATGGTTATTCACTCCAATTACCTGGGGTAGCTGGTCGAGATTCTTATTCACAATTTTCCGCATTTCCTCCGGCTGCATTCCCACATACAGGGCACCCGGACCTGGATCTTCATCGCCTAGAGGTTCAATCGGCTGGTGGAGAATCATCTCCTCTCCGGAACGCGCAATCTGCTCCTGTGCCGCCCGGCTAAACTCGAGTCCCGGCAGGAGTGCAAAGGTCATAGGTATCGGCAAATCGAGATAGTTGTCCAGCTGCTCCAAATTATAACCCACATCATCAATCACCAGATACAGTTTTCCCCCTCCGGCGGTGGGTGCAGGAATATTTTCAAGTGGATGCAGGACCAACTTCTCTTCCTTGGAGATAGATTCCTCGGAGATAGTTTTATCATCGTACCCTTCGGGGTATCCTTCAGGCTCATCAATCCTTGCACCAGTGTCATCGTCATCGCCCTCGATATCGGTAGTCCCTGCCCCATCCAGACTCGGAGAAACCTCCAGGGGACCAGATTCTACTTGCTGACTCTCCCCCCCCCCTGTAGACATCTCTGTAGAGCTCTCTTTACCGTCATTTTTGACGCTATCTGCGAGGTCCTGGGAATCAGGTCGCGGGAGCAGCACCAGCAAAATAAACAGGGAAACTGCAATCAAAGTAAGCAGAGCATAGGCAAGCTGCACCCGTCGACGCTGGGAAGGTGCCTTTTTCTTTTTTTTGGGACTTCCATTTGCAGAGGCTGTTGCATTTTCAGTTGAGTCCGACTTAGAAACTGTGTTTTTATTTTGTTGATTATCCGAAGCGTTTTTCATATTGCCTGTCTACCGGTATCGGGCCGCCCACTGGAAGTGCGGACATTGCCCGATTACCTACAGACGGCCTTATTCGTAAATATATTCCCTCATTTCATCGGCATGTAGACGCAGTTTCTTGATTGCCTTCATTTCAATCTGACGAACTGTTTCCGGAGAGATGCCCATTTCCTCGCCAATTCGCTTTAAGGTAACCTTCTTGCCCCCAAAAAAAGAGAAACGGTACAGCAGCACTTGGCGCTCTTTCTCACGCAGATGATCAAGAAACTTTACCGTATCCTCTTGTGCGCATTTTTTCAACAGTTCATCATCGGGTAGGTAGGTAGTATCTTCAAACATGTCTCCCAGCCGGGAGTCGGTCTGTTCATCTTCCCAATCCAGGGACACAACAGGGTTTGATGAATAAAGTACTGCAGAGACTTCAGACTCTTTGACGTGCAGGGCTGCAGCAATTTCGTGCATCTCCGGCTTTCGGCCAAAGTCTTGACTATAGGAATAATAAAATCGCTGAACTTTACGCAGAAGCTCCTCTTTTCGGTGGGGCAGCTTTATGTGGCGCTGATTTTTTGCAAGAGCCCGAACAATTGATTGTCTTATCCACCACGCGGCGTAAGTTGAGAATCGGACGTTTTTTCGGTAATCGAATTTTTCCGCAGCTTTCATGAGTCCGATATTCCCTTCCTGAATTAAATCGAGAAAGCTAAGCCCGGGAGACATATATGAACGGGCTATTTTAACCACTAAGCGAAGATTCGACTCTGTGAGTCGGCGCAAAGCGTATTCATCGCCCGTTTGGATTTTTTTTGACAATTCAATTTCTTCGGCAAAAGTGAGGAGTGGCTGTTTTTTGATGCCGGAGAAGTAATTCTGTAAAGCGTCCTTTTGGACATCTACTGTTTTATTGCTCATTTCATACCCTCCTTTATAACATTGCAACTATCATGCCAAATTATTAAAAGTTGGGTTAATTTTATTATTTCTTTTGATTGTAGAAAGTTAGCGCCCATGTTCTTATAAACAGAAACAAGGATACCCATAATAGTATACTTTTTTATACAGTAATAGTTATTTGTATAGTCCAGTTATCCGGTCAAAGCACTAATTAAACCGAGAAAGTTGCTTATAAAGCATATCATCAAGTCCAATATCCCCGTTCTTGGATATTGACTGAGCGTATTCATCATAGAGCATATCTTCAAAAATCTCTTCTGCCTGACCGCCCTCTAGAAGACCGCTTTTATTTACGGTTTTCCGCATAGAATCAAGCATTTGCTTTACAAAAATAGCCTGAAAATCGGAACAGGTTTCTTTTAATCTGTCGTGCTTGGCAGTATTTGCAGTATCTGCAGCGGAACTCCCGGCTGCTTTGCCGCTGCGCGATTTCGCTTGAAGGGAGGTGGTCTGCTGTCGTATTCCCGTCTGTTGCTGCTGCAGACGGCCCAGCTGCATCATATTACTTGAATCAATTTCCATGTGTCTCTCCCCCCGGCTTCTACATTACAGAATTGCTGTCTACATAACCTCTAAAGTGCCGTACAGCGCTCCGGCACGCTGAATTGTTTTTAACACTTCAATTATATCATCGACCTTCATGCCCGCCTCCTTGAGAACTGATACTAATTCTTCAACCTTCACCGTTTCATCAAACTGCACACTGGACTGGGCGGCGGACTCGCCGGTTCTATTCCACCCCACGGATATTTCGGATGAATTGAAGGAGACTACCACCGGGGCTATGCGTACCGATTTTCCCATTACCACCACCCCTGAATGACGATTTATTACCACCCGGGCAGGATAATCAGGGTTTACAGTAAGCTGTTCTATCGCAGCGCTTAATTCAGTAGTACTTATTTCACTGGCTGCAGAGGGAATTACCTCAATTTTCTCGGGATCCACCGCTCGCACAGCAAAATCCTCATACTGACTCCGGATAGCGTCCCGGACCGCAATTGCCAAAGAAAAATCGGGGGAATTGAGCAGCACCGCGACTCCATTTTCAGATTGAAAATCAGAGACCACCGGCTGTTCAATAATAGCACCGGCGACAATGCTGCCGGTAGTACGCTTATTGGAGCTCTGCTGATCCTGGGTTGCGTAACTGCTGTCGACCACACCCTGAGCCACCGCATACACCTCGCCGTTGGCAGCTGAGAGGTTTGTCTGCAGCAGGACACCCCCCGCTATATTTCGGGCATCCATTAAACTGGAGACGGTTACATCAACCGTTTGGCCCGAACGAATAAAAGGAGGAACCTTCGCTGTTACTACCACCGCTGCGCTGTTCTTACTATCGATATCCTCAGCGGCGATATTCACATCGAAGGCGGACAAGAAATTCGAGACCAGCTTTTTATTCACCTGGGAGCGACTGCTATCCCCCTCTCCCCGCAGGCCGGTCACTAGTCCGAACCCAACTAACTGGTTTGAACGCACCCCTTCTATTGCAGCAATATCACGAATTTTTACTGAAGCCGGTTGGGCTCCGAGAAAATTTCCATGGGGAAGCCATAATAAAAGCAGAGAAATGAGCATTCCCAGCCCAACTGCTCTGTATCTAATCAGTGAAAATATCATTTTATTCAAAAACCACCTCTCCTGCCTGTACTACTCGACACTCCTTTATTACACCGGTGTCTAATTTAACCGCTACCGACTGATTACGTCCGGCCTCTCCCCTTGCATTTCCGGCAATCCGGAGCTGAACCGCACCCCTCTGCATCATCACACTTACCTTGTCTCCCGGTACTACCAATGGTTTAACACGAGCATTGCGGATATGCAGAGGCTCACCGGCGTTAATATCAGTACGTGCCTCAAACGCATCCCCCTGGGTGGAAGTAAGCGCCTCAGGATACGCACCCAGCCTCACAGGATCTTTTTGTACATTATCAACTGAAATAGTCTCACCATTTCTTATCCGACTCTGAGCCCTCAGATAAGGGGTAAAGCGCTCGACTTTCACCGTGACGACACCCTGGCTGGCCTCCTTTTTGACCAGAAAACGAGCCGTGGATTTACCCTGCCCCATGGGGCGAATAGTAAGCAGCTCACAGGTAAGTTCAGAGTAATTTTCGGCACCACGCTTCGTACCAGGCTCTTTACCACCACCTATACTTCCCACTGCATCACCAGTTGTAAGCGCCCGGAGAGAGGCCGGCAAAAATGGAATTTCTATTTCGATACGCTCTTCTGAAGATTCATATTTCTCTGCAGTCTGCTGAAGTATCTGGGTAAGCATTTCTATCATGGAGGGCGATTCGATACGGGAGGGTATGTACACAGCCCGACGACCGACTAAAGACACGGCACTCGCATCAAGCCCCTGGGGATGTTCAGTTTTCAGCACCCTGCTTATTTGCCAAAGAGGCAGCACTGCAGGCCTATTACCAAATACAGTACTGCCGTTGGAGCTAAGGGAGAACTGTGTAGTATCACTTACAACCTCAATAAAGACATCCTTCATCGAGACATTCTCGCCGGCAGGTATGATATGGGGTCTGACATACAGTTCGTTCAAGTCGGCAGCGGCCGTTCCGGTAAAGTAAAAAAGCACAATAGTTATGCACGCTACAATACGCCCGCCACCGTTACCCATTCATTACCTCTTTAAGTTGTTGGCAATTCCAAGCATTGTATCGGAAGTCTGGATCGCTTTTGAATTGAGCTCGTACGCTCTCTGGGCGGTGATCATATTGACCATCTCCTGCACCACCGAAACATTTGACTTTTCCAAAAACTTGTGGACCGTCTTGCCCATTCCATCCAGGCTTGGACGTCCGCCAATAGCGTCCCCGGAGGCGTTGGTTACCTTAAACAAATTTTCACCGATGGCCTTCATCCCGGCGGGGTTGGTAAACCGGAACAATTCCATCTGGCCAACTTCAATAGGATCATCACTGCCGGGCACTTTTACCGTCACACGCCCGTCCTGGGTAACTGTTAGGCTGTTGCGCACAAAATTCTCCGGCAACACAATTTCCGGCATCATGCGGTAGCCGTTGGATGTAACAAACTGTCCGTTCTGATCAATTTTAAAAGAGCCGTCCCGGGTATAACCGTAATTGCCGTCAAGCAGCATAACCCGAAAAAAGCCTTCCCCCTGAATGGCCATGTCCGACACATTGTCGGTACTCTGCAAGGCTCCCTGGGTGAACATCTTCTGGGTTGCCGCAACCTTCACACCATGACCTACCTGAATACCGGTTGGAACTGTGGTCCGTTCTGTGGCGGGGGTACCGGCAATTCGAGTATTCTGATACAGAAGGTCCTCAAAGTCGGCTCGGTTCTTTTTGAACCCGTTGGTATTCACATTGGACAGGTTATTAGAAATTGTGTCGATGTTGAACTGCTGACCGGTCATGCCGCTGGCAGCGGTCCATAATGAACGCATCATATATTAATCTCCTATACCTTTAACACGTCGTTTACGAGTCTGCCGCTCAGTTCATCCTGAGTCTTTATGGTTCGTTGATTGGCCTCGTAGGCGCGGTTTACTTCTATCATCTTTACCATTTCGGTAACCGGATTTACATTCGAGTTCTCTAAAAAGCCCTGCTCGACCTTCGTTTCAGAGCCGAGAGCGGCTGCCATCTGATCTCCAGTCTGATCGGTGGTTTTCCACATTGAACTGCCCTGCTTTTTAAGAAAACGGGGCCTGTCGAAGGTTACCACTTTCAGGCGGTCGATTAGTTCCATGTTCTCCCACTCGTTCTCTTCCATCGACACTAATCGTTGAGGGTCTCCGGCAAAAGTCGCATTCTGGTAGACGTTGCCCTGTTTATC
>Ga0102934_1001795_pt1 | contig 15034 bp, 11 predicted proteins | sample SalPonR2_A_D1_MG_FD_78175 | JGI IMG/M metagenome (GOLD analysis project Ga0102934, IMG submission 78175) | Salt pond soil microbial communities from South San Francisco under conditions of wetland restoration - Salt Pond MetaG R2_A_D1_MG | ecosystem: Environmental > Aquatic > Marine > Intertidal... | reverse complement strand
GCCGCACGGGCGCGCATCGCGCCCTCGCCATCGGCCTTGTTGACGGCGATCATGTCGGCCAGCTCAATGATGCCCTTCTTGATGCCCTGCAATTCGTCCCCGGCGCCGGGCAGCATCAGCACGAGGAAGAAATCGGTGAGATCGGCGACCGCCGTCTCGGACTGGCCGACGCCCACGGTCTCGACAAGAATCACGTCGAACCCGGCTGCCTCGCAGAGCAGCATGGTCTCGCGCGTTCTGGCCGCCACGCCGCCCAGAGTGCCGGAGGCGGGGGAGGGGCGGATATAGGCATTCTCATCCACGGCGAGGCGGGCCATGCGCGTCTTGTCGCCGAGGATCGAGCCGCCGGTACGTGTCGAACTCGGATCGACCGCGAGCACGGCCACGCGCTTGCCCTGCGCCGTGAGCATGGAGCCGAGCGTGTCGATCGTCGTGGATTTGCCCACGCCCGGAACGCCGGTAATGCCGACCCGCAGGGTGTTTCCCGTCTCGGGCAGAACCTTCTCCAGAAGCTGACGCGCTGCGTCACGCCGGTCCTGCCGGCGTGATTCCACCAGCGTGATGGCGCGCGCCAGCGCGGCGCGCTCGCCGGCGATCAGGCGCGCGCGCAGATCGGCGATGTCGATGTCGGGGGGGCTGTTGCGACCGGGGGATGGGTGAGGAGAGGGCATGAAACCGGTATTGACTCCTGATCTGGTCGATCCGCATCAGCGGCAAGGCTGCGCGCGCTGCAACGACCGCGAATCCATGGCGCGAGAGTAACGCCGGGGTCAGGCCAGGGCCAGCGTGAATTGCCTTTGCAGGAGCCGGATCGCGGAATACGGCGCAGCCGAAACGCTCCAGCTTGCTTACATTTATCAACCATTCCTTCACCACGATTTGGGTAAACCGGGTGCATAAAAGGGAGAAAACGCCGCATGTTCGCCAGAAAAGTCGTGTCGAAGGCTTCTGTTTCCGGTCAGGAAGCGGAGGGCAATTTCGAATCCGCCATCTGTGAAGCCCTGCAGGCGCTTGCGCGCGGCGAGGCGCCCGATACGTCCGCGATGCCGGCGCAGGTCGTCACGCATCTGCATGTGCTGATGGGGCAGATCCGCTTGCACGACGCGCGTGAGCTCGAAAACACCGTCGCGTTTTCCATGCAGGCAAGCGAATCCATGACTGCGATCGCCCGTGCCACAGGCGAGGTGCGCGCGGTGGATCGCGATGCGCAGGCCATGTCCGCCGCCGTCGAGCAGCTGGATGCCTCGATCCGCGAGATCAACGGCTTCGCCGCCCGCTCCATTGAGGCCCTCGACAATTGCGTGAGTGAGGCGTCGGGCGGCCTCGAGGCGGTGCGCACGGCGCGGCGCGAGACCCGCAGCATCGGCGAGGCCTTCGCCACCATCGACGAACGCGTGCGCGCACTGGAGAGCGCCGCGCAGCAGATCACGCAGATCGTCGATACCATCGCAGCCATTGCCGGGCAGACCAATCTGCTCGCCCTCAATGCCACGATCGAGGCGGCGCGCGCGGGTGAAGCGGGGCGCGGTTTCGCCGTCGTCGCGGGCGAGGTCAAGAATCTCTCCGGTCAGACGGCGCGGGCCACGGAGGATATCCGGGCGCGGATCGACAATCTGCAAAGCGAGGTCACCGCCATACGCGGCGCGGTGGAGCACGCCACCGAATCCGTCTCCGCCGGCGTCAGCGCCGCTGATCAGGCAGAGCATTCCGTGGAGGCGACGGCTGGCGAGGTGTCGCAGAGCCACGGGCTGGTCGGCGAAATCGCCCGTGCCATCGCCGAGCAGTCATCGGCCACGGCGGAACTCGCACAGGGCGTGATGCGCATCGCCTCCGACGCCCGCCAGGCACGCGAGCGGACGGAGGCGGTGGTGTCGGCTGCGGCAGGTTCGGAAGTGGTGATCGGGCGCAGCCTGCAGGAACTCGGCAAGCGGGCGATCCCCGATTATGTGCTCCATTGCGCCAAATCGGACCACCTGATCTGGAAGAAGCGTCTCGCCGGCATGCTGGTGGGGGTCGCGCAGCTGAAGGAATCGGAATTGTCCGATCACAAGGCCTGCCGGCTCGGCAAATGGTACGAGGCTGCGCGCGCCGATTACAGCCGTTATCCGGCCTTCGTCGCGCTCGAAGCACCGCATGCCCGCGTGCATGATGCGGGCAAAAACGTGGCGCGGGCCTTCAATGCTGGTGATCTCGCCGCCGCCGAGGCGGCATTCGCCGAGCTCGAGGAAGCCTCCGGCGCCGTCATCGCGGCTCTGGATGATCTCATCGCTCAGACAAGCGCGGCGGCGGGGCGCGGACATGCGGCGATGATTGCCTGACCGACCGATCTCTGGCGGGTATCAAGATCTCTTGCGGCTGCCATGAACCTGCGCGCGGCGTCATGTGGCGCGTGCTCACTGCGGCGTGCGCCCGGTGTGCCGGTGGCATCGCAGCGACATCATCGCAACCGAAAAAACCTCCTGCCCACCTTCGGGAGGAGGTCATCTTCGAAATAACGCAAGAGTCTTGCGCGCCACGTCGGACGAGTGGTTCCCCGAACATGCCAGACGCGCCCCTTCAAAGGCCGCGTCGACCGGTTTTCCCTGCGGCGACCGCCGGGGCCCCGCAGCATGCGCCGCGATGCCGGTTGAGTCGCCGATGCTCAGCGTGCCTTGCCCTTGCTCGGCAACAGGCCCTCGCGCTGCATGCGCTTGCGGATCAGCTTGCGGGCGCGGCGGACGGCTTCCGCCTTCTCGCGGGCGCGCTTCTCGGAGGGCTTTTCGTAATGACCGCGCAGCTTCATCTCGCGAAAGATGCCTTCGCGCTGCATCTTCTTCTTCAGAGCGCGGAGAGCCTGGTCGACATTGTTGTCACGAACGAGAACCTGCACGCGAAAACCTTCCTTGCTGTGATCGACTGCGCCTGTCAGCGCAGGATGGAATCGGAATACGGAAAGACAAGGCGTCCGATTACTCGGACACCTGTCGGTTGGCGATGCACATAGCAGACACGCCGATGCTTGTCCACACATCGAAACGTTTCCCTGACACGGATGGTCGCATCGGGTTCGCGCGCGAGGGAGCATAGCGCAGAACCCGCTGCAATGCCTGCTTTGCAATGCTTTTGCCCCGATGGCGAGCCGGCGTATGCGGCAGCTGACGGATTTCCGGATGCGTTGCATGCGCCTTCATCCTATACAGACCGGGCATTCCATTTCACGAATCGGCGATTCGGGCCGACGGATGCCAAAGGGTGATAACGGGGCGAGGAGCAGCAGCGCGGTGACGACTTCGGAGGCGAGCAAGGGGATTCTGACGGGCGAGAGCCGCGAGGACGATATCGATGCCTCGCTGCGCCCCCTTGCCCTGTCCGATTTCACCGGCCAGAAGGCTGCGCGCGCCAACCTCCAGGTCTTCATCGGCGCGGCGAAGGCGCGGGGCGAGGCACTCGATCACGTTCTCTTCGTCGGCCCCCCGGGGCTCGGCAAGACCACGCTGGCGCAGATCGTGGCGCGCGAACTCGGCGCGAATTTCCGCTCGACCTCCGGCCCCGTCATTGCCAAGGCCGGCGATCTCGCCGCGCAGCTCACCAATCTCGAAGAGCGCGACGTGCTCTTCATCGACGAGATTCACCGCCTGAATCCCGCCGTCGAGGAGATTCTCTATCCTGCCATGGAGGATTTCCAGCTCGATCTCGTCATTGGTGAGGGGCCGGCAGCGCGTTCGGTGAAGATCGAATTGCCGAAATTCACCCTCGTCGGCGCCACCACCCGCGCCGGCCTCCTGACCACGCCGCTGCGCGACCGGTTCGGCATCCCGGTGCGGCTGGAATTCTACACGACCGACGAACTCGAGCTCATCGTCAAGCGCGGCGCGCGGGTCCTGAAGATCGGCATGAGCGATGACGGCGCCAACGAGATTGCCAAGCGCGCGCGCGGCACGCCGCGCATTGCCGGGCGACTTTTACGCCGGGTGCGCGATTTCGCCATCGTCGAGGGGCTCGACACGGTGACCCGGGCTCTGGCCGACAAGGCGCTGCGGCTGCTCGACGTTGATTCCGCCGGCCTTGACGTCATGGATCGCAAATATCTCACCATGGTCGCCGAGAGCTTTTCCGGCGGGCCGGTGGGGATTGAAACCATCGCCGCAGCGCTTTCGGAGCCGCGCGACGCGATCGAGGAGATCATCGAGCCCTTCCTGATCCAGAAGGGCTTCGTCCAGCGCACCCCGCGCGGACGTATCCTCACCCCGCATGCCTTTCGCCATCTCGGGCTGCCCGAGCCGCAACGCGGGCCGGAATCGGGAGCCCAGCCCGGTCTGTTCGATCCCGGTTCATCGCAGGGGCAGGGCTGAGGGCGCGACATTTTTGACACGCCTGATCCGAGAGCGCTTCTCGGCCATGCAGGGGGCGCATGACGGACCTGTCTTTCGCGCCCTTGCGAAAGTGCGATACCCGCCATATTTTGTGCAGTGCAACAGACGACGTTCTCGTTGTTGCATGCCCTCCTTGGGCGTTTCCTCCCTAGACTTGGGCCGCCTTCGGGCGGCCCTTTTTTTGCCCGAGCCAGTGCCGCCTTCGGCGGGCCTTTTTGCCTGACCTTGCGTAGCTGATTGTGCATGAATCAGTGACACGTCTGCGCGGAGACGGTTTATGATCGGGAAAACGTCTTCCAGGTCCCCGCATGTCAGCCCCGATCCCCGAACCCGGCCCCGATGCCGTACTACGGCGTGCCGTGATCGAGGCGCTGATCGGTGTTGCCATTCTTTCGGCCATGGATGCGCTGGTGAAGGGATTGGCCGGGCACCTTCCGGTCATCGCCGTCACCTTCCTGCGCTTCGCCTTCGGCGCCGTCACCGCGCTGGCCGTCGCCGGGATCACGCGTCCGGGCTGGCCGGGTGCGGAAACCTTGCGCGTCAACGGCTTTCGCGCGTTGCTGATCGTCTTCACCGCCCTGTGCTTCTTCTATGCGCTGAGCGTGCTGCCGCTGGCGGAAACGCTGGCGCTCGCCTTCCTCGCCCCCGTCTTCATGGCCTTGTTCGGGGCGGTCCTGCTGCGCGAGATCATCACCCGCCGGGTGGTGATCGCGCTGGCAGCCGGTTTCAGTGGGATGCTGATCATCGTCTACGGCAAGGCGGAGACCGGGACGCTCGGACCGCAGGCCATGCTCGGCGCGATCGCGGCGCTCGCCTCGGCGGTGACCTACGCCCTTGCCATGGTGCTGTTGCGCGCCCGCGCCACGCGCGATTCGCTCGTCGTGATCGTGACGCTGCATAATCTGTTGCCGGCGATCATTCTCTTCATCCCGGCTGTTTTCGTCTGGACGGCGCCGACGGTGCTGCAATGGGGCTGGGCGGCCTTGCTGGGAAGCCTGGGCGTGGCCGGCCATCTGCTGCTCGCGAGCGCCTTCAAGCGCGCGGAAGCCGGGCGGATCGCGCCGCTCGATTATACCTCGCTGATCTGGGCGGTGTTGTTCGGCTATGTCTTCTTTGACGAGATGCCGACGCTGTTCACTTTCGCCGGCGCGGCGCTGATCATCCTCGGCGCCCTCAACGCCTCGCGGCGATGAACAGCGCCGCGCCTCAGAGGAAATGCGCCAGAAGCGGCAGTGCGAGCGCCGTGATCAGCCCGTTCAGCCCCATCGCCAGCCCCGCATAGGCGCCGGCCACCGGATGCACCTGGAAGGCGCGGGCGACGCCGATCCCGTGCGCCGCCGTCCCCACGGCGAAGCCGCGCGCGCGCCAGTTGCGCACGCCGATCAGATCGAGCGCCAGCGTGGCGAAGATCGCGCCGATCGCGCCGGTGAGGATCACCAGCACCGCCGTCAGCGAGGGCAGGCCGCCGATCTGCTCGGAGACGCCCATGGCGATCGGCGCCGTCACGGATTTCGGCGCGAGCGAGAGCAGCGTCTCGCGGCTGGCGCCGAGTGCCCAGGCGAGGCCGAGCGCGCTCGCCACCGCCGTGGCCGATCCGCAAAGCAGTGCCGTCATCAGCGGAACGGCACGCCGCGCCAGCCGCGCGCCCTCGCGCCAGAGAGGCAGGGCGAGGCCGACCGTGGCGGTGCCAAGCAGGAAATGCACGAATTGCGCGCCGGCGAAATAGGTCTGGTAGGGAATGCCCGACACGGCCAGAAGCGCCACCAGCAGCACGACCGCGATCAGCACCGGATTGAACAGGGGCGAGCCGGCGGCGCGCTTTTGCGCGAACAGCCCGAGCTGATAGGCGACCAGCGTCGCGGTGAGCCAGAGCAGCGGCTCGGTGGCGAGATAGACCCAAAGCTCCTGAAGGGCCGCGCCGTCATCGGGCGGGGGCAGGTCCGCGCGTGTCTCCCGGTTCATGGCTGCTTGTCCTCCTGCCCGCGCTCCTGCGGCGAGAGCGCGTCATAGACCAGCGCCGTGACAACGATTCCGGCAATGGTGCTGCCGATCAGCGCCACCAGGATCGGCAGCCATTCCGCCCGCAACAGACCCAGATGCAGCGACACACCCACCCCGGCGGGCACGAAGAGCAGGCCGAGATTGGCCAGAAGCCCGTCGGTGAGGCTGCCGAGCTTCTCGGCCAGGGCGGGGCGCACGGTCATGGCGGCGACAAGCAGCACCATGCCCAGCACCGGACCGGGCAGCGGCAGGCCGAGAATGCGGGTGGTGATCTCACCGGCGAGTTGAAAGATCAGGAGCCAGGTCGCGGCTTCGAGCATGGTTGAATCTCCGCAGGCGGGTCAGGAGGATGGTACTGTCCCACCATAGACTCGCAGGCTGCTTCGGCGAAGACCGGGAACTTTAAGGCGCCTCGCCCGTATTTTCCGGGGCTTGCGCGAAAACCGCGCATGACGCACCTCTTCCCGGTAACCTGCAACCCACAGACAGACCGCGCATCCGGAGATATCGCCTTGGCAAAGCCCGCCCCGGAAAAATCTGGTTCGCAAGCAGACGAGGCGCAGGTCTCCCGTTCCGCGCGCGCTGATCACTCGACCTGGATCGCGGCCGGCATCGTGATCGCGCTTGTTCTGTGGATGGGATCTGGCTTCGTCTTTCCCGCCGAGGAGGAAGAGCAGGTCGTGCGCGATGAGCCGGTTGCGCCCGTCGCCGTCTCTGTACGCGAATCGCAAGCGCAGCCGGTGGAGCAGGTCTTCATCGCCGAAGGCCAGGCCCTGCCGGTGCGCGATACGGTCTTGCGCGCCGAGATGTCCGGCGAGATCGTTGCGCTCGAAGCGGAGCGCGGTGACAGTGTCAGCGAAGGCGCCGTCATCGCCCGTTTCAATGATGCGGAGCGCGCTGCGGCCCGAGCCCAGGCGGAGGCCGAGCTGGAACGCGCCGAGCGTGAGCTCGGTCAGGCGGAGACGCTGCTCGACCGCGGAAGCGGCACCCTCGACCGCGTCGTCAACGCGCGTACCGCGCGGGCGGCTGCTGAAGCGGCACTGGTTTCGGCCCGCCGCGCCGAGCGCCATACAGCAATCCGCGCCGGTTTCGACGGGCGGCTCGATGATCTCGATATCGAGACGGGTGAATTCGTCTCTGCCGGTGAGACGGTTGGGCGCCTGATCAACCTCGATCCGCTGCGTGTCGAGATCCAGGTGCCGCAGCAGGTGCTGAGCGGCATCCGCACCGGCATGCAGGCCGAAGTGCGGTTCATCACTGGTGAGACGGCGCGCGGGGTGATCCGCTTGGTCGGCTCTGCTGCCGATCCGCGCACGCGGACCTTTCCCGCGGAGATCGCGGTGGACAATCCCGACAGCACGATACCGGCGGGGATCAGCGCACAGGTGCGTATCCCCACCGAAGAGACCCTGGCGCATTTCCTCTCGCCCGCCACCCTGGCGCTGTCCACCGACGGGCGCCTCGTCGTGAAGACGGTGGATGATGAGGATGTCGTCGTCGCCCACACGGTCTCCATCGTGCGCGCGCAGAGCGACGGCATCCATGTCGCCGGCCTGCCCGATACGGCGCGGGTGATCACCATCGGTCAGGGCTTCGTCAATCAAGGCGATACCGTCGCGCCGCATCCCGACGAGCGTGATCCGCCAAGGCCCGAGGATGATCCCCAAGCCGTCACGCAGGCGCCGGACATGCAAGGCGATGCGCAGGCGGTCAGCCCGCTCGATCCCACTGACCCGGCTTCCGAACTGTTCGGCGACGAGGCACAGATGCCCTCACCGGGAGCGCAATGATGCTGATCGATGCCGCCTTTGCCCGCACCCGGGTGGTGCTGTTTCTTCTGGCGATGATCCTGGGGCTCGGCGCGATCGCCTACCAGACGATCCCCAAGGAGGCGACGCCGGAAGTCCCGATCCCGGTGATCTATGTCACAACCGGGCTCGACGGCATCTCGCCGGAGGATGGCGAGCGTCTGCTCCTGATGCCGCTCGAAACCGAACTTGGCACCATTGCCGGCCTGCGGGAGATGCGCTCGCAGGCGAGCGAGGGCCATGCCTCCGTGACGCTCGAATTCGAACCCGGATTCGATGCCGAAGCCGCGCTCGAATCCGTACGCACGGCCGTGGATCAGGCCCGCCCCGACCTGCCGACGGATGCGCGCGAACCCTCGGTGAACGAGGTCAATACGGCGCTCTTTCCCGTTCTCACCGTGATCGTCTCCGGCAATGCTCCGGAGCGTAGTCTCAACCGGGTCGCGGGTGATCTGCGCGATACGATCGAGGGCGTTGAGGGGGTGCTCGAAGTCGATATCGGCGGGCGGCGCGACGAACTCGTCGAGGTGCTGATCGATCCCACCATCTTCGAGACTTACCAGATTACCTTTCAGGAGCTGATCAGCCAGATCGAGCGCAACAACCGTCTGATCGCCGCCGGCACCATCGAGACGCAGGCCGGGCGCGTCGTGCTCAAGGTGCCGGGTCTGATCGAGAACGAGGCGGATGTGCGCGACATGCCCGTGATCGTGCGCGACCGTACCGTGGTGACCTTCGCCGATGTCGCCAATGTGCGGCGCAGTTTCGAGGACGCGCAAGGCTTTGCACGCATCGACGGGCAGCCGGCTCTGGCGCTTGAAGTCAAGAAACGGGTGGCGGCCAACATCATCGAGACGGTGGATGGCGTGCGTGCTGCGGTCGATGCGACAGAGGCCGGGTGGCCCGGCAATATCAGCGTGGATTACACGCTCGACATATCCAAATATGTGCACGAGATGCTCGGTGATCTCGAATCCAACGTCATCGCCGCCGTGATTCTGGTGATGATCGTGATCGTTGCGGCACTCGGGTTGCGCAATGCCCTGCTCGTCGGCCTCGCCATTCCCGGCGCCTTCCTCGGCGGCGTCGCGGCCCTGTGGATGATGGGCTACACCATGAATGTGGTGGTGCTGTTTGCGCTGATTCTCGTCGTCGGCATGCTCGTGGACGGGGCCATCGTCACCACGGAGCTGGCTGATCGCAAGCTGCAACAGGGGGAGCCGGCGCGTGAGGCTTATCGTGCGGCGGCCAAGCGCATGGCATGGCCGATCATCGCCTCCACGGCGACGACGCTGAGTGTCTTCGTGCCGCTGCTGTTCTGGGGCGGTGTGGTCGGCGAGTTCATGAAATATCTGCCGATCACGGTTCTGCTGACGCTCACCGCCTCGCTCGCCATGGCGCTGATCTTCATACCCGTCGCCGGCGGCCTGATCGGGCGCCGGCGTGTGCAGAGCGCCACTGCGCAGGCGCAATTGCGCGCGGCGGAGACCGGAGATCCGCGCGAAATGCATGGACTCGCGGGATATTACATCCGCCTGCTCGAACGCGCGATCCGCCGCCCCGGCCTCACGCTGCTGCTGGCCATGGCCCTGTTGCTCGGTTCTTTCGCCGCTTACGGCAAGCTCGGCGCCGGCATCTCCTTCTTTCCCGAAATCGAGCCGGATTTCGCCCAGGTGCAGGTGCGCGCCCGCGACGATCTCTCGGTGCATGAACGCGATGCGCTGGTGCGACGGGTGGAGGAACGCCTGATCGTCATGGAGGAGATCGACAGCGTCATTGCGCGCTCCTTTGCCGATTCGCGCGAGGATCCGGAGCTGATCGGCACGATCCAGCTCGAACTGATCGACTGGGATGCCCGGCGCCCTGCTGCCGAGATCGCCCAGGAAATCCGCGAGATGACGACCGATTTCCCCGGGATCGCCCTGCAGGTTCGCCTGCAATCCATGGGGCCGGGCACCGGCAAGCCGGTCCGGCTCGAAATGCGCGCCGCCGATGCGCAGATCCGCGCCGAGGCTGTGGAGACCGTTCGGGCGCAGATGAAGCGGCTCGGCGGCTTCACCGATGTCACGGACACGCTGCCGCTGCCCGGGATCGAGTGGCGCATCAACGTCAACCGCTCGGAAGCCGCGCGCTTTGGCGCCGATGTCAGCCTGCTTGGCCAGGCGGTGCAATTGCTCACGCAGGGCGTGACCATCGCCGATTTCCGCCCGGAAAGCGCCGATGACACGGTCGATATCCGCGTGCGCTTCCCATCCGGAGACCGCACGCTGGAAGCGCTTCAGGGGCTGCGTGTGCCGACGCAGACGGGGCTGATTCCGATCACGAATTTCGTCAGCTTCGAACCGGCGCCGCGCACAGGCGCGATCCAGCGGCTGGACCAGCGTCGCATGGTCGCCGTCGAATCCGGCGTCGCACCCGGATTGCTGGTGGATGAACGCATCCGCGCCCTGCGCGCAGCGCTGGAGGAGGCGGATCTGCCGGAGGCCGTCGCCTGGTCCTTCGCCGGCGAGGCGCAGGACCAGGCGGAGGCGCAGGAATTCCTCGCCGGCGCCTTCGCAGCGGCGATCGTACTCATGTTCCTCATCCTCGTCACCCAGTTCAACAGTTTTCGCCAGGCGGTGATCGTGATGAGCGCCATCGTATTCTCGATCGCGGGCGTGCTGATCGGACTGATCATCACCGGTCGACCGTTCGGGATCGTCATGGGCGGGATCGGCATCATCGCGCTGGCCGGGATCGTGGTGAACAACAATATCGTGCTGATCGACACCTACAACGTCCTGCGCGGCGAGGGGGCCGGCGTGCGCGATGCGATCCTGCGCACCGGCGCCCAGCGCCTGCGTCCGGTCGTGCTCACCTCGCTGACCACGGCGCTCGGCCTGCTGCCGATGGTGCTCGGCATGAATATCGATTTTTTCCGCAGGGTGATGGTGTTCGGTGCGCCCTCCACGCAATGGTGGGTGGAACTCTCCAGCGCCATCGTCGGCGGGCTGCTCGTCGCCACCGTGCTGACGCTGCTGCTGACACCCGCCATGCTGATGCTGGCGCACGGACGCGAGCGTGCGCACGCCACAATACAAAAGGACGAAACGCGTGGCTCACAAGATGAGGCCGCGCAACCCACCTGAAGGACGCCTCAGGCGAAGAGGCGCTCGTCTTGCAGGTCGGCATAGAGATGCGCGACTTCTTCGCCGTAGCCGTTATATATCTGTGTGGGAATCTGCTCGTCCGTGCCGAGCATGCGCTCGCTTGCCTGACTCCAGCGCGGATGCGGCACGTCCGGATTCACATTGGCCCAGAAACCGTATTCGTCGCTGGCAAGCTCTTCCCAGAAGGAAACGGGGCGCTCTTCCGTGAAGCTGATGCGCACGATCGACTTGATCGATTTGAAACCGTATTTCCACGGAACGATGAGACGCAGCGGGGCGCCGAACTGGTTGGCGATGGGCTGGCCGTAGATGCCGGTGACCATCAGCGTCAGATCATGCGTCGCTTCCTCCATGGTCAGCCCCTCGGTATAGGGCCATGGATACCAGGCCTGACGCTGGCCGGATGCGATGCTCGCGTCTTCGAAGGTCTGCATCACCACATATTTCGCCGATGACAACGGACGCGCCATGGCGATCAGATCGCGCATGGGAAAGCCCGTCCAGGGCACAGCCATGGCCCAGGCCTCGACGCAGCGGAAGCGATACAGGCGCTCTTCCAGATCGACGCTGCGGATCAGCCTGTCGATATCGATGCTGCGCGGTTCCTCGACAAGCCCGTCGATCATGATGCTCCAGGGGCGGATCTCGAGCGATTGTGCCGCCGCCGCGACGCGTTTGGAGGAGCCGAATTCGTAGAAATTGTTGTAATTCGAGGCGACACTCTCATCGGTAATCGCACGATCCAGCGTGAAAGCCGGGTCGCGGGAAACGGGATAGAGATCGCTGGTGGGATCGTCTTCACGGGCGACAGCGTTTTCGCCGCAGGCCGCCAGGCCGGGCATTGCGGCAAGGCCGATACCGGCGGCAGCGCCCTTGAGGAAGCGGCGCCTGTTGCGAAAAACATTCTCTGGCGTCGCCTGACTCTCCGGGATTTCCCAGCTGCGTTTGTTTCTGATCAGCATTCAATCTCTCCAGGGCGATCACGACGACGACTTGCACTCCGCAAAGGAATTCGTGCTTCAGCGCCGAATTGCCCTTGCGTCATGTTTGCCGATGACCAGATGTGATGCGCAGGCGGCGTTCTGGCAATGCCGCGCGACGCGCTTACCGGGATCCTCACGGGCTCGTGACCGATATTGATCCTCGCGGGCTGCCGGTGCGTAGACCAACCCTTGAATGACCGGGTCTCGAGGAGCGGGAATTGGCGCGCGGCAAACTGCATGTGGTCTGGTTCAAGCGGGATCTGCGTGTGACCGACCACGCGTCGCTGGCCGATGCTGCGCGCATTGCGAGCGAGCGCGGGGAAGCGGTTTTGCCGCTTTACATCGTCGAGCCGGAGCTGTGGCGCGAGCCGGATTATGCGGCGCGCCATTACGCCTTCCTGGCCGAGGCTCTGGAAACGCTGCGCCACGATCTCGCTCGTCTCGGGCAGCCTCTGGTCGTGCGTGTGGGCGCGGTCTGCGCTGTCCTTGCTGATATCGTGCAAAGCCGTAGGATAGCGGCGATCCATGCCCATGAGGAGACCGGCAATAGCTGGACCTATGCACGTGACCGGTCCGTCGCTGCCTGGTGCCGCGAACGGGGCATCGCCTTTCACGAACAGCCCCAGAGCGGTGTGATCCGCCGCCTCGGCAACCGCAACGGCTGGGCGCGCCGCCGTGACGGCTTCATGCGTCGCCCGCTCGTGGCCGCGCCCGCAGCCTTGCCGGCGATCGCCGGGCTCGATCCCGGAGCGCTCCCCGCACCCGCCGATCTCGGCCTCGCGCCGGATCCGTGCCCGCAGCGTCAGGCGGGGGGGCGGGCAGCGGCGCTGGAACGGTTGCAGGGCTTTCTCGAAGAGCGCGGCGCGCCCTATCGCGCGGGGATGGCGAGCCCGCTGACGGCTTTCGCGGCGTGTTCGCGGATATCGCCGCATCTCGCGCACGGCACATTGTCGATGCGCGAGGCAGTGCAGGCGGCGGCGGTGAAGCGCTTGGCGCATCAGGAGGACAAACGCTGGCGCGGGGCGATCTCCTCCTTCGCGTCGCGATTGAGCTGGCGCTGTCATTTCATGCAGAAGCTCGAAGCCGAACCGCTGATCGAGACACGTCATCTGCATCGTGCCTATGACGGCTTGCGCCCGACCATGCCCGATCGCGAGCGGCTCGGCGCCTGGGAGCGTGGCGAGACCGGGCTGCCCTTCGTCGATGCCTGCATGCGCGCGCTGATCGCCACCGGCTGGATGAATTTCCGCATGCGCGCCATGCTGATGGCGGTGGCGAGTTATCATCTTTGGCTCGACTGGCGCGCCCCCGGCCTGCATCTCGCGCGGCTCTTCACCGATTACGAGCCGGGCATCCACTGGCCGCAGGTACAGATGCAATCGGGCACGACCGGGATCAACACCATCCGCATCTACAATCCGGTCAAGCAGGGGTATGACCAGGACCCGCAGGGGCGCTTCATCCGGCAATGGCTGCCCGAACTCGATGCGGTTCCGGATCGCTTCATCCATGAGCCGTGGCGCTGGGAGGAGGCGGGGCGGGTGCTCGACCGGGCCTATCCGACGCCGGTCGTCCACCATGTCGAGGCCGCGCGCCAGGCCCGCGACAAGGTCTGGGCGGTGCGCCGCGGGCGCGGATTCGGCGATGGCGCGATGCGGATCCAGGAGAGGCACGGCAGCCGCAAGAGCGGCCTGCCGGTCATACGCGAGGGCTCCCGCAAACGCGGTGGCAACACCGATTCCGGGCAGCTCACCCTCGATTTCGGCACTTCGGACGGCGCTCCTGTCAGCACTGGATCGACATCATGAAGATGCGCCGCAAGGGCGATCTGCCGCAAAAGATCTGCGCCGCCTGCGGGCGCTCCTTCAGTTGGCGTCGCAAATGGGCGCGTGACTGGGAGAGCGTGCGCTATTGTTCGCAGCGCTGCCGTGGAACCGGCGGGCGCGAGCCGTCGGCGCAGGATGATACCCAAGGCACATTTCCGGCGCGTTGAATCTGTGGCGCGCACGCCACACCTTGGATTCATCCTCAACAAGCCATCGTCATGCAATCGCTCCGCCCCGATTGCGCCATAAAGCGAAGTCATCTTCATATTCAAATAAAGTCGTGAAAAATCAAATGCTTGCGCTGTCTTCGCGGCGTGACTGCTTTTTTTCGCGAGAGATTTTCCGGGCGCAGATCCCCGAGCGGGCGTGCCGGCACGGACATGGCTTGGGCGTGGTATCCCTCAAACGCTTTCTTTATGAAAGCGAGGGATAAAAAACCGCATCCAGGGGGGCAGAGGAAGGCGATGAGCGAGCGCACATACGACAAGAGCAAATTGCCGAGCCGCCATGTGACGCAGGGGCCGGCGCGCGCGCCGCACCGCTCTTACTATTACGCCATGGGTCTGACGGAAGAGCAGATCAACCAGCCCTTCGTCGGCGTGGCAACCTGCTGGAACGAGGCCGCCCCGTGCAACATCGCGCTGATGCGCCAGGCCCAGGCCGTCAAGCACGGCGTCGCCCATGCCGGCGGCACCGCCCGGGAATTCTGCACCATCACCGTGACCGACGGCATCGCCATGGGTCACCAGGGCATGTATTCCTCGTTGCCCTCGCGTGACTGGATCGCCGACTCGGTCGAACTCACCATGCGCGGCCACAGCTACGACGCGCTGGTCGGTCTCGCCGGCTGCGACAAGTCGCTGCCTGGCATGATGATGTCGATGGTGCGGCTGAACGTGCCTTCGGTCTTCATCT
>Ga0102934_1001794_pt1 | contig 15039 bp, 12 predicted proteins | sample SalPonR2_A_D1_MG_FD_78175 | JGI IMG/M metagenome (GOLD analysis project Ga0102934, IMG submission 78175) | Salt pond soil microbial communities from South San Francisco under conditions of wetland restoration - Salt Pond MetaG R2_A_D1_MG | ecosystem: Environmental > Aquatic > Marine > Intertidal... | reverse complement strand
CGGGGGGACCCTGCTCGGAGGTGCCCGCGGGCGCATCCGCCGGAGCGCTGGCCCGGCCAAGCGGCACCCCGATGAGCACACCGAGCAGCACCAGCAGCACCGCAATCAACACTGTCGTGGAGCGAGCCCGCCCCCTCTTCCCACGGCGGGCCAACATCCCCGCGAGTTCCTCGCTCGAGGTTTCCTCCGCGCTCTTTCCTTGATCCTGGCTCACGCTTTCCTCACTCATGTCGCAGCGCCTCGATCGGTCGCAGCGATGCAGCCCGCTTGGCTGGATAGCTTCCGAAGAACAAGCCGATCGCCACCGAGATCACGTATGCGCCGACCACCGAGATAGGAACGACGGACGGTGAGATCCCCGCAATCTCCACACGCGAGACCAAGAGCGCGACGAGCAACCCGGCAGTGGCGCCGAATACCGACAGCACGGTCGCCTCGAGCAGGAATTGCAGCAAGATGAAGCGCCTCGAAGCCCCGATGGCCTTTCGAATACCGATCTCCCGGGTCCTCTCGGTCACCGAGACCAGCATGATGTTCGTGATCCCGATTCCACCGACCAGCAAACTGATGGCGCCCACGGCACCGAGCAGTGCGGTGAACACCCCAAGGGCCGTGTTAGCCGTTTCGAGCAGGCTGGCTTGATTGAAGATCTCGAAGTCTCGGGTGCCCTCGACGGTGCCGTGGCGCTCGTCGAGGATCGCGATCGCCTGCGCTTCGGCGAGGTCGGTGGTGTCCGGGGAAGTGGCTTGGACGGAGATCAGGCTGACTTCTCCGTATCCGGTAATCGAGTTCTCCACTGCCGAGAGCGGCGCGACGATGACGTCATCCGGGTTGGTGAACGACGCACCTTTCTCCTGCTGCACACCAACCACGGTGAGCGGCACCCCGTTGCAGGAGATCCGCTTGCCGAGCGGATCGGAGTCCGGGAACAGGTTCTCGGCGACCGTCGAGCCGATCACGGTGATGCGCCGTCCGGACAGCTCGTCCGCGTTGGTGAAGTACGCGCCGGAGGCGACCGGGGAATTCGTGATCTCGAAGTAGGACGGCCACGTGCCGACCACCTGTGTGGAGTGGCTGCGGTCATCGATAGTGCAGGTAACCGCCGCGCGCTTCTCCGGGGCGGCGCCGGCGATGTCCGGCGCGGCGATCGGATCGTTGAGTGCGGCTGCATCGTCCACCGTCAATTCCTGCACCGAAGGGTTGACGATCTCGCCGCCCTGGTTCGGGTTCTCCGGGGTGATGGTCAGCAGGTTGCTACCGAGGGACTGGATGCTCGAGGTGACCGAGTTCGACGCCCCTTGGCCGAATGCGACCAGGATGATCACGGCCGCGACGCCGATCATGATGCCCAAGGTGGTCAGGATGGAGCGCAGCCGATTCGCCAGGATCGCCTGCCAGCCGCTGCGCAGCGCCTCGATCAGGATCATCGGATGCCCGCGGCAACGTCGGATTCGATGCGGCCGTCGTGCAAGGTCACGACTCGACCGGCTCGTGCGGCGACTTCGTCCTCGTGCGTGATGATCACGATCGTCTTGCCTTCGTCGTGGATGTCATCGAGGAGATCGAGGACGTCGGCGGTGGAGCGGGAATCCAAGTTGCCGGTCGGTTCATCGGCGAGCATCAACGATGGTTCCATCGCCAGGGCCCGGGCGACGGCTACACGTTGCTGTTGGCCACCGGAGAGTTCGTTCGGTTGGTGGTGGGAACGATCGGCGAGGCCGACCTTGCCAAGGGCCTCGATCGCCTTGCGGCGCCGCTCTCCCCGTCGGACCCCGCGGTACATCAACGGCAACTCCACATTCGCCGCCGCACTCATCCGCGGGATCAGATTGAAGGCTTGGAATATGAAGCCGATCCGCCTGTTGCGCACGAGCGAGAGGGCGTCGTCGTCCAGATCGCCGATGTCCACTCCGTCGATGCGGTAGGTGCCCGTCGTCGCGACATCCAGTGCACCGATGATGTTCATCAACGTGGACTTCCCCGAGCCCGAGGCACCCATGATCGCGACGTACTCCCCCGGATCGACGGTGAGCGATACACCGTCGACGGCCCGCACCTCGGCCTCGCCTTCACCGTAGATCTTGGTGATGTCGTGCATCTCGACGACGGGGACCATCACTCTGCCCCGCCGAATGGGCCGTCGGGATCTTCATCACGCCCCGAGCCCGGCACACCGCCTTCGGGGAAGGAAAGGTCATCAGCCGATGGGATCACTAGGACGTCGCCTTCTGTGAGCCCACCGGTGACCTCCGTCCCGGCATCGCCTTGCAATCCGACCGTGACCGATGTCCGTTCGGCGGTACCGTCCGGGCCCTGCACCAACACCGACGCTCGATCCCCGCTGCCGGTGATCGCTCCTTGCGGCACGACCAGTGCATCGGTTACCTCATCGACCAACACGGACACCGAAGCGGTCATACCCTCGCGCACCGCATCCGGTGGGTCGGTCACCTGCACGCGCACGCTGTAAGTGATCAAGCCGCTCGCACTCGTGGTCGCCACCGGATCCACCGCGATGACACTGCCCTCGGCCTGCTGACCTGCGAGGGCGTCGAAGGTAACCGTTGCCGCTGCGCCCACGGTGATCCCGGCGGCATCGGATTCGGCAAAATCGGCGACGATTTCCAGCGGACCGTCCGGCAGCACGGTGATGCCGCCTTGCGTGCCGGTCGAGGTCGCTGCCTCGCCGACAACGTAGGGGACGGTGCCGACGATCCCGGCGACCGGGGAGACCAATTCGGTATCCGCCAGTGCCTGCTGGGCTACCTCAACCCCGGTCTGCGCAGCGGCGATCGCCGCCTCGGCTGCTGTGAGTTCGGAACCATCGGGTACTTCTACGACCTCCCGCGCGGCCAACGCGGAGTTCAGTGAGGACTGAGCAGTGCGAACGGCTTGGTCACCGCTCACCTTGCCCTGCTCCAAGGTGCGCTCCGCGGTCTCCAACGCCTGGCGCGCGGAGCGCACTGCGTCGTCACCGGCCTTGCGCAGTTCCGCTTGGGCCTGTTGCAAGGCCACGTTCGCGCTCGCAAGGCTCAACGAAGCGGTCTGCTGCGCTTGCTGATCGGCGAGCAGACCGGTGGTGCGCGCACGTATCGCGTTGTCGTAGGCCTGACGCGCGGTGACAGTCGCCGTCTGCGCGCTGCTGCAAGCCGGTGTTTCGCTGGCAGCCCCCTCGCAGCTGGATGATTCCTGCGCCTGGCGCTGAGTCAGCAGTTCGGCGGCCTGGTTCACGGCGACGTCGTAACCCGTGGCGTTGTTCGCCGCGTTCTCGACGGCGGTGTCGAGTGTGCGTTGCGCTTGGTCCACATTCGCCTGCGCAGCACGCAACTGCGCTTGGGCAGCCGGATTAGGACACATCGCATTATTGGGGTCCAAACACGATTCATCCCACAAGTCCTCGGCGACCCGCAGCGATTCCTTGGCTTGATCGACGGCTAGCCGGTTACGACGATTCGTCTCCTTGGCAACCCTGCGGGCATCGGCCAAGGCCGCGCTCGCACTCGAGACCGAGGCATCGGTACTCGCAGCGCTTTGCACCGCCTGCGCCAAGGTGGATTCCGCCGACGCCAAGCCCTGCAGGGCGGCGGTGTCGTCGATTGCCGCGAGGACCGTGCCAGCACTGACTGCATCGCCGGGTTCGACGTTCACCGCGGTGATGGTCCCGCCGGAGACGAAGGCTAGATCGACCACACCCGCGCGCTCGACCGTGCCGCTCGCGGTGACCGTTGCCGAGATGTCCCCTCGGGTGACGGTCACCGTGCGCTGTTCCTCGGGTGCAGGAGCCGGGCGCAGGACGGCAAAGATCAACCCGATGACGACGACGATCGCAGCGCCGATCCCCAGGTTGACCCACAACGTGCGTCGTTTCATTCCTCGAGCCTGCCCTATCTGATCGCCTGAAGCCCATCTGGACTGTTCGGATCCGGTACGGGTTCGGATCCGATACGGGGACGATTGTCACCCACCCGAGCGAGCGAGTCGATCAGCAGCCCTCCGCTGTGGAAAACGCCTCCCCGAGTTCGCTGCCGGTGTCGGCTCGGGTGCTTTCCAGTAGTTGCAAGGCCGCATCGGCATCCGAAGCGGCGGATTGGGCAGCCGAGGCCGCACCTGCTGCTGCGAGACCGGCATTCAGCAGATCCCCGGCGGCAGCGGCTTCGGCGAGCAAATCGATGGCTTCTTGTCCTGATGTCCGCGCCGAGTCCACGAGCGTTTCCATTTCGGTGGCGAACGTAGTCGCGCTCGGCGATCCATCCGGGACGCCCGCAAGGGCATCTTCCACCGCTTCGATGCGCGCTTCGACCTCATCGAGGTTCGCGGTTACTTGCTCTTGTATCGCCGGCAATTGGTCTAGGCCCTGGGATAGGTCGACATCTAGCCCATCGGTCACCCCGGTAACCGTCGCCGCCAAATCATCGGCGCTCTGGCAGACATCCGAGGCCCAGGCCCGCAACTGTTCGGAGTTTGCGCTTTCCGCGACTTCCGGCGGAGCGGACTCCGGCTCGGCTGTACCCGAACAGGCCGCCAAGAGGGCAGCGCTTAAACCGACGGCGATAAGCATCTTCTGCATTCAGATTCCGATCAGGGTGCGCAGATGGCGGGGGGCCGGTGAACCGTGCGAGAGCATGAGGTCGTGCACCTGTGAATCGTTCCAATCCGGATGCAAGACCCGTAGATCCTCGGCGATGCTGCGTACCGCGCGGTAGCCGACGAAGTAGGTGGGAAGTTGCCCTGCGGTCAACAACGCCCGGCGCCATTTGCCAGCGGCCTCACCCTCTTCCTGGAACCCGCGGAAGGTCATCAAGCGCATTGCCTCCTCCTCGGTCATCTCCATGGAGTGCACGCGGATGTCGAGGATCGTGTTGATCGCCATGCGGGCCTGCATCTTCAGTTGCTGCAGCCGGATCGCCAGGGCGGCCGACCGCGAGGCCTCGGGTGCATAGCCGCGGTCGAGCATGAGTTCCTCTGCGTAGACAGCCCAACCTTCGACGAACACGCCACTGAAACCGAAACGACGCACCCTGGTCGGAGTCTGCAACTGTGCCGCGTGGGCAAGTTGGAGTACGTGGCCGGGCATCGCCTCGTGCACTGTGAGGTCGTGCAGCAGCGTTGCGTTGTACTCCCGGTAGAAGGAGGCAATGCGCTGCTCGTCCCACCCCAGCGGGGTCGGTGACACGGCGACGTAGGTGGGAACCGAGGAATCCTCCAGCGGCCCGGGTGCGTCGCAATAGGCGACGGCCACACCGCGGTGTATCTCCGGCATCTCGATGACCTGAGTCGATACCTCCGGGATGGAGACCAGATCGTGCGCACGCACGAAATCAGTCGTGTGCGCCAGCGCTTCGGACACGATCGCGAGCACGGTCGTATCCGAGACCGGAGCCGATCTAGCCACGGCATCCAGCGCGCGGCGCACCACCTTCTCGGCGTGCACCGGCTCGCCGAGATACTCCGCAGCCACTTCGCGCATCCGTTCGGTCACGACGTCGAGGTGCTCCTCGGCATCGCGGAGCAGATGGTTGGCGTTGGTGGCATCGTCCAAGGAGTGCCACAACACCCCGGCGTAGGTGTGCTGGTTCAGTCGCGGACTACGCGTGGCTCCATCGAGTGCTCCCTGCAACCACGCGAGGTGCTCTTCTACCGCTTCGACGGCATCGTCGATGCCTTCGGGAAGGGGTGCACCACCCGCCGATGCCGCCTGCGGAAGGGTCTCGGCGATCAACGTCCGGGTCCCCTGGAACTGCCCGATCGCTGTTTCCACGTGCACAGCGGGCATGGACGCCAAAGACAGTCGTGCCTGGGCCAGGAACTGAGGTATCTGAGCCAACCGCCCGGAAGCACTTGCCATGCGCTCATCGAGTGGCGCGAAGTCCCGCGAAAGCAGCAGATGCAGCGCCGTTCCCGGATTCCACACCATCGGATTCCACTCGGTGCTGCGTAATTCCTCGATACCGAAGGCTTCGCGCTGCAATCGGGCTCGCAGGATCTCTAGGTCAACGAGGTCCTGCACATCGAGTTCGACATCATCGACCGCATCGATCGCGGTGAGCTGATCGTCGATGACCCGAGCTCGATGGTCGAGCGCTGACTGGTCGAGCTCGGGGAGTCGATCGTCGAAACGGTGGTCGCCCATCCACGTTGCCTCGACGGGATCGGCCGCCAGCGCCTGATCGATGCAGGTCTCGGCAAGGGCGCGGAACTCAGCGGTCGCCTCGTTCATGAACTCTCCCGTTCGCTCTCGACATCTTGGATCTGCTCCATGCGGCTGCGAACCGCCGCCCGCAACGCGGCTTCGGAATCCCAGTCGCGCTGTCGGCCCACCCGGACAAGGGCGAGCAGCAATTCTCCGAACTCGCGTTCGTCGGCGATCGAGGCGGTCACCGTTCCCGCCAGTTCGACGAGTGCGGGTTCAGGCACCGACTCGCCGAGCGAAGCACTGCGCGATTCAACCTTCGCGGCTCGCAACAACGCCGGCAGGTTCTCCGGGATGCCCTCGGTAACGGAGGAACGCCCTTTCTCCTGCGCCTTCAACGCGTGCCAGTTCGTCTCGACCTGCTCGGCGCTGAGCGCATCGGTGCCACCGAAGACGTGCGGGTGGCGGCGGATCAACTTGTCGACGATTCCGCCTGCTACGTCGTCGATATCCCAGGCAAGCTCGGGCTTTTCCTGGGCGATCCGCGCGTGGAAGACCACCTGCAACAACAAGTCGCCGAGTTCCTCGCGTAGGCCGTCGTCGTCATCGGTCTCGATCGCCTCGAGCGTTTCGTAGGTCTCTTCGATCAGGTACTCCACCAGGCTGCGGTGCGTTTGCCGGGCATCCCACGGGCAACCACCGGGCGAGCGCAGCCGATCCATCACCTCGACGAGTTCGAGGATCCGATCACCGCGCTGGGCCATCGGTGCCGCTAGGGAGTGGCCGGGGTGGAGAGATCATCGGCGGTCGCCGCGACCGCCAAGTTCACCGCATCCCACGTGCCGTAGCGCGGGCTGACCTCGGTACCGACTTCCTCGCTGAAGTCCGTCACCGCGGTGAAGATCGCCGCGGACTGTGTCTCCGGGGACCCTTGCGGATCGAGCACGAAGCTCAACTTCTGGGCCAGGATGTTCACCCGGATGATCTCGGGGATGTCGTCGGGGGCTAGGTCTTGTTGCAGGAGGGTTTGTTCGAAGGCTTCCTGACCGCCGGAGGCTTCGGCGTAGTTAGCAAGCGTCGCGTCGAGCTCACCTTGGGTGACCTCGACCCCTTCGCGCTCGGCGAGTTGCTCGATCAGGCTCGTGGTGATCATCCGATCCAAGGTGGTGACCACGAGCGCCTCGGAGGAGGTGTCGGAGGGACGCCCCTGCGCTTCGAGCACCTGCTCGACCTGCTCGGTCAGTTCCCGCTCGGAGATCCGGTCATCACCGACCACGGCAGCAGCACCCGGCGCCACATCGCCGCATCCGGCGAGCACCAGGCCCGCGGCCGCTAACCCGGCGATCGTCCATCGTCGCCTGCTACCCATCCCCGACTCCCTACCTCGTCCTTTTGCGCTGCTAGGCACCGCTTGGCCTATCAACGTTCGTGCCGCCTGCAGCAACGCTGCCTTCGGGCTGACCGGCGATCACCGTGAGCAGTTGGTTCACCCAGGTGAGCAATTCCTCGTCCTTGAGCGGCGCCGCTCCGATCGCGTTACTCCCGGCGGTCGGTCGCGGCACGATGATCGTACGTACCGCGGGTTTGACCGTGGTTCGCGGGTATAGCCGGGTGAGCCGCATCTGGGCGGACTCCGGCAATTCCACCGGGTGCAGGCGGATCCCGTTGCCCTGCGCGATGACCTCGCCAACGCCGACCCGCCGACAATGCACTCGCAGCCGCGCCACCTCCACCAAGGTTCGAGCGGCCACCGGCAAGGACCCGTACCGATCTTGCAGTTCGGCTGCTACTTCATCGACTTCGGCATCGGTATGCGCGTCGGCAAGTCGCTTATAGGCCTCCAGGCGCAAGCGTTCCGCCGGTACGTAGTCCTCCGGCAGGTGGGCGGTGATCGGGAGTTCGACCTTCACCTCGGCTACCTCCGGCTCGCCCTCGCCGGTTCCGGCCTTGTGCTCGGCCAGCGCCTCGCCGACCAGTCGGACGTACAGGTCGAAGCCGACGTCGGCGATATGCCCACTTTGCTCGCCACCTAGGAGGTTGCCCGCGCCCCGGATCTCCAGGTCCTTCAGCGCGATCTGCATCCCGGACCCGAGGTCGCTGCGTTGCGCGATGGTTGCGAGTCGTTCGTGGGCGGTCTCGGTCATCGCCTTATTGGGGTCGTAGAGCAAGTAGGCGTAGGCGCGTTCGCGCCCTCGACCGACGCGTCCACGCAGTTGATGGAGTTGGGATAGGCCGAAGGTGTCTGCCCGATCGACGATCAGCGTGTTGGCGTTCGCGATGTCGATCCCGGATTCCACGATCGTGGTGCACACCAGGACATCGACGTCCTTGTTCCAAAAATCCACGATCACTTGCTCCAAGCGCGTTTCCGGCATCTGTCCGTGAGCAACTGCCACGCGCGCTTCGGGCACGAGTTCTTGTATCCGCCGTGCGGTGCGGTCGATCGATTCGACGCGGTTGTGGACGAAGAAGACCTGTCCGTCACGCAACAGTTCCCGGCGAATGGCAGCGGTGATTTGGGAGTCGTCGTAGGGGCCCACGTAGGTGAGTACCGGATGGCGTTCCTCCGGTGGAGTCTGGATGACCGACATCTCCCGGATCCCGGTTACGGCCATCTCGAGCGTCCGCGGAATCGGGGTAGCCGACATCGCCAACACATCTACGTTCGCGCGCAGTGCCTTCAGATGTTCCTTGTGCTCCACCCCGAATCGCTGCTCCTCATCGATGATCACCAACCCGAGATCCTTGAACTTGACTTCGGGTGTCAACAGTCGGTGCGTGCCCACCACGATGTCCACCGATCCGTCCGCGATACCGGTCAGGATCCGAGTGCGATCGCCATCCGGCGTGAACCGCGACAACGCCGCCAACGAGACGGGGAAAGGGGCATACCGCTCGGTGAATGTCGCGAGATGCTGTTGCACCAACAGCGTGGTCGGCACCAGCACGGCAACTTGCTTGCCGTCCTGCACCGCCTTGAATGCCGCACGGATCGCGATCTCGGTCTTGCCGTAGCCCACATCACCGCAGATGAGTCGATCCATGGGAATCACGCGTTCCATATCGCGCTTGACTTCGTCGATGCCCGCGAGTTGGTCTACGGTCTCGACGTAGGGGAAGGCGTCCTCGAGCTCCCGCTGCCACGGGGTGTCGGCTCCGAATGCGTGTCCCCTGCTGGCTTGCCGTGCGGCGTAGAGCCGGATCAACTCTCCGGCGATCTGACGAACGGCCTTGCGAGCTCGTCCCTTGGTCTTGGTCCAATCCCCACCGCCGAGGCGATGCATGCTCGGCGATTCGCCGCCGACGTAGCGAGTGATCAGGTCCAGTTGATCCATGGGCAAGAACAATCGGTCGGGCGGTTGCCCGCGCTTGCTCGGTGCGTATTCGATGATCAAGTACTCGCGCTCGGCTCCTTGCACGGTACGACGAACCATTTCGATGTACTTGCCGACTCCGTGCTGTTCGTGCACTACGAAATCGCCGGCCTTGAGGGTGAGGGGATCCACTGTGCGACGACGACGACTCGGCATCCGGCCGGTCTCGCTGCTTCGCGACCGACCACCGAGCAGGTCGGACTCGGTCAACAGCATCAGGCCGGCATCGTCGAGGACCAAACCCTGTTCCGCCGCGCTTCGAATGAGCGTGACCACCCCGGTCTCGGGTGGATCGGTCAGATCGGTGCATACCCGAGCGCCGATGGCTTCGTCGCTGAGTTCTTCTGCGAACCGATCCAACGGTCCGCTGCCACGGGCGGTGATGATCGTTGCTCCACCGGCATCGATCCAGCCTCGAATGTCGGTGAAGGCCGTCTGCGCGTCACCTCGGTAGTCCTCAGCGAGGCGGGCTTGGAAATCGACGTCGACATCCACCGTGGGCAATGGGTTCAGATCCCACCACCGGCAGGCATGCGCACTGGCAGCTTCCCGCAGGGCTTCGACCTCCCAGTAGGCGGCGGGCACCACATCCGCCGGTGCCTCGCCACCGAAGGCCGCGTTCTGCCAACCGGCCTGCGAGAACTCTTCGGCCGTTCGAATGACATCCGCCGCCCGACTTCGCACCCGTTCGGGTTCGCTCACCACGATCTGCGTACCCGATGGCAGCACGTCGGTCAGCACAACGGATTCGTCCTGGGCGACCGGCTCGTGCACCGCGGTTGCCAGCAATCCCTCGGGGACGTCCTCCAGCGAACGCTGGTCGGCTACCGCGAAGTACCGGATGCTGTCGACCTCATCGCCCCAGAACTCCACCCGCACGGCGTGCTCCTCGTGCGCCGGAAAGACATCGACGATCCCGCCGCGCACCGCCACTTGACCGCGACGCTCCACGAGGTCGACTCGTTCGTAGCCCAAGGTCACGAGCTGTTCGACGAGCGCGGTGAGTTCCACAGGCTCGCCCACCAACGCGCGCGCGGGAACGGCATCGAGAACTCCGGTCTCGATGGGTTGGATCACTGCCCGCACCGAAGCGACGACGACGTCCAACGGACCCATGAGTCGGTCCTTCGGATCGGGGTGTGCGATGCGCCGCAGGATCCGGGTTCGACGCCCAATCGTGTCGGCCGAGGGGGCCAGGCGTTCGTGCGGCAATGTCTCCCACGACGGGAAGGTTGCGATCGCGGCCTCGGGGAGGAAATCGCCGATCATGCTCGCGGCATCCTCGGCGCCCTGACCGCTGGTGGTGATCACTAGCAGTGGGGCACCGCTCGAGTGCGCGATCAGCGCGGCGATCAGCGGATGCGCTCCCAGCGGGGCCAGCACATCGGCGTGCTCGACGCCGGCATCCGCGCATAACGCGCCCAGCCGGTTCACCGGCGGGTAGTCCTGCAGGAGTTCGACGATGCCGCGCAGGCTCACGATCCGGATGCCTCCGCCAGGGCCTGTTGCAGGTAGGGATACAACTCGGCATGCGCCACAGCGAGGTCTTCCACATAAGGCGGCATGTGGTTGAAGGTGACCGGTGAGCCGTCGATGTGGGCAACGCGCAGCCCGTAGTGCGCGGCGACCCCGTACGGCGCCGCGACGTCCCACTCGTAGAAGCCGGTGTCATGCAGGTAGGCATCGGCCCGACCGGCGAGGATCTCACCGACTTTGGCTCCCACCGATCCGACGTCGATGATCTCCACGCCGAAATCGTTGACTTTCGCCTGGCGCACGATCCGCTCCAAGGCTTCGCGTGTGGCCTCGAGGGTGGCCGGCGGTCGGCTTCGGGAGGCGACCAGCCGCAGCGGTCGATCGACCGGCAGCGCAGTCGGTGTCACGGTGTCCAACACGCTGCGGGTCATCTCCTGCGAGGGCAGATCCACGGTGCAGGCGTGCAGTTCGCCGTTGGCCCACAGCGCGATGTGCACAGCGAAGTCCCGGCGGTTTTGCCCGTACTCCCAGGTGCCATCGAGTGGGTCGACGATCCACACCCGCTCGGCGCTCAAGCGGGAGTCGTCGTCCTTGGCTTCCTCGCTGAGGACCGAATCCTGTGGACGCGCCGCGTGCAAACGATCCAGGATCAGATCGTTGGAGCGCGCATCCGCTGCATCCCGCAGGCGGTTGGCTGTCGGCTTGTCGACCGGCGCAGCGTGCTCGTCGTAGAACTCGCGCCGCATCTGCAGCAACAATTGACCAGCCTCACGGGCGATGTCCCGGGACAAGGTCGCATCGTCACGGTCATCACTCATTGATCGTCTCCACCTGCTCGAATATGGAACTCATTTTGCGCCATCTCCAGTCCACGCTGCACGAGCGTCTCGACGGCCCGCGCGGCTCGATCCAAGAAGGCCGGTAGTTCGCTGCGCTGGGTTCCGGAGAAGGGCTGCAAAACGAAGTCCGCCGGCGCCTGACGCCCGGGCGGGCGTCCGATGCCCATCCGCACCCGGAAGTAGTCCCCGGTACCGATCGCCGATCGAATGCTCTTCAACCCGTTGTGGCCACCGTCCCCTCCACCGCGCTTGAGCCGCAGGGCAGCGAAATCGATGTCGAGTTCGTCGTGCAGCACGACGAGCCGCTCGGGTGGAATCCGATAGAACGCCATCGCGGCCTTCACCGGACCCCCGCTTTCGTTCATGTACGAAAGGGGGTTGCACAACACGATCCGATCGCGCGCTCCGGGTAACCCCACGTGCGCCTCGGCGATCTCCGCGAGCACCTTGCGGTGTCGCGACATCTTCACCGCGCACTCGCCGGCGAGGCTTGCGACCGCCATAGCGCCGACGTTGTGCCGAGTCGTCGCGTAGGCCGGTCCCGGATTGCCCAGTCCGACGACGAGCCAGGGCTCGGACACGACCGCTGGTGGCTACTCGGACTCGGCGGCGGCTTCGGATTCGCCGCCTTCGGCGGCGCCCTCTTCCTTCGCAGCGCGTGCCGCTTCGCGAGCAGCCTCGGCAGCAGCCATCTCCTGGGCCTTGGCCTTGACGTCCGCAACCGCGTGGTCAACCGCCTCCAGCGGATCCTCACCGCGGGCGACGGCTTCCTCGAGCGCCATGATGACCGAGGCGGAGTCATAGCCGGCCTCAGCCGCGGCGATCTCCGCCTTGGCGACGGCGTCTGCGTAGCTCGTGCGGATCGCAGCTTCTTGCTTGGTGATGATCACCAAGTCCACGTGCTCGAGGTTGCGCTTCACCGGGTCGCGCTGCACGTCGCGGGGCTTGGTGAGGTAGACGTTGCCGCCGTAGGTCACGTTCAACACCACCCGCGGCTTGCGCAGCGCGAGACCCATCTCGTGCTCACTGATGGCCACGTGCACGAGCTCCATGTCGTTGCCGTAGATGACGGCCGGGACGTTGCCGGTTCGCCGCAGCCGGCGGGCGGCACCCTTGCCGAAATCCGTACGGGGCTCGGCGGTGATCTCGACGTTCGTCACGATGGTGCTCCTTCGGCTGCTGCTCGGTAGGTGTTGGCGTTTTGTCGCTTCGTTCTCGCGGGGGCGCGGCCGACGGCGCGGCCAGATGCCGCCCGCGTCGATCACGGCGACACCCACTGCAGCCTGCGCAGCGCGCGTCTCCCTCGCCGAGGACGGCAGGAGTCTAGTAGTGGCAGCCGGGCGAGTGGCGACCGGTCGGTGCAACCGGTCAGTGCAACCGGTCAGTGAGAAGAGGCCTCGTCTGCCGTTGCCGGCTCGAACATCTTGGTCACCGACCCGTCGGTGAACACCTCGTTGATGGCCTTCGCCAGGAGTGGGGCGATCGACAGCACGGTGAGTTTGTCGAACTGCCGCTCCTCGGGGATCGGCAAGGTATCGGTGACCACCACTTCGGAGATGCGTGACTGCTGCAGCCGATCTCGAGCAGGATCGCTCAAGATGCCGTGCGTGGCCGCGACGATGACATCCTTCGCGCCGTTGTCGAACAACGTCTCGGCGGCCTTCACGATGGTGCCGCCGGTATCGATCATGTCGTCGACGACCACACACACCCGATCCTTGACGTCGCCGACCACCTCGAAGACCCGCACCTGGTTCGGCACATCCGGGTCCCGCCGCTTGTGGATGATCGCCAGCGGCGCCCCGAGGACGTCGGTCCAGCGCTCTGCCACCCGCACGCGTCCAGCATCCGGCGAGACGACCGTGATCTCGTCGGTGGCAACCCGTGATGCAACGTGATCGGCGAGTAGCGGCAACGCGAACAGGTGATCGACCGGTCCGTCGAAGAAGCCTTGGATCTGCGAGGTGTGCAGATCCACGGTCATTAACCGGTCGGCTCCGGCGGTGGTGAAAAGGTCGGCCATCAAGCGCGCCGAGACTGGCTCGCGGCCGCGGTGCTTCTTGTCCTGCCGCGCGTACCCGTAGAAGGGGATGATCACCGTGATGCGCTTGGCCGATGCCCGCTTCAGCGCATCGATCATGATCAGTTGCTCCATGATCCACTTGTTGATCGGTTGCGTGTGGCTTTGCAGCACGAAGGCGTCCGTGCCACGAACCGACTCCCGGAAGCGGATGAAGATCTCACCATTGGCGAAGTCGTAGGCGAGGGTGGGAGAAAGGTCGATGCCCAGTTCGTCCGCGACGGATTCCGCTAGCTCGGGGTGGGACCTGCCGCTGAGCAGGACCAGCCGCTTTTCGGTGGGTACGGACTTCTCGGCCACTCATTCCTCCCGTGCGTCGTCCGACGCGTCGACGGGTCGAACCCTTTCAGATGCCGAGTTCGCCTCGCGCGCCGCCCTCGCCGACGAGGAATCCGAGCGCCGTCGTTCGACCCAGCCCTCGATATTGCGCTGCTTGGCCCGCCCGACCGCCATCGCTCCCGGGGGAACGTCCTCGGTGATCACCGAGCCGGCCGCGGTGTAGGCGCCATCCCCGATCTCCACCGGTGCGACCAGCATCGAATCGCTACCGATGCGAACCTCCCGGCCCACCACGGTGCGGTGCTTGTCCTGGCCGTCGTAGTTGACGAACACCGTGGCCGCGCCGATGTTGGATCCCTCGCCGATCTGCGCATCCCCCACATAGGACAGGTGCGGCACCTTCGCGCCGTCGCCCACGGTCGAGTTTTTGATCTCCACATACGCGCCTGCCTTCGCGCCGGCACCCAGCTGGGCACCCGGGCGTAGGTACGTGAACGGTCCCACTCGAGCTCCGTCACCGATCACCGCGAGTTCGGCCCAGGTGTGGATCACCTCGGCGTCCGTCCCTACCTCGCAGGAAACCAGGGTGGTTCCCGGTCCCACTCGCGCGCCGGACGAGATGGCCGTCGGACCGCGCAAGATCGTCTGCGGCAACAGCGTGACGTCGGCTTCGATCTCCACGTCCACGTCGATCCACACGCTCGAAGCATCGGCCATCGTCACGCCATCGCGCATCCAGCAGACATTGATCCGATCGCGCATGAGAGCCGCGGCTTCGGCCAACTGCACACGATCGTTCACGCCGCGGATGTCGTCGGGATCCGGCGCGATGTGTGCGCGTACGCGATGGCCGGCGGCCGT
>Ga0102934_1001793_pt1 | contig 15040 bp, 13 predicted proteins | sample SalPonR2_A_D1_MG_FD_78175 | JGI IMG/M metagenome (GOLD analysis project Ga0102934, IMG submission 78175) | Salt pond soil microbial communities from South San Francisco under conditions of wetland restoration - Salt Pond MetaG R2_A_D1_MG | ecosystem: Environmental > Aquatic > Marine > Intertidal... | reverse complement strand
CCTGGTCTGGCGCCGTGCCCGGGCTGGCGACCGCGTCCAGGAGCACGGCGGCCTGCTCTGCGGAGATCTTGCCGGATTCGAGCATGCCCAGGATCCGGTCGCGCTCGTCAGCGGGCATGTCCGTCGCTCCGAACGGTGAGGTCGCCCGTGCCGACGTCTGCGCGGAGCGTGGCGCTTCCCTGCCCCATCGTGCCCTGGACCAGCTGCGCGACCATGCCGGTGCGCCGGGTCGAGAACGGGGCGCTGGCGCTGGCGTCGCCGATCGAGACGTGCCCCTCGACCTCGACGTCGGCGTGCGCGTGCAGACGAATCGACAGATCGCCGACGGAGAGGCGTACCCGGTGAGCCCCCGCCGAGGGGTCGAGCGACAGGTCGACGTCGCCGGCGCTCACGGCCACGTCGACGGCGCGCAGGCCGCGCGCGTCCAGGTCGCCGGCCATCAGGCGACCGCGGAGCGCAGGCACGCCGTCGAGATCCACGTCGCCGGCCTTGACGTCGAGGTCGACACCGGTCCCCTCGGGCAGGCGCAGCGTCACGCGTCCCTGGTGCACCCCGTCGATGAGGCGCTCCAGCCAGCTGCCCTCGGACCGGTCACGCTGGGCGATGCGCCAGCCGCTTTCGGTCGCCTCCACGCCCACCTCGCCGTCCTTCGTATCGACGACGGGCGCGTCGAGCCCGGCGTCGACGGTGACGTCGAGCTCGCATGCGAACAGCTCGACCCGCGCCCAGCTTCGGACGCCGGGCGTGTGGTCGGTGGCGGCGGGACGGGCGGTCGTGCCGGCTCCGGGCTCGGCGGGCTCTGCGGCCTCGGCCGTCGCGTCGGCGTCCGGCGGCGCGCCGGTGCGGGAGGGAGCGCCGTGGCCGGCTTCCCCGACGCGCGTCGCATCGACGTCGCTACCCGCAGGGTCGCGACTCAGCTCCGCATCGATGTCGGAAACTCCCAGAGCGTTCAACAGCCGTCGGGCTTGGGCGTCATCGATGCGCCCATCGTCACGGAGGGCACGGATTCGTTCGGCTTCGGTCATGGCGATCCTTTCTGGCACGCAGGCTGGGGTACGGACGGTCGGCTACGCATCTGCCTCGATCGTAGACCCAAGATTGCGATTCGTCAAGTGCATCTTTCTATTTTGTCAGGTTTGGTTTGTCAGTGGCTGCGCTCGAGCCAGTACGCCCCATCGTGGAAGCGGCGTGCTCCGTAGCCCCGCTCCATGTACGCCCCCATCGTTTCGCGCACCGCCGAGCGCCACGCGGCGGCACGCCCGGGGTCCTGATACAGCAGCGGCGCGAACGCGGTGGGAACGGCGACGCGGACGACGTCGGCCTGAAGGGACAGGATCGGCTCCGCAGGCGCATCGTCCGGCGTCCTGGCCAAGGCGACGGGCGGCGCCTCGTGCCGTGGCTCCGGCTCCGGCGCCGCGCCCCCCGCCAGCCTCAGCACCCGCGGCGCCTCGAGCTCCCATCGCGCGACCAATCGGTCGGTGGCCAGCGATCCGAACAGCACGCCCCCCAGCGTCCCGTAGAAATCGGCGTGGTACGCCTCCCCCTCGGCCCCGAGGTGCTCGAGGTTCAGGCGCGCGTTGTGCGCTTGGAGCGGGTCGAACGTCCAGGTGATCCACGGCAGTCCCTGCTGCAGCGACCAGCGCCGCTGAAACCACTTCAGCGACCGCCCGAGCCCGCTGCGGCGGTACTCGGGCAGCACGCCCAGCAGATGCGAATGAAGCCCGACGGGCTCGTGTCTCGCGTGCCGCGCCAGGAAACCCACGAGGAACCCGACCATGCGCCCCTCGTCGAACGCGCCTGCGACCATGCCGCCCCCGTGCAGTTGCGCGCGCAGGTACGAGGCGGGAACGATCTCGCGGTCGTCGACCTGCCACACGACCTTCGCGATGGCCTCGCAGGCGTGGAGCTCCTCGATCGTCGTGAGCGACCGAATCTCGTGGACGGGATGGAAGCTGGACGTCGCGAGACCCCTCTCCTTGGCGCCGAGCGGTCCAGGCGGGGCCCGGACGCATCGAGCGCCACTCTACATCGCGGTCTCGGACCCCGACCGAAGCGCCGGCGAGCGCATTCGTGCTCTTGAACAAGGTTTGTTCACCCTTCGTGCCCCTATCGTCTCCTCGTGACCCCGAGAGCGCGACCCGCGCCGGGGGAGCGACCGCCGAGCGGCCTCGATGCCGCGAAGCCCAGACCTGAAGGAGGTCTCACTCGTATGAACCGTTTCATCGCCAGCTCCATGCTCGCCCTCGGACTCCTGTTCGGCACGGCCCTCGCCGACAGCCACGCCGACATGCCCGAGACCGTCGTCGACATCGCCGTCGAGAACGAAGGCTTCTCGACCCTCGTCGCCGCCGTCACCGAAGCCGAGCTCGTCGGCACGCTGTCCAGCGAAGGTCCGTTCACGGTGTTCGCGCCGACCGACGACGCCTTCGCCGCTGCGCTCGAAGCGCTCGGCCTCACCGCCGAAGAGCTCCTGGCCAGCGACGACCTTTCCGGCATCCTGACCTACCACGTCGTCGCCGGCAAGCTCATGGCCGCCGACGTTCTCGCCGCGGTGGAAGCGGGCATGGGTAGCGCCGAGGTCGAGACCGTCAACGGCGCCGTGATCACCGTGACCGTCGAAGACGGCGCCGTGCTCCTCAACGGCAGCGCCACCGTCACGATGACCGACCTCGAAGCCGGCAACGGCGTGGTCCACGTCATCGACGCGGTCATCCTGCCCCCGAGCGAGTAAGCTCTCTCTCCGGACACGCGTCCGGTACGAATTCGGCGCCGCGGACCCGAGGGTCCGCGGCGCCGACGTTTGACAGAAGCGACGGGACGCGTCTTCGCGCGGCCCCACCGATCCTCTTCGCTACGCCGCGTCGCTCTCCTCTTCCTCGTCCTGCGCGCCCGCCGCGGATGGCGACCGTCCGCGGAGGTGAAGGCGTGGCTCCTCGACTTCCCAGCCGGTCGCGGCCTCGATCGTGCGCTTCAGAAAGCGACCCAGCGGCACGCCGTCGACGGTGGGCGCGGGAACGTCGAGCACCTCGCCGGTCTCCTTGCAGATCAGGTGGTAGTGAGGCGACACGTTGCTGTCGTAGAGCTTCTGGCCCGAGCTGCCCTGGAACTCCCGCACGACGCCCGACTCGGACAGGACGTTGAGGTTCAGGTACACGGTCGAGAGGCTCAGGTTCTCGCCCCGCTGCTTGAGCTGCAGGTAGAGATCCTCCGCGCTCACATGCCGGTCCCCTTCGGAGAAGAAGTCCAGAATCACGGCTCGCGGACGGCTGTAGCGTAGACCGTGCTCGCGCAGGACCTCCCGCACGTCGCCACGGTCTGGATGGGACGGGTCCCGGTTCGACATGGCTTCCCTCCTCGGTCGGCATGGCGCACGTCGTCCACCACGCTGTCGGACACGGAAAGGCTACCACGTCGATCCGGAATCGGAATGTCTCCGAGAAACAGTGCGGGGCGTTCAGCGCTGTCGCAGCGGGGCCCTGCGCCCGTCGCCTTGTAGCGCGGGCGCCCGCGCTAGCCGCGCTTCGAGGCTTCCGAGCGTGCGCGTCCCCAGGATCAGAGCAGGTGCGCGACGGCCTCGCGCTCTTCCCGCAGCTCGGCGTCGCTCGCGTTCATGCGGCGGATCACGTCGTCGCTCCGCTTCAGGTCGGAGACGACCTCGATTCGACCACCGGAACAGGTGACGGGGAACGAGTAGATCACGCCCTCCGCGATGCCGTACTGACCGCGAGAGGGGATGGCCATGCTGACCCAGTCTCCTCCGCTCGTCCCGAGCACCCAGTCACGCACATGATCGATCGCTGCGGCAGCGGCCGACGCTGCGCTCGACGCACCCCGCGCCGCGATGACCGCAGCGCCGCGCTTCTGGACCGTCGGAATGAAGCTCTCGGAGATCCACGCCTCGTCGACCTGGCGAATCGCCGGAGCGCCCTGCACGACCGCGTGCTCCAGATCGGGCACCTGCGTGGTCGAGTGGTTCCCCCACACGATCATCCGACCGACGTCCGCGACCTGGACCCCGGTCTCCGCCGCCAACTGGCTCAGGGCGCGATTGTGGTCCAAGCGCGTCATCGCGGTGAAGCTCTCCGGCGGCAGGTCCGGCGCGTTGCTCATCGCGATCAACGCGTTCGTGTTCGCGGGGTTCCCCACCACCAGAACCTTCACGTCACGCTTCGCGGCATCGTTCAGCGCCCTGCCCTGTTCCGTGAAGATGGCGCCGTTCGCCTCGAGCAGATCCTTGCGCTCCATGCCGGGGCCGCGCGGACGACTCCCGACCAGCATCGCGATGTCGGCGTCGCGAAAGGCGACGTTCGCGTCGTCGCTCGCGACGACGCCGCGCAGCAGCGGAAATGCGCCGTCGGCCAGCTCCATCATCACGCCCTCGACGGCCTTCATCGCCGGCGGGATCTCCAGCAGCTGCAGAATCACCGGCTGATCCTTGCCGAGCATGTCTCCCGCAGCGATACGGAAGAGCAACGCATAGCCGATCTGGCCGGCCGCCCCGGTGACTGCGACTCTCATCGGTTCCTTCATGGCGCCTCCTCGGTATGGCCGTGCCAACGTGTCCGTGGCCTTCGGCTCATGGCTCGCGACTCATGACGTGTTCTGATCGCTCGGCCAACGCTACCATTCGTCCGGGCAGCGGTGCCGACGCACTTCGTGCCGCGCACTCGCGCCCCTCTCGGCACGATCGCCCGGGCGCCGCTCGCTTCGCGACGCCGATGTTTCACGTGGAACGCCCCCACGGGACCCCGCCTCCGGCCACGCGCGCGTCAGGCCTGATAGCCCAGGAGCTCCAAGAGTCGCTCGAGCTCGTCCTCGGAGCGGAAGTGCAGCTCGATCCGGCCCCTTCGACCGCCGCGCACCCTCACCATCGTTCCGGCGTGGCGCTCCAGGTCCTCTTCGAGCCGCTGGTATCGGCCGTCGCTCGTGCTCCGCTTCGGACCTCCCGCAGGTCGGCGCAACGCCTCGGCCTGACGCACGCTCAGGTCCCGATCCAGAATCTGGCCGAGCGCCCAGGTACGATCCGCCTCGGGCTGAGCCAAAACCGCGCGCGCGTGGCCCGCGCTGATCGCGCCCGCCTCCAATGCGGCGCGCGCCTCCTCCGGAAGCGACAGGAGCCGCAACGTGTTCGCCACCGCGCTTCGGCTCTTCCCTACCGATCGCGCCACGGCCGCCTGATCCATACCGAACCCCATCAGACGCTGGTACGCGTTCGCCTCCTCGATCGCGGTGAGGTCTTCGCGCTGCAGGTTCTCGACGATCGCGATCTCGAGCGTCTCCTGGTCGGTGAGCTCGCGGATCACCACCGGGACGGCGCTCAGTCCGGCCTTGCTGGCCGCCCGGAACCGCCGCTCGCCGGCCACGATCTCGAACCCATCGCCGGCCGGCCGCACCAACAACGGCTGAAGGACGCCCTTCTCGGCCACCGACGCCGCGAGCTCGGAGACCTTCCCCTCGTCGAGCCTGGAGCGCGGCTGGAACGGCGACGGCGACAGCCGATCGATCGGCAGCATGTGCGTCGGCTTGTCCACCTTCGGCAACAGGGCGTCCAGCCCACGACCCAATCCCCTAGCTTTCGCTGACACGCTCGAGCACCTCCTCCGCGAGCGCCTGGTAGGCCAGCGCCCCTTGCGACGTCGCCGCATACTCGAAGATCGGGGTCCCGTACGAAGGCGCCTCGGCGAGCCGCACGTTGCGCGGAATCACCGTGCGAAACACGTCGTGCGCGAAATGGCCCCGGACGTTCTCCTCGACCTGTTGCGACAGCTTGGTCCGGCTGTCGAACATCGTCAGCAGGATTCCGAGAATGTGCAGCTCCTCGTTCAGCGACGCACGCACCCTGTCCACCGTCTCCATCATTCCAGCGATGCCCTCCAGCGCGTAGTACTCGGTCTGAAGCGGAACGATCAGCTGATCGGCGGCGGCCAGCGCGTTGAGCGTCAGCGCGCCGATCGACGGTGGGGCGTCGACGATGATGAAGTCGTAGTTCGGCCGGACGCCGATGAGCGCCTTGCTGAGCAACAGCAGATCTTCCGTGGTCGCGTCGAGCTCGACGGCAGCGCCCGCCAGATCGGCCGAAGCCGGAAGCACGAACAGGTTCGGCGTCCCGCAGCGAACGACCGCGCGCCTCGCGGCCACCTCGCCCACCAGGACGTCGTAGATCGTCCGCTCCGGCTCGTGCACGCCCAGGCCGGAGCTGGCGTTCGCCTGAGGATCGAGATCGACGAGGAGAACACGTCGACGCTCGGCCAACGCCGCCGCGAGGTTGACCGCGGTGGTGGTCTTGCCGACGCCGCCCTTCTGATTGATCACACCGACGATCGGCACGGCAAGCCTCCCTGCGCACGAACGGCGACGAGCGTACCACGACGCGCCAGCGACGTATCCGCGACCACGTCGAACGCCGCGCCGGTCGCCGCCTCGAGCTCCTCGGCCTCGGCACGCGGCTCGGGGCCCTCTCGCGACATCACCGCCACGTACGGCGCGTGCCGCTGGCGCGTCAGGGCGTATACCTGATCCAGCGTGCCGACCGCCTGCGCCAACACCACCTCGACCGGCGCACCGTCCGTAGAGCGCACGTCACCGGAGCGCACCTCGACCTCGGCACCGCCCACCGCTGCGGCCACCATCCTCAAGAAGGTGGCGCGCTTGCGGCGCCGTTCCACCATCTCCAGCGACACGCCCTCGAACGTCACGGCGACGACGATACCGGGCAGCCCCGCACCGGCCCCCAGATCCATGATCCGCGCCGGCGCAGGGGAGAGCCCCGCCAAGACGTCGACGTACGCTTCCGCGTCCCTGACGTGCTCGTCCAGCCGGGCCAGGCCGGCGTCCGACATCAGGTCCAGCGTGCCGTGGTACCGGCGAAGCAGCCCGCCGTACCGCTCCAGGTCGGCAGCGACCTCAGTCGGCGGCCGGCGTTTCACGTGAAACACCACCTCGGCGCTTCAGGTGAACCAGCAGTGCCGTCACATCGCTGTCGCGAACGCCGCGCAGGCGCTGCGCGGCGCCGAGCGTGGCCGGTCGCCCGCGCGCCAGCATCTCCCGACCCTCGTTCGACAGGCTCGGAACCGCGTCGAAGGCGAGCTCGCGCAGGCTCAGGCGCTCGTACGCCGTTCGCGCTTCGAGCTGTTTGCGGCTGCGCTCGATGTACGACTCGTAGCGCACGACGATCTCGACCCGGCGGATCTCCTCGTCGCTCAGGGGCTCGTCCGGGGCCCCCAGTCGCGCCACCACCGATCGGTAGTCGCCGTCCGGGCGCCGGAGGAGCTTCGTTCCGTTCTCGTTGCCGTCGCGAAGCCGCTCGAGCCGCGCAGCTTCCTGCGCGACCCGCTCGCTGGACCGCCGCACAGCGTTCCGCCGGGCCTCGTCCACCAGACCCCAGGCGTGCCCGACGTCGATGAGGCGGTCCTCCGCATTGTCCTGTCGGTGGAGGAGGCGGTACTCGTTCCGGCTGGTCAGCATGCGGTACGGCTCGTCGATCCCCCAGCGCACCAAATCGTCCAGCAGGACACCGAGATAGCCTTGGTCGCGCCGAACGAAGACGAGCTCCTCGCCTTCCGCCCAGCGTGCCGCGTTCACGCCCGCGACGAGGCCTTGTGCCGCCGCCTCCTCGTAGCCGCTGGTGCCGTTGATCTGACCGGCGGCGAACAGGCCCGGGAGGCGCTTGGACATCAACGTCACGTCGAGCTGCGTCGGGTCCAGAGCGTCGTACTCGACGGCGTAGGCGTAGCGCTGAATCACGGCGCGCTCGAACCCGGGGAGGGTACGGATCATGTCGTCCTGAAGGATCGGGGGCATCGACGACGAGAACCCCTGCAGGTACACCTCGCTGGTCCGAACGCCGTCCGGCTCGACGAACAACAGATGCCGATCCTTGTCGCGGAACTTGACCACCTTGTCCTCGATCGACGGGCAGTAGCGCGGCCCCTGGCCGTCGATCACCCCGCCGTACATCGCCGACTGCGACAGATTCGCCTCGATCAACGCGTGCGTCGCGGGAGTCGTCCTCGTGAGCCAGGTCGGCATCTCGGTCGCGCGGGGTCCCGGCCGACCGCTGAAGGAGCCCGCCGGAGAATCGGCAGGAACGACGTCCAGCACGGCAAAATCAACCGACTCCGAACGAATCCTCGGTGGCGTGCCCGTCTTGAAGCGAAGCAGCTCGTGCCCCGTCGCCCGCAGGCTCTTCGACAGGTGCCGTGCCGGCGCCTCGCCCTGACGGCCCGCCTCTCGGCTCTTCTTCCCGTACCAGACGACCCCAGCGAGGAACGTGCCCGTGCATAGCACGACCGCGCGCGCCCGCACCTGCCGTCCATCGGCCATGCGCACGCCCGCGATCACGTCGTTCTCGACCTCCAGGGCCGCCACCTCGCCGCGCACCAGCGTGACGCCCGCCGTCGACTCGATGCGCTCGCGCGCGGCGGTCGCGTAGCCGTCACGTTCGTTCTGCACCCGCAAAGACTGCACGGCCGGCCCCTTGCTGGCGTTCAGCGTGCGCGCATGGATCGCGGTCGCGTCCGCCAGCTCTCCCATCGCGCCCCCGAGCGCCTGGATCTCGAACACGAGCTGCGACTTTCCCGGCCCCCCGATCGCGGGATTGCACGGCATCAGGCCGATCCGATCCGGGTGGGGGAGCGCCATCGCCACGCGCGACCCCAGACGCGAGGCCGCGATCGCGGCCTCGATCCCGGCATGTCCACCTCCCACGACGACGACGTCGTACTCCATGGCGTTCCCTCCCTTCCCGCGCGCCCGGCGTCCAGCTCGCATCCTCGGGCCTGCGCCGGAGGAGTATAGCGTGACGCCTCGGCCTCGCCCGCATCGCAGCCGTCCCGTCTGCTATCGTGCTCGCCAGGCCGCCGGCCGGAGGACCCCAACGTCATGAGTCAGGACCACGCCATCTGGGACGACATCCTCGACTACGTTCAGGAACAGATCCCGGACGTGGAGTACCGCACCTGGTTCCAACAGGTGCGGCCGCTCGGTATCGAGCATGGCACCTACATGATCGGGGTCCCGCACTCGTTCGCTCGCGACTGGCTCAAGACGCACTACGCGCCGGTGCTCGAGACGGCACTGCGCGACCTCGGGGCTCCCTCGCCGCGCGTCGGATTCCAGGTCGTCCCGTTCCAGCACACCGAGCAGCAAGACATGTTCCAGGCCACGCCGGACGCGGTGCCCGACGCCCCACCCCGGACCAAGGTCGCGTTGAACCCCAAGTACGTGTTCTCGAACTTCGTCGTCGGACCCAACAACAACCTCGCGCACGCGGCGGCGCTCGCGGTCGCGGAATCTCCCGGCCGGGCGTACAACCCGCTGTTCCTCTACGGCGAGGCGGGCCTCGGCAAGACCCACCTGATGCACGCCGTCGGTCATGCGGTGCTGGGCCGCTACACGAAGCTCCAAGTCGAATACGCCACGACCGAGGCGTTCACGAACGAGCTGATCACCGCGATCCGCGAAGACCGGATGACGTCGTTCCGAGACCGCTACAGGTCGATCGACCTGCTTCTCGTCGACGACATCCAGTTCATCGCCGGCAAGGAGCGCACCCAGGAAGAGTTCTTCCACACCTTCAACGCGCTCTACGAGTCGGGCAAGCAGATCATCGTCAGCTCCGATCGACCGCCGAAGGACATCCCCACGCTCGAGAACCGGCTGCGCAGTCGCTTCGAGTGGGGCCTCATCACCGACATCCAGGCGCCCGAGTTCGAGACGCGCATCGCGATCCTGACCATGAACGCCGAGTACCGAGGCGTGAAGGTTCCAGACGAAGTCGTCGAGTACATCGCCCGCCACGCGACGAGCAACATTCGCGAGCTCGAGGGCGCGCTCGTCCGCGTGATCGTGTTCGCCAGCATGAACAACGTGCCGCTGTCCCGCGAGATCGCCGCGAAGGCGCTTTCCGACGTCTTCGCGCCCAGCGACGTGACGCCCACGATGACCGACGTGCTGCGTGCGACGGCGAAGCACTTCGGACTCGAGACGAACGACCTGACGTCGAAAGGCCGCCGACAGGAGCTCGTCGGTCCCAGGCAGATCGCCATGTACCTGATCCGCGACCTGACCGCGCACTCGTTCCCGGAGATCGGCGCGTTCTTCGGCGGACGCGATCACTCCACGGTGCTCTACGCCGTCAAGAAGATCACCGAACGGATCGACGACGACGCCGACCTGAGCAAGGCCGTCGCCGACATTCGCAGCATGCTCGGCTGAGCCGACGAGCGTGAAGCGCGTGGAGCCAGGCGACCGCGCGGACCACGACCCGGATCGTCGTGAGGACCGCTCTTTCCAGCCGCCATCCACAACGTTGTCCACAGCTCGGACGTCGTTGTCCACAATGTCTCGGACGCCTCGCCTCGCCCACCGGGCGCTGCCCGGACGGTCCGTGCTCCGGTCCGACGTCTCCGCCGACCCGACCGTCCGACCTCGAACGCCCGCAGCGAGACACTTCACGATCGCCGTCCCTGACGAAGTTTCCTGGCATCGTGACCGCTGCTGTGGACAGCGCTGTGGAGGACGTGTGGAGAACGTGTTGAGCGGCGTGTGGACAACGCGCCTCGGATCGCGCCTGTGAATCTCTGTGGATCGATTCACCTGTTGTCCACAGCGAGGGCGCGGTTGTCAACACCGCCGTTCACACCCTGCAGACCGTCTCTAACGGGAAAAGATCGGGTTATCCACTCGCTCCACAGCCCCTACGATAGGTCTTGGAGCGCTTCATCTCGTTGAATACGATCGACCCGTCCCCGCCGATCCACGAGGTGGTCTCTCGATCGGGCCGGTTCCAGGACTGAACCCCTCGAACGCGTGCAGGAGCGATTCGGAGCGCTCCCACGGTATGCGGTATGCTGCCGCCACACCCTCGCCCGTCAGGAGACGTCCATGAAGGTCCAGGTACCGAAGAAAGCGCTCGCAGACGCTCTGCACAACGTCGAACGCATCATCCCCACCCGGAGCAGCAACCCTGGTCTGAATCTTCTTCGCATCGACCTCCTCGGGGACGCGCTCCGGTTCAGCGGAACGAACCTAGACATCGACATCGAATCGACCGTTCGAGCCGACGTTCGCGGCGACGGGTCGCTCGCCCTTCCTGCACAGGTGTTCGGCCAGGTGGTTCGCGCGCTTCCGGGCGACGTCGTCGACATCGACGTCGCCGAGTCGGAGCTGCTCGTGTCGGCAGGCGACTTCGCCACCCGACTCCAGCTCGTCGATCCCGACAGCGCGCCGACCGTTCGGTTCCCCGACGCCTATACGGGAACGCTGCCGGCCAGGGCGTTCGCTCGGGCGCTCGGAAGCGTGCGCTACGCCGCAGCGGTCGCGGAGTACCAAGCGATCTTCCGTGGCGTCAAGCTGGAGCTGTCCGATGCCGGAAGCCGCGCCGTCGCGACCGACGGGTTCCGCCTGGCGTACTACGACCTGGACGCGCTGAGCGGCCTGGACGCCGAGCTGATCGTGCCGGCACGCAGCGTGGACGAGATGATCAAGCTCGCGCACGACGGCGACGTCGAGCTCGCGGTGGCCGAGGGGCAGGTCTCGATCCGGACCGACGACGTGCGCCTCAACGTGAAGCTGATGGAGGGAACGTTCCCGGACTACCGCCGCGTGATCCCGAGCAGCTTCCCCGTGACCATCACGCTGGACGCCGGCACGCTCCGCGAGGCGGTCGCGCGGGTCGCCGTCATGGCCGACAAGACGGCCAACAACCGGGTCGACCTGTTCATCAAGGACGGGACGTTGCAGATCACCGCCGAGGGCGCCTACGGACGCTCGCAGGAGGCCATCCCCGTTCAGCAAGAGGGGACGGACGCCGAGATCGCGCTGGCCTACAACGCGAAGTACCTCACCGACGCGCTCGCGCCGCTGGAGGCGACGCTTCGCGTCTCGTTCTCCGGACCGACGAGTCCGAGCGTGCTGGCCGATCCCGACGATCCGAGCTACTTGGCGATGGTGGTTCCCCTCCGAACCGGCTGATCCGTTCGACTCCGAAGCCGGCCGCCGCGCCCCGACGTCGAGCAGAAAGGCCGTGCAGGACGCGCGAGCGAGGCGAGAGGCGCGCCGTCGCGGAGCCAGGTGCGCTCACGGCGGTAGGATGGGCGTGACGAGACCGACCGTCGGACCGTACAGGCCCGCCGGTCGCCATCCGGCCGAGCGTCTCGACCACCTGGACGCCGGCTTTCGCACGGCCGGTCACGGCCCGTGACGAGGAGGACCCATGACGCACATCGAAGACGTCCGCGCGCTCGAGCTGCTCGACTCGCGAGGCAACCCGACCGTCGCCGCGACCGTACGCCTGGTCAGCGGCGTGGAGGCGCGAGCTGCGGTGCCCTCGGGTGCATCGACCGGAGCGCACGAAGCCGTCGAGCTGCGCGACGGGGGAGACCGCTTCCTCGGAAAAGGCGTCCTGAAGGCGGTTCAGAACGTTCAGGAGCGCATCGCTCCCGCAGTTCTGGGCATGGACGCGGCCGACCAGCTCGAGCTGGACCGCACGATGATCGAGCTCGACGGCACGCCCAACAAGAGCGAGCTGGGCGCCAACGCCATCCTGGCCGTTTCGTTGGCCGCGGCCCGGGCCGTGGCCGAGACGATCGAGACGCCGCTCTACCGCTACCTGGGCGGCATCGGAGCGAGGACCCTTCCCGTGCCGATGATGAACGTGATCAACGGCGGCGAGCACGCCGACAACAACGTCGACATGCAGGAGTTCATGCTCGCGCCGGTCGGGTTCGAGACGTTCTCGGACGCGCTCCGAGCCGGCGTCGAGACGTTCCATCATCTGAAGAAGGTGCTCGCGACACGCGGCTACGCCACCGCGGTGGGCGACGAGGGCGGGTTCGCGCCCGACCTGAAGAGCAATCAGGAGGCGATCGAGGTCATCCTCGAAGCGATCGAGAAGGCGGGATACACGCCCGGCGAGCAGATCGCCATCGGGCTCGATCCCGCCTCGACCGAGTTCTTCCGAGACGGCGTGTACCACCTTCAAGCGGAAGGGAAGACCCTCGACGCCGCCGGCATGATCGAGTACTGGGCCGACTGGGTCGAGCGCTACCCGATCATCTCGATCGAGGACGGCCTGGCCGAGGACGACTGGGCGGCGTGGGCGGAGCTGACGCGCGTGCTGGGCGACAAGACGCAGCTCGTCGGCGACGACCTGTTCGTCACGAACACCGAGCGATTGGCGCGCGGCATCGACGAGGGCGTCGGAAACGCGATCCTCGTCAAGGTGAACCAGATCGGGAGCCTGTCGGAGTCGATGGAGGCCATCGATCTCGCGATGCGGAACGGCTACGCCGCCATGATCAGCCACCGCTCCGGAGAGACCGAGGACGCGTTCATCGCCGATCTGGCCGTCGCCGTGAACGCCGGACAGATCAAGACCGGCTCGGCATCCAGGAGCGATCGCCTCGCGAAGTACAACCGACTGCTCGAGATCGAGGCGGAGCTCGGCCAGGGCGCGCGCTACCTGGGCCGCCGCGCCTTCCGACAGTGAGACGAGCACGACGTACGAAGATCGTCGCGACGCTGGGGCCGTCGACCAGCTCGCCCGAGAAGATCGTCGAGCTGATCGAGGCGGGGGTCGACGTGTTCCGCCTCAACTTCTCGCACGGCGACCGGGACGGTCACCGCAAGAACGCCGCGGCGATCCGCGAGGCGGCCGCGGAGGCCGGACGGTCGATCGGCATCCTCCAGGACCTGCAGGGACCCAAGATCCGTACGGGAACCTTCGAGGAGGGGAGCGTCGCGCTCGAGGAGGGTCAAGCGTTCGCGCTGACGTGCGAGGACGACTCGCCCGGCGACGAGACGCGCGTCGGCGTGACGTACAAAGGCCTGCGACGCGACGTGAAGCCGGGCGATGCGCTGTTGCTCGACGACGGCCGGCTGGCGCTCGAGGTCGTCTCGGTCGACGACGCCACCATCCGTACGAAGGTCACGCTGGGCGGAACGTTGAGCAACAACAAGGGCATCAACATTCCGGGCGCCGACCTCTCGATCCCGGCCCTGACCGACAAGGACGTCGCCGATCTGCAGTTCGGCGCGGAGATCGACGTGGACTGGGTCGCGATCAGCTTCGTCCGGAGTCGCGACGACCTCCTGCTGGCGCGCCACTACCTGGCTCGGGCCGGCTCGCAAGCGAAGCTGATGGCGAAGATCGAGAAGCCCGGGGCGGTCGAGCGCTTCCCCGAGATCTTGCGCGAAGTGGACGGCGTGATGGTGGCGCGCGGCGATCTGGGCGTCGAGATGGCTCCCGAGCGGGTGCCGCTGATCCAGAAGCGTCTGATCCGCGCCTGCCTGGAGGCCGGCAAGCCGGTCATCACCGCCACGCAGATGCTGGAGTCGATGATCGACGCGCCCACGCCGACGCGCGCCGAGGCGTCGGACGTCGCGAACGCGATCTACGACGGGACCGACGCGATCATGCTGTCGGGCGAGACGGCGGTGGGCGCGTACCCGTTGAAGGCGGTGCGGATCATGGACCGGATCGCACGGACGGTGGAGGCGGACGAAGGCTACCGCTCAGGCATGCGCGACATCACCCCGGCGCCCGAGGACACGACGGCGGACGCCGTGTCGCTGGGGGCGGTGCAGATGGCGTACAGCCTGTCCGCGCAGCTGATCGTGTCGTTCACCTCCAGCGGCAGCACCGCCCTGCGCGTCGCCCGGAACCGGCCGGGGTCGCCGATCCTGGCGATCACGCCCAGCGAGCGCTCGTTCAGGCAGCTCGCGGTGTCGTGGGGCGTCGTTCCGTACTACAGGGACGAGATCCATTCGACGGACGAGATGGTCACGGCGTCCACCGACGCGATTCGCAAGGTCGATCTCGTGGAGCCGGGTGCACGCTACGTCATCACCGCGGGCGTGCAGTTCGGCGTGCGCGGCTCCACGAACCTGATCCGCGTGGAGCGGTACAGGCCCGACAGCTGAGCCGATCGCGACGGTCGGAACGACGAAGGGGCGGACGCCGATCGGCGCCCGCCCCTTCGTCCGATGATCCACGAGGGATCAGTCCGTGGCGACCACGTGCACCTTCAGGTCGATCTGG
>Ga0102934_1001792_pt1 | contig 15041 bp, 9 predicted proteins | sample SalPonR2_A_D1_MG_FD_78175 | JGI IMG/M metagenome (GOLD analysis project Ga0102934, IMG submission 78175) | Salt pond soil microbial communities from South San Francisco under conditions of wetland restoration - Salt Pond MetaG R2_A_D1_MG | ecosystem: Environmental > Aquatic > Marine > Intertidal... | reverse complement strand
GGATAACGAGCACCTATTATTATGATTCGCTTCCACAATGGGTAGATCGTTTTAATAAAAAACAACTACAAAAAATTTATATGGAAAGGCAATGGGATAAGTTTCTCCCGGACAGTAATTATACAATGAGTCTTCCGGATAATAATAACGCGGAAGAGGGTTTTTTGTTGTTGTTCCAGAAAAGCTTTCCTTACAACCTCGAGAAATTACGTCAAAAATCACGAAGTTATAAATATTTGAAATATACACCTTTCGGTAATACTTATACCAAAGATTTTGCCCTGGCCTTGATGGAGGAGAAGAAACTGGGAAGAGATAAACATACAGATATTCTTAACATTGCTTTTTCTTCCCCGGCTTATGTGAATGAATTATTTGGCCCCAGGTCATTAGAGATGGAGGATTTATTCGCCAGGCTGGACGCAGATATTGCTCACCTCATATCCTATTTAGATGATCATTTTCAAAAAAAAGATTATTTGGTTGTATTTACATCTGACAGGGGATGCATTGATCCGCTTGAATATAATGAGGCCTATGGTATCAAAAGTAAAACTTATAAGCCACGGAACGGCCTTGCTTTATTGCGCAGTTATCTTAGCATTCTGTATGAAAATAAAGATTGGATTACATCAAATGTCAGTAACCAACTTTATCTGGATCATACTCTGATAGATCAGGGGGGATATCCTATTGATGATTTTCAGGAAAAAGTTTCTCGATTTATGGTGAAAAAGTCAGGGATAGCCTATGCTGTTAAATCTTCAACTCTTCTTAATACTAACTTTACAGAAGGTATTCTTAGCAAAGTTCAGAATAGTTTTCATCCCAAGCGCTCAGGGGATGTTTTGTTGAGTTTTGAGCCGGGTACTATCGAAATACCGAGACGTTCAGGATCGGTTTATAACTATGATAATCATATTCCCCTGGTATTTTACGGGGCCAGAATTTCTCCAAAAAAGATACACGGGAAAGTTTATTTAAAAGATGTGGCACCTACAATATCTAATATCTTTAATATTCCGATACCTAATGCTTCAGGAGGTCAGAATATTTTGAATGATTTAGATTAGGAGTTTTACGAATAATCCTAAATTAAAAAGAAATATGGCTTGGTTGAATTTAATAATAGCGGGTTTGTTTGAAATTTCATGGGCAGTTGGAATGAAGTACACCAATGGTTTTACTAAGTTTTTGCCAACCACCCTGGTAATAGTTGCTATGTTACTAAGTTTGTATTTTCTTAACCAGGCTGTTAAAACAATACCGCTGGGTACTGCATATGCTGTCTGGACGGGAATAGGAATAGCCGGTACAGCGATATTGGGGATGATTTTGTTTGATGAGCCAGTAAAGCTTCTCCGAATATTTTTTATTTCATTAATAATGATCTCCATCATAGGGCTTAAGGTTGTTACCAAATAAAGACAAAGAAAATAAATGACAATCAAAGTTGGGAATGATTCAGCCTGACATTAAAGGGAATGAGAATTATATTTTTACCCAAATTGAGCGAAAACCGCTCAACTCAGGTTTTATTTAGGGTTTGCTGAAAAAGTCTGTAGTGCATCATATACAAGGCGGCGAAGCGAAGCTGTATATTAATACTGCGAGCTGAAGCCAACGAAGTAGATGATGTGCTAAAGGCTAACAAAATATTTTTTTAAAAAATGAAAAGTTATTAGTTAATATTAGTAAAAAACCTTGCACTTTGCAAATAATAAATATATGTATAGCACTCATTATAAGTTTATTTTGTGTTTTTCAGCAAATCCTATTTATTTATGTCAGATGAACCTCTCATTTATTTATATTTTCTTGAAGCACAAATATTTTAGTTCCCCGGCTGAGGGTGATGGTCTCATCTGTAATTATTTCATTGGGTTTAATCTCGGTATGATTTGATTTGATACATTTGCCATGAAGCACAATTGCTGTTTTCCCTGTGCAGTCATAATTTTTTATATTTTTAGTACGGATTAATTCTCCCCTGGAAATAAATTTTTTTAGTTCTTTGTTTGTCAAATTTTGATATTTTTTTAGTTCCCCAAGAATATTTTCAGCGATCCTTGGTCCGGCAATACCCCATAATTTATCTTCCAGTGTTTCATTTCCCTGAATTACTTGCTGCATATTAACTGATGTGAGCCTTAGTACAGAAACAGGAGACTCGGCAATTACGGTAGCTGTTCTGGGGGTATCAGTCAGGGAGGCTATTTCTCCTACTATGTTTCCTTTCCCCAGCATATCTATTAATTTATTGTTTTGATATACCTTTACTGTACCTCTTGCAATAACGAAGAGGCCTTCGGCTTGTCCTTTCTCTTTAATAATTTTTTCACCCACAGCATAAACTCTGTATTGGAAAAGATTTACAATTTTATTGAATGTATCTTTGTCCAGATTTTTAAACCAGCTTATATTCTCCAGTAGTTTGGCTTTTTCAGGAGTTTTAACATCCGGTGGGGCATCCACCAGTTTTTTCATACGTTTCTCAATATTGGAATTGATTTTAGCCGCTTCTTCCGCATCAATTTGTCCTTTTTTAAGAAGTCTTTCCACCATTTTTTGCTCATAATTAAGCGTAGAACGTATAGCCTGTCGTGTAGAAATGGCATTATAAATTTCGGGATAAGAATTTCTTAGGTTTCTAAGGAAAGTAATGCCATGAATTCTGTTTTCATTAATTTCTTCTTCGAGTTGGGATAGTATTTTTTCGTCTTCCGAGTTGTTTTCACTGCTGCTTTTTTTAATATGCATACTTTCAATAAGCTTAAGGGAATCATATTGTGCCGTAATAAAGCCTTTTGCAGTATCATAACTAATGGCAAGGTTATCAATGAAAATGCGTTCAGCGATTTTACCCAGTAAAGGGATTTTCTGTAATTTATTCAGTATTCTCGGTGTTTTCCATAAATTCTCAAGATCTGTTCTTTGAGACAGAGAAATTTTTCCTCCTTGATCAATAATTTCATTGATGGCATCAGACAATCTCGATACAGCAGTCGCTCCTAACATACCATCTTTAAACTGTGTCCAATAACTGCTTTTTTCTTTTTCAAGAATTCTTCTTCTCGTTTCCTCTATTTTTGACTTAATGGCCTGATCTTGTTTAAGTTCTTCTTCCGGCATTTCCGGTAAGTATTCTTTTACAGCCTCAAAATCAGCTTTCTTGATAAACCTGTCTTTTTTCAGTTTCTCAATAGATTTTTCAGTAGCTTCTCTTAGGTATTTTTTTGCATCGTAGAGCATCAGAGCTTTCGCGGGGGCAAGTTTTGTGAGTCCAAGGCTATTTACCAAAAGTCCTATGGTAGTTGCATTAATGAGCAATGTAAGTGTTACAATTCCGGCTGTGTAGAAAAGAAATTGCTGTCGAATTTCAAGAGGTATCGCGTTTTCTCCAACGACAATCAGAGCTAAAGCAAGTCCTATGGCTCCACGCAGGGCGCCCCACCATAACACGTAGGCATTTTTCCGGGTCAATCCATATCCCATTTTTTTCATGGCAGGAAAGAAAATTGCTATTACAATGGCCCGGATGACGTGCACTCCTACATAAATAATTCCCAGGATGGCAAATTCTTTGAACGAGAAGATTATCCGGCTGGCGATCACAACGCCTACCATTAAAAATATTAGGGTATTTGCTATAAAAGCAGCCATCTCCCAGAATTCATGAAGGAAATGTTCCACTTCCGGGCTTATGCGTGTTCTTCCTATTCCAGCCATAAGAAGACCCAGAGCTACTAATCCAAGTACTCCCGAGACATGAAAAAAGTGTTCGCAGATAAAAAAGGTGAGGTATGCTGCTCCAATAATTACTGTAATTTCAACCAGGGCATCATTAAATACTTTTTTAACCCAGGAAATAGCGATTCCGCCTATTATTAAACCTATTGCAGTTCCACCGATTGCCACTCTTATAAATTCAACTACAGCTGAGTTCCCGGCTTCTCCACCGGTAACCGCTGTGAGCAATACCATAAAAATAACAATCGCGGTCCCGTCATTGAGTAGGGATTCTCCTTCGATAAGTGTAGCCAGCTTTTTGCTTGCTCCTAATTCCTTAAGTAAAGAAACGACAGCCACAGGATCGGTTGCACTGATTACCACCCCGAAGAGGAGGGCTAACTGCCAGTCCCACGCATTAAAACCGAATCCGGTTTGTTTAATCCCCAATACCAAGAATGCTGTTAGAAAAAAGGCAACAATAATTCCGGGGACAGCCATAGTAAAAGCATTGGCAAATGATTTTCTGAATGTATGCACATCCATAGCAAAAGCAGCTTCAAAAATCAGGGTAGGCAGAAATATATAGAGGATAAGATGCGGGTCGATAAGGCCTGCCCATTTTATTGATTCGTGAAGAAAAGAAACATTAACCTGGGTAAATCCCAGATCCCAGGTATTCAGCGCCCCTATCCGGAAAAGGGCTCCTAATATTAATCCTATGAGTAGTAGCGTAACTGTGTAGGGGAGTGGACTTTTTCTAAAAAAATGTCTGGTAGCCGCCCCGATTAAAAGAGCTAATATAATAAAAAGAAGGGGATACATATTATTATCGTGTCCTCCTTCTTCATTGTGCTCTTCTTCCTGTGGGGTATCTGATTGTAATATCTTTTCCTGTTTTGGCTGATCTTTGTTTTCACCAGGCTGTTGACCATAGTTGAACTTATTTGAAATAAAAATTATTGAAAGAAGTAAAACAGATAAGGTGATAAGCCTTTTATTCATAGTCTAAACGGATTAATATTCAAGTTTCTAAGTTAAAAAAATATTTTTAAAAATGCATTAGTTAATCATTTCTGTTTGGAGAAAGATGCATCAAAAATAATTGAGCATTATGCTTTGTAAGTATTTATACGGATTGACTATTCAGGGCTTGCTGAAAAAGTCTGTAGTGCTTCAGCAAACCCTGTTTGGTTATTGAAGAATAAAGTAGTATGTAATGGTTCCCTTTTGATAAGCCGGGGCACTTGGTTTCCGGTCGAATTTTGCATTCAGCGCGGCTTTTCTGGCAGCCTGGAGTAAATTTTTATTCAGGGTGGTAGAGCCTTTTACTCCTGCGCTGGCTTTGGTCACATTTCCATATTTGTCTACTGTAATTTCTACTACTACTTTTCCTTCTTCCTGGTAGTTATATTCCGGTTTAGGGAGAGATTCAGGGTTCCTTCCTTTCAGACTAAAATCTATGCCACCCATTCCCTTGCTGTTTTGGTCAGAATAGTTATCGGAAAAGGGGGAGCCTGTTTCTTTGCCCTGATTTCCTTCTCCTTCTTCAACTCCTTCGTTTTTACCCTCTTCTTCGTTGCTTTTTCCCGGATAGAGGGCTTTTTTATTTACTTCTTGTTGTTTTTCTTTTTCTTCCTGGTCTTTCTTTTCTTCTTTTTTTGTATCTTTCTCTTCTGTATCTACCTGTTTTTTATCTGGTTGTTGATTTTCTTTTGTTTCCTTTTTCTCCTGTGATTTAACCGCCGGTGCATTTTCATTATCCTGGGTTATTATTTCTTCCTGATCTTGATTTTGTTCTGTGGTTTGCTTTTGAGTTTGAGGCTGTCTTTTCTCCTGGCTGCTTTTGAGATTTTTTCTTAATGCACTTTCGCCACCTGCTTGTTCTGTATTTCCAAAATTAATCAGAATGCCTTTTTCAGTAGGTAGTGGAAGGGGGGTAGAGAATTTAAAGATGACCAAAAAGATAGCCAGTACAGCATGAAATGCTATAGTTCCCAAAATACCTGTTTTATGTTTTTGTATAAAATTCCACATGTCTTATTCGGCTGAGGTGGCTAAAATCAATTTCCATTCATTTTTATTTGCAATATTCATTACTTTGACGATCTCCTTTATTGGCACATTTCTGTCTGCATTTAAAGAAACAGTTGGTTGTTCTGTTTCTTTCCTATTGAACTCCTCTTTTAAAACGTTTTCTATTTCAGAAAATTTTACAGGGCTTCCCTGAACGTAATACTGGAGCTCCCTGGTGATTGAAACAGTTGCAATCGGTGAGGCTGATGTTTGATTAGCGCTTTTGGGGAGCAATAGTTTTAGTGCATTCGGATTGATCAGGGTGGAGGTTACCATAAAAAATATGAGCAGAAGAAATATAATATCTGTCATCCCTGACATGCTAAACGATGCATTGACTTTATTTCTTGGTTTAAGATCCATAAGTTGCTTTTTTTTATTCCACCGGCTCGTTTAATAAATCCATAAATTCGGTTGTGTTTGCCTCAAGTTGATAGACAACTTTTTCGACTTTGGAAACCAGCACATTATAAGCCAGGTAAGATATAATACCGACCATAAGTCCTGCTACAGTTGTAACCATTGCTGTATAAATACCACTTGAAAGAAGCGTTATGTCTATATTGTTTCCTGCATTTGCCATATCATAAAAAGCTCTGATCATTCCCATTACAGTTCCTAAAAACCCAATCATGGGAGCAGCACCTGCAGCTGTTGCCAAGGTTGGCAGACCCTTTTCAAGTTTTGAGATTTCCAGTTTACCTACGTTTTCAATGGCTGCGGTAATGTCATTTAAAGGTCGTCCGATTCGCTGGATTCCTTTGTCAATCATACGGGCAACCGGGCTATCAAGAGACTGACATAAGGCTTGTGCCGATTCAATCTTATCATCGTGAATATAGTCCTTTATTTTGTTCATGAAGTTTAAATCGGTTTTGGAGGCTTTTGAAATAGCCACATATCTTTCAAAGAATATGTAAATAGCGAGGATAGATAATATAATGATCGGTAGCATAATCCAACCTCCCTTTAAGGCTAATTCCCAAAAAGATAAAGTTACCTGTCCTGATTCTGCTGTTTGTGCTGCAGTGGAGAGAGTGTCTTGCGGAACTGTTTGTGCAAAAGTGAAAAAATTCATATTTATTTGTGTTTTTGTTACAAAAATAAAAAACTATTCCTTCTTCTTGTTATTTTTTTCTTTAGATGAATTACTAATAAGTTCCTTAAACGAATTAAATTCCTGACGGTAAAACAATCCGGCTCCTTGTATATATCTTGTTTCTTCGTATATTAGCCTGTCACTGCTTCTGTTGAAAAATTTAAGTCTGATTTTTCCATTTTTTGTTAATTTCCAGTCTACCCGGAAATCACCAACAAATTCACTTGTTCTGGCATATTTTCCTCCCGTTCCAACGTTTCCGTTGATAATTAAGCGGTCATTCAATAGTTGCGTTGAAAGAGCCACTTCAACCTGATCTTTTGAAATTTCATCTCCCGGCTCATAATTGACACCAATATCCCAGTTATTTGATATTTGCGAAAGCCAGTGGCTAAGCTGATTAGATAAAAGTTCACTTGTTGAAAAAGCCAGACCCGCAGTACCTATGTCATATTGATCAGATTGTTGTGAAATATATTGTTGTGCTGGCATGAATGAATTCAAAACCAATAAAGATAAAAATTGTTTATTTAATTCCTGCTTTGAACTGATAGCTCCCCTGACTCTTGCTCTTGTACTTTCATCAGCCGTGGGAAGTTCAATGTCAAAATTAATTTTTGGGTTAACCAGCTTTTCTGTCAATTGAATTTTGCATTCGATGGGGATTCGTTTATTATAATATTCCGTTGTGTCAAGAAATAATTCACTAAGAGAGGTTCTGAGATTATAAACAGCGGTTACATTAATATCAGCATCCTTTGGTTTCCCATTCCATATAATCTGGCTTCCTTCCTGTATTTCGAATTTTTTATTGATTACATTCTTGAGGGAGAACATATAATCTCCGCCTTCAATTGTATACTCACCAAACATTCTAAAGTCACCTTCTTTATTAATTCCCATATTAATATTGCCTCTTCCCCTTGCTTTAATCATATCTCCTAATTCCGGGTTGAAGATGAGTCTTGTTTCAGCCATTGGAGTGATATTAAGATCAAAATTCATATTAATTCCTGATAAATCAACTTTATATTCATCTGTTTTTTCAGGTTTCTTTTTATTTTTCAGATTGCTTTCAAATTTTATAAATTTTGATCTTTGGGTTTGTGAATTACCTCCCAGCGGGAGATTAATCATGGTATTTTCGTCTGTAGTAACTGACGCGTCAATGTTTACTACATTAGTTTGTGTCTCTCCCTGAATTTTTAAAAAACCAGACGAAAAAGCTTCTCCATAAAAGGTCGAATTATTAGATCCTGTGGTATTTAAGCTTTTTAAATTGTTGGCATTTATATTTAAATCGTAGCTCAGATTGTTGAATTGTTTGAAAGACAAAACTCCGTTCACCAAGGCGTTGTTTCCTTCAGAATCTGTTATCTCTGTATTTCTAAAAATTAAGCTATTATTGTTTACCTTCAATGATTTGGTAAAATGGTACCGGGTATTCAGGTAATCAATTGTAAAACCGCTATTCCGGACTTCAAGATTCCCGTTTAATATAGGATTGTTAGTGGTACCTGTCATTTTGAGGAAACCACTTACATTACCCCTCATGTTACTAAAGATTCCTTCAACAATTGGATCCAGAAAATTTAGCCTGAGTTTGTCAAATAAAATATCAAAAGCCAGGGTTTTATTAGAAGGTTTGTACTCACCTTCAATATCCAGTGTTTTTAGCTTCTCTCTTTCACTTTCAACATCCAGTTTTACAATTTTTTTGTAGTTGTCCCATTTGCTGTTGATTGAGGTATTCCCAATAACCTGGTTGTTGAGTGATAAACTGTCTACAATTAAATCTGATTTGAATGTTGGTTTATCATATATATTTGCTAACTGGGCCTCACCGTTTATTTCTCCCTGGATATTTAAGACTGAAGGGAGCAATAAATTGGCATAAGCCAAATTGATATCTGCGAAATTAAGATTAAGTGTATCTTTTGGATTTTCACTGATTTTTCCTTCAATCTCCATTAACTGTGACTCATTGTGTAACCTGAATTTACGAAAAGAAATACTGGAACTATCAATGGTAATTTTATTTTGAGAAAACTGCCAGTCTTTTTCATTTAAAGTAATCTTACCGGGTAAAAGAAAGATGGACGTTCTTACTTTCTGGTTATTTGATTGATCCCAGTTAAGCAGTGCGATTATTTCGCCCTTGCTACTATTTTTAGTGATGTCATCCCAATTGATCAGTAATTTTGATTTGTTATTGCCGGTAAGAGATTTTATAGTGAAATTGTTAAAATAGGAGGTTTCACCTGAAGATTGTGTTTTTAAATTTTTAAATCTTCCGACCAACGAGAATATGCTGTCTTGTGACTGACTATTGATATAAATTTTCTGTAACTTATATTTTTTAAACTTTATCTGATCCGAGTTAATCTTTAGGCTGAAATCGTCAAGATTTCCATCATAACTTAATTGTAAACTGGTATTTTCTTCAATTTTAAGGGAAGGTAAAAATGTCTCTGTGAGTCTTTCTGTATTTTTAAGTTTTAAATTCAGGTCAAAATTATTTTTATTTTTTACTTTGGCTGTATCCGAAGGTTTTTTGATAAAAACCGGGAGATAAGAATAAAATATATTTTTTAGAGATTGATGAACACTAGTTGACCTGTATTTTCCAATTAGGGAACCATCAATATAGTCTGACTTTAAAAATATTTTGTGAATATTTTTTTGTTGTGAAGCGTTTATTTCAAAATTGTCAACTTTTAAATTTTTATTGTTCCTGGTAATTTTTCCTTTACTAATACTAATAATTCCACTGGCGTTATCCAGGCTGTTGCCGGTAAAATTTGACATTAAGTTCAGGGATAAGTTGGCAGTAGTATCTTCTTTGACAAAATTAAGAGGTTCTAGTTTGGCTTTGAAAAGCTGGGCGCTAAAGTCGAAAACCGGAACTTCTTTAGAAAAATCAATTCCTCCGCGGAAGGTAAAATCTACATTAGGATCTTCAATAGAAAGGATTCCATTGTATTTATTTTGGGTAAGTAAGCCATCTAATTTAATATTTTGATAGTTATAACCATTGAATTCCAATTTATTGATCACACCATCCGTATTGGTTTCAAAAGACTTGTCTTTGTAAGCGGTCCCCTTGATTTGCATATCCATGCTTAATTTACCAATGTTTTTCTGGTCGTCTAAAAGTCCCCCGATATCAAAGTTTTTTGTTTTTAGCTTTCCATTGATGCTTAAGCTTTTTTTCTTTTCAGGTTTTATGAGTATATCAGTGGATATCTCTCCCAGATTACTTTTGAGTGAGCCATAGGCTACAAAATCATCGATAAAACCTGTAAAGTTCCCGTTGTATGTAATTAATCCCAGGTTATTCAAATTATCAGGTAATTGTATTTGTTGATTTCCCGGGTTGAAATAATTTACAATTTGAATATCCTGGGGCACGGTTTGGAAATTTTCAATATCTACGTATAAAAATGACTGATTAATATCCGGCAAACCATCAATACTAAAGTCTGTAAGTAATTCAGTCGATTTTCCCATGGCCAGATAAACCTCATCTCCCCTGATATTGTTTATCCTGCCGTTTATATTGCCTGAAAGGACTATATTGTGATTTGGAATATTCTGAAAGGATTGAGAAAAGAATGCCAGATCGTGAAAACCTATATTGGAACGTTTAATTGCCAGATTAAGTTTTACTTTGCTGACAAAATCGTTCAGATTAGAGTATCCCCGATGATTGATTACCAGTGAATCAGCATTAAGATATGAGTGTTCAGTTCTGAGGATCAGATCGTTCATTTTCATCTTTTCCGGGCCTACAAACATATCTGTTGTCAGATCAATCACATGAAAGCCACTTTTATCGCGGAAGGATAAGCGGTTCATTTCAAAATTAACTTTCCCGCTGTCAGCATTGAAATGATTGACTGAGAGATTGAATTCATCGAGGTTCAAATGATTAATGTCGATTTGTTGATTTCCTTGTACAGGCTTGTTTGTTTCATAGTGAAATTGTGAATTTATAATATCTAAATCCCGGAATTTTATGTGCATTCGTGGTTTGGTTGTATCTTTTCTTTTTAATGCGTCCACCAAAAATTTTATATTGATGTGGCCGGAAGTATCATTAAATAAATGGATATTGGCACTGTCCATTTCTACTTTTTTGAAAAATAATTTCCTGTTCTTTAAATCCAACTTTCTCAGGTAACCGGTTATTTTTTTTGATTTTATAAGTTCTTCTCCACGTTTGTCTTCAATATAAACATCGTTTAAAATGATTCTGTTGAATAAACTGTAATGGACAGATTCAATTTCAAAGTTGGCATTTAAACTGCCTGAAAATTTTTTTGTAACCACATCTACCAGATAATTTTGTACTCTTGGTACTTTTACTGTAAAATAGGCAGAAATTAGTAACAGAATAATTACCAATAAAAAACCCAGTAGTATTTTGATTATTTTTTTAATAATTTTGCTCACTTTAGTGGTTTCTCAACTATAACGCAAAGAAACAAAAAATAGTTTTAAAATAAATCATAAACTGTGCCATTCAATGAGTATTATTATTTTAGGAATAGAATCATCATGTGACGATACATCTGCAGCCATTACCAAGGATAATGTGATTTTATCAAATCTTATTTCCAATCAATCGGTTCATAAAAATTATGGTGGAGTCGTTCCGGAATTGGCTTCAAGAGCTCATCAGCAGAATATTGTTCCGGTCGTTGATCAGGCCATTACAGAAGCAGGTATTGAGAAGTCTGATATTGATGGCATTGCTTTTACCCAGGGTCCGGGATTGTTAGGTTCATTAATGGTTGGATCTTCATTTGCCAAGGCTTTTTCTTTGGCAAGAAACATTCCGTTAATTGGTGTAAACCATTTACAAGCTCATATTCTGGCTCATTTCATAAAAAAGAAGGATCAAACAGATAAAAAAACACCAGAATTTCCCTTCTTATGTCTACTGATTAGCGGAGGTCATACTCAGTTAGTGATTGTGAAAGATTATCTGGAGATGGAGGTTATTGGGGCTACTATTGATGATGCCGCAGGCGAAGCTTTTGATAAGTGTGGTAAGGTGATGGGATTGCCTTATCCTGCTGGTCCATCAATAGATAAAGAAAGTAAAAAAGGGGATCCTCAGGCATTTTCGTTTACCAGACCCAGGATTAAACAGTTAGATTACAGCTTTAGCGGATTGAAAACGGCCTTTTTATATTTTGTAAGAGATAAGATGAAGAAAGATGAACATTTCATAGATAATAATTTTTCTGATTTGTGTGCTTCCATTCAATATACAATTGTTGATATACTCATGAATAAATTAATTCTGGCAGCCCGGGAAACCGGAATTAAAGATATAGCTGTGGCAGGTGGTGTATCCGCTAACTCTCATCTGAAGATGAAACTCCACGAAAATGCTGAAAAACATAGCTGGGATATTTATATTCCTGAATTTGAATACACCACGGATAATGCTGCTATGATAGCTATTACAGGATACTATAAGTTTCTTAAAAAACAATTCTCTTCTCAGGATGTGATTCCCCATGCAAGAATGAATCTTTAAAAGGTTTCGTTATTTCATACTTGTTTTCTTGATGTTCAATAACATATTCTCTGCTGCTGAACACTAACAAAAGTCATTTGTTATTTCTATAACAGTGTATATTTTTGAATCAATTTTATAGAACATTTTAGAAAAGGAGGAATATAATATGAAATCTAAATCAGTATTAGTTGGAGGTTATCAATCTATAGTAGACAATGGGAGGAATCATTCAATAGTTTTAGACTTGCCAAAACACCAGGAAGGTTCTGATATAGGGGCAACTGCCCTTGAGCTTTCTGTTATGAGTTTTGCTGGTTGTATCTCAACTATTTTTAAGGTAGTAGCTGAAAAAATGAGAATTAATGTGGAGAAACTTGAGATAGAATCAGAGGCTGAAAAAGGAAAAGAAACAATTGAAAAAGTCACATTCAATGTGAAAGTAAAATCAGATGCACCGCAAGATAAACTTGAAAAATGTCTTGAGACCACCTGTAATACGTGTCCTGTAGGAGTATTGTTTAAGAATGCAGGTGTTAAGATAGAGAGAAATTTGATTAAATTATAATTTCAGGTACCTCTTTATTGTAATATAAGAGCCTTGCCGTTAGAATTTACGGCAGGGCTTTTTCTTTTGTACAGATTTATTTTTATCTGCTAAAATTCTATCTTTGCGAACACAAAAAAATGTAATGAGACTATGGCAAAAGTAAAACCATCAATACCAAAGGGAACAAGGGATTTTCCACCGGATATCATGTTGAGGAGGAATTATATTTTTGATATCATTCAAAAGATCTTCCGGAAGTATACGTTTCTTCCCCTGGAAACACCTTCTATGGAAAAACTTTCAACCTTAACAGGCAAATATGGAGAAGAGGGGGACCAACTCCTGTTTCGCATTTTAGAATCCGGAGATTTCCTGGGCGAACAAGGGATGAATATTATAGCATCAAGTGGGAAAAATTCAAATGAAACCAGCAGTTCACTGAGAAACCATATAGCCAAAAAAGGATTACGGTATGATTTAACAGTACCTTTTGCACGGTTTGTTGTGCAACACAGAAATGAAATAACTTTTCCTTTTAAGCGATATCAGATACAGCCGGTTTGGAGAGCTGATAAGCCACAGAAAGGACGTTACCGGGAATTTTACCAGTGTGACGGAGATGTAATTGGGAGCAATTCGCTACTCAACGAGGTTGAACTTATTCAGATTATGGATGAGGTATTTTCAAAATTGAATCTTGAGGTGACCATTAAGATTAACAACAGGAAACTTTTAAAAGGAGTGTCTGAATTTATAGGACAAGCCGATAAACTTACAGATATTACCGTAGCTATTGATAAGCTGGATAAGGCAGGAATTGAGAAAGTTATTGGAGAACTTGAAAATAGAAATGTTTCCAAAGAGGCATGTGAAAAAATTAAACCATTTTTACAGTTGGAAGGGAGCAATGATGAAAAACTGGCTTTTTTGAGGAGTATTTTGAGTCAGTCTGCAGAAGGTATGAATGGTCTGGAAGAAATCGATGAAATATTTTATTATTTAGATGGGATTGAACTGAAAAATGAGTTGGAATTTGATCCGCAGTTGGCCCGGGGCCTTGATTACTATACCGGAACGATCGTTGAAGTGAAGTCAAATGAAATGAAGATTGGTAGTATTTGCGGTGGAGGACGGTATGATGATTTAACAGGTGTTTTCGGGCTGAACGATGTTTCCGGAGTCGGTATCTCTTTTGGGGCGGAAAGAATTTATGATGTGATGGATAAAATGGATAAGTTTCCTGCACAAATGGAGGGCAATGCCAAAATATTGTTTGTTAACTTTGGAAAGAAAGAGGCTAAATATGCCTACCAGATAGTTCAGAAATTGAGAGAAGAAGGTCTGTTGGCAGAGTTATATCCGGATGCTGTAAAACTTAAAAAACAGTTTTCTTATGCCGATCAGCGAAAAATACCTTATGTTGCCATTATTGGAGAAAATGAATTGAAGAATAACATGGTAACTCTAAAAAATATGTCTTCCGGAGAACAAAAAGAAGTGAAAGTGGAGGATCTGGTTGGTGAGTTGAAATCTGTATGACAAATATTGAAATTTATTCGTATGCCCCAGGCCAAATATAACAACCGACCTGTAAAAATGGTAGGAAGTGACATTCGTTTCCCATGAGCTCTTTATCTTTAGGAATTTGTCTTAATTGTTTAATAAAAAAAGCTTATTATGGAAAAAATACATTATATATCAACTCAGAAATTAACTTTTCAGCAGATTGAAGAAATACTCAATGAAAAATATACATTGGTTCTTTCTAATGATTCCATGGCCCGAATTGAGAAGTGCCGAAAGTTTCTGGATAATAAATTAAAAGAGACGGATGATCCGATTTATGGTATAAATACGGGATTTGGTTCATTATATAAACGTTCAATTTCGAAGGAAGACCTGGAAACTCTTCAGAATAATCTTGTTAAGTCGCATGCTGTTGGGGCAGGAGAGGAGATCCCTGCCGAAATAGTCCGGTTGATGCTGTTGTTAAAAATACAAGCGCTTTCATTTGGAAATTCAGGGGTGCAATTATCGACTGTGGAACGGTTGGTGGC
>Ga0102934_1001791_pt1 | contig 15041 bp, 11 predicted proteins | sample SalPonR2_A_D1_MG_FD_78175 | JGI IMG/M metagenome (GOLD analysis project Ga0102934, IMG submission 78175) | Salt pond soil microbial communities from South San Francisco under conditions of wetland restoration - Salt Pond MetaG R2_A_D1_MG | ecosystem: Environmental > Aquatic > Marine > Intertidal... | reverse complement strand
TTTTTTACTTCTACAAAAGAAAGCCCGCTTGAAAGACATGCTTATAAAGCTGATATTAAAAATGGTAATTTGCTGAAGCTAACATCAGAAGCGGGTATGCACAGGATTAAAATGAATTCGGACGGCGAATATTTTATTAATAATTATTCATCACAGGAAGTGCCCAGAAAAATTAGTATCCTTGATAACCGTGGAAAAGAAACAAAACATCTGTTAACTGCAGAAAACCCACTTAAAGATTATAACCTGGGAGAGATTACCATTTCAAAAACAAAAGCAGATGATGGTACAGATCTTTATTATCGACTGATTAAGCCTTCAGATTTTGATCCTGAAAAAAAATACCCTGCCATTATATATGTCTATGGTGGCCCTCATGCACAACTTGTAACTAATTCCTGGCTGGGAAGCGCGCGCATGTGGCAGCTTTACATGGCACAAAAGGGATATGTGATGCTTACATTGGATAACAGAGGTTCTGCAAACCGTGGACTTAAATTTGAAAATGTAATACACAGAAATCTCGGAGTGAAAGAATTGGATGATCAAATGAAAGGTATGGAGCTGCTGAAAGAATCAGGTTATGTTGACACAGATAGAATTGGCGTTCATGGATGGAGCTATGGCGGATTTATGACCACTTCAATGATGCTGAAAAAACCTGGGGCATTTAAAGTTGGTGTAGCGGGCGGTCCGGTTATCGACTGGAAATACTATGAAATAATGTATGGTGAAAGATACATGGATACGCCACAGATAAACCCGGATGGTTACAAAAATGCTAACCTGAAAAATTATGTAACCAATCTGGATGGAAAACTAATGCTTATTAACGGAGCAATCGATGATGTAGTTGTCTGGCAGCACAGTCTTAGCTTTATCAGGGAATGCGTTAAAAATAATGTCCAGGTAGATTATTTTGTATATCCAGGACACCCACACAATGTCAGAGGTCGCGACAGAATTCATCTGATGGAAAAAGTAACACAATATTTTGAAGACTACTTATAGTTATCATAATCTTATCATTCAAACTGCCGCCGGATACTAATTTTCGGCGGTTTTTTTGTTTATACCAAAGAATTATTAACAACAAATAAATAATTATCGGTTAACGAAAGGGATTGTTTTTAGTAAGAGATGAATTCCTTCGTAAATGAGTTTAAGTTTTAATTACCATAATTAATTCATAATAATATTTACCTTAACGAAATTTAATGATTATTTTATAGCAATATTGATATTGAAATTTTATCTTTACTAAAACTTTTTATAAATGGTTATGCCCTAACTCTGGTTATCTTACACATTTATACATGCATTAAAAATTTAGGGTCAATACCGCACAAAAACTATTAATTGAAGTATGAAATGGTATTATAAAATATTTTTGTTGTTGATTTTTCTTGTGGCTGCCTGTATAAAGGAAGAAAATCCCTCCATCAAACGTGGAGTATGGTCTGGTAACAATCCGCTGAGCATCCCTTACAGAAAACGGATAAATGAATTTGAATCAGGCAACAAGGTGGAAAATGGATCATTTGAGGAAGGAAGATACTTTAAAAACAATTACAACACCTTTGAAATAAGTGGATGGAAGGAAATGCAAGGAGGAATTGATTGGGTGGATAAGAAGAGAGGAATTTATGATAAAAATGAAATATACAGCGGAAGTAAGGCACTGAAGCTGGAAAAAAAATCCATCGATGAAACTGAAAATGAACACATCGGGATCTTAAGTGATTTTATAAAAGTAATTCCCGGAAAGTATGATCTTAGTTACAGGATAAAACTTGAGAATATTAATCCAGCAAAACAGCGTTTGGGTGCAAGGTTGATGGAGACAATTAATGTCAGAGTTTATTTCTATGATAAGAATAAAATACGAATTAGTGGTAACACTGTTAATCCCATTACCGGGTTCGAATTTGATAATGAATTTAAAGCATTCCCTTTTTCAGCCTTCTGGCAGATAGATTCAATGGACTGGATAAAGGCTAAAGGCATCTCATACAAATTTCCATTTCCCGATGGCATAATTCCTGATGAAACGAGATATGTAAGACTCTATTTCGGGTTGAATGGTACAGGTACAATGTGGCTGGACGATGTGTGTTTTAAATATAGCAGAGATAATTTTTCAATAAAAGAAAAAGCAGAACCTTTTTTTAATAAGAAACCTGATAAAGTAGATCTGCTTGTTCCTATGCCACAACATGTGGATAAGAAATCATTTGTAGATCTGGCAGAACACAATGAAAATTCTAAAATTGCAATTATCACCCCCATAAATCCGGATAAAAAAATACTTGAAACAGCAAATAGGTTAAAAGATACAATTACCTCTGCTTGTGGTAAAGGAAATGCCGACGTTTCTATACTCCCCGGAGATTACTCATATCCTGTTTCTGAAAATTCAATAATATTTTCATTAGGAACGAATAATTTGTCTGATAGACATAAAGATTCTCTACCTTATGAAAATTTGAAAAACCATCAGCAAAGCTATTTTATTAAAAACCTTATTATCAGTGATAAATCTTTTGTTTTCCTGGATGGAGATAGTCAAGAAAGTCTGTATTACAGCCTTCAAACATTAATTCACCTTTTTGATTCTCAGAAACATGGGTTTTACAGGGCCGATATAATTGATTATCCGGATTTTGTTCACAGAGCTTTGATCTCCAGTACATCAAAAATTAATCCGGAACATAATAAAGTTATAAGTGACTTGCGATTGACCCATATTTTTTATGAAACTGACAGCCTGAGCAACTTAAATTTTTCAAATACATTGGATAAATTAAGACAAATTGCTCTGAATGATTTTCTTCAGCCAGGTATATGTTTCAAACTTTATGACAAAGAAAATTTAAAGTCACATTTGAAGGGTGACGAAACTCAAATTAAAACCTTAAAAAGCAAGATAAAAAAAGCTGATAAGGAAAATATTAAAAATGTGCTGATTCGGGCTGATTTAAAAAGTTTTCCCTGTAACTTCTCCTTTAGAAACAATGAAAATTCATTAAAATACAGGAACCTACTGGATTTACATTCTGAAATGTTGAAAGATATTGAACAAAATACTTCTCAGAAAATGGAAATAAATTTTATTCCTACATGGAGTAATTCACAATGTATAAGAAAAAGCCAGGGAAGGGGAGAACTTTATCTTTCCGAACTCAGTAAAAAAACCTCTCAAAAAACATGTTTTGGCTGGAAAGGTCCTGATGAGTCCTTTTATCAAATGGATGAAGTTGAAATAAATTATATCAGTCAAATGCTATCAAAGTTTCCGTTCTTTTTTGCAGAAACTATTAATCCTCAATCTCAGAACACTTTTGGAAATGATTTTATTCAGGCATTCCCGGGAAAGGCCAGAAACTGCAGCATGTTTAATCATTTTAATCTAAAACTCCCCGATGACCTTGAAGAATCATTAAAGAACCAACTATTTCTAATATCACATCACTTTAACAATCTGTTTGAAGAAATCAGATTGTCTACATATTCTGATTATTTATGGAATTCAGATTACTACGATCCCGAAGAAAGTTTGTTCAGGATTTTGATAAACCAGTATGGGCAGCAAAATGCCATTAACCTGATAAAGTTTAATGATTTAATTTATGCCGTTTATGAGATGCATCTGAAATCCCAAATGATAGAAAATAATAAGAAGTTTATGCGTTCAGCAAATGATTATATGAGCCAACTGACTAATGTTTATAATCAATTAAAAAGCAACCTTCAAAATGAAATGGTTCAAAATGCCCTGGATGAACTAAAAAAAAGGACTGATCAATTTTACCAAGACACAGGAAAATAAGAATTGTTGAAAAAACGTTAGAAAGGTTTGTTTTTATTTTCATGTAGATTTCAAAATAATAGTTAGCTTTGCACCGAATAAGAAATTGATTTATGGAGGAAGATTTTAATCAGCAAGGATTTGAAAGTGATCCTGATAACTTGATAGAAAAATATGAATCAATGGTTAAGAGTGGTGATTCATTTTATTTCGATGTAGATGATTTTGAGCAGATTGTGGATTATTACATGTTTTTGAATCACACTGGCAAAGCAATTAACGCTGTTAATTATGCTTTTAAAATACATCCATATGCACATAGCCTTCAGATAAAAAAAGCCCAGGTACTTCTGAAAAATAAGAATCCACAAAGGGCAATTGCTGTGTTAAATGATATTGAATTGTTTGAGTCTTCTAATACTGAGTTTCATTTAACAAAGGGACATGCTAAGTTATTAATGGGAAAAATTGATGCAGCCAGAAGAGATTACAGCAAAGCACTCTCTTATGTCGTTGAAAATGATGAAAAGGTGGATTTTTTACATTTGATTGCTCAAAATCTGCAGTTTTCAGATCATTACTCAATTGCTGCCGAATATATTAAAGAAGCACTTCGTCTGTCCCCGGATAATTTAATCCTGTTATATGATCTTGGCTATACTTACGACATGATGGGGGAAACAGGAAAAAGCCTCCACACATTTAAAAAATATATCGATTTAGAACCGTTTGCAGATCATGTATGGTTTTATCTGGGTAAGATCTACAAACGCGAAGGAAACACTACAGAGGCTATTAACGCTTATGAATATACAATTGCCATTAACCAGGATTTTTCAGAGGCTATTTATGAAATTGCCAGGTTATATGAAATGAACAACCAATTTGAAAAAGCCTTAATGCACTACAATGAATACCTTGAACTTGAAGACGAATCTACTGAAGTGTTAATACCCAAGGGGAAATGCCAGGTATCTCTGGATAAATTAAATCAGGCTATTAAGACCTTCAGGAAAGTACTAAAAATAGATGCCTACAATGCAGAGGCACACTATCTGATTGCTATTTCATTCTATAAAATGGGTAAATTGGATGATGCTACCTTTTATTCGAAAAGAGCAATTTTAATGGATGATGAAAATCATGAATACTGGGCGCTGAATGGAAAAATAAATGCAAATCTAAATAAAAGAAAAGAATCTATTAATGCCTATGTCATCGCCTCTAAGCTAAAACCTCGTTTTTTGTCTTACTGGATATACCTGACTGATGAATTAATAAAAGATTACCAGTTTTTCAGAGCAAAGGATGAACTTACCAATGCTTTGAAATATCATAATAAAAGCCCTGCTTTGTTGTTCAGAATGTCTGCGGTTGTATACAAAACAGAAAATGCCTCCAAAGCTGCTAAATATTTTAAAAAAGGGCTGGCTCTTAAATCTTCTTACCACAAGGAATTTTTTAAAATAGTTCCTGAAGCTAAAAAAGAAAAACAAATTATTAATTTGTTGAAAAAACACATAAACAAGGAATAGCTTATGAACATAGATTTACCACATGTGCCCGGAAGAGATAAAAAGATCAGAAACCAGGGTATAACCATGGTTATGGATAAAGGGCTAAGCATCAACCAGGCAAAAAACCTTGTAGATTCAGCTGAACCCTACATTGACTATGTTAAGCTTGGTTTTGGTACGGCACTTATAACCAAAAAACTCAAGGAAAAGGTTTCGCTTTATAAGAAAGCAAATATAAAACCTTACTTTGGAGGTACTTTATACGAAATTTTTAAGATAAGATCACGGTTTGAAGATTTCTGTAAATTTTTAGAGAAGAATAAAGTAGAAACTGCAGAAATTTCTGATGGATCCATTGAACTTAGTCATGAAGAAAAAATTAGAGATATTGAAAGCCTTTCAAAAAATTTTGAAGTCTTATCTGAAGTAGGTTCTAAAAAGGCAGATGTTATAATCTCTCCGGATCAGTGGGTTTCATTGATGAAAAGTGAGCTTGAGGCAGGAAGCTCAAAAGTTATAGCTGAAGCAAGGGAGAGTGGAACAATAGGTATTTTTAATAAAGACGGATCGGTCAAAGGTGAACTGATTGACGATATTTCTCATCACGTTAAAATGGAAAACGTAATTTGGGAAGCGCCTAAAAAATCACAACAGGTGTGGTTTATTAAACATTTCGGGAGCAACGTAAATCTTGGAAATATTGATCATACCGAGGCAATTCCTCTTGAAGCCCTTAGGCTGGGACTAAGAGGAGACACATTTTTTGAATTCCTCCCCGAAAATCTGAGAGATTAAAATAATTCTCATACCTTTGAGGCTTTAATGAAAAATAGTAGTATGAGCCAAAGAAAACTAACTGATTATTTTGTGCTGATATTAAAAGGAATGGGTATGGGAGCTGCGGATGTAGTCCCTGGTGTTTCCGGAGGAACCATTGCTTTTATAACCGAAATTTACGAGGAACTTATTAATTCTATTAAGTCAATTAACCTGAAAACTATTTCCAGCCTCATTAAAAACGGGATACGAACATTCTGGAAAGACCTGAACGGAAACTTTTTGGTTGCTGTTTTCGGAGGAATTTTTATAAGCGTTTTCACATTAGCCAATATTCTGGATAACCTGCTGCAGAATCATCCAATAATGGTTTGGTCATTCTTTTTTGGACTTATTATAGCTTCAGCTGTTTTTATCGCAGGTAAGATTCCCAGATGGAACACCAGTCATATTATTAGTTTGATTCTTGGAATAATAACAGCCTATTTTATTACTGAAATGACTCCTGCTCAAACTACAGAAGAATATTGGTTCATATTTCTTTCCGGAGCCCTTGCAATTTGTGCTATGATCCTTCCAGGAATTTCCGGTTCATTTATACTATTACTACTGGGGAAATATCAGTTTGTGCTCCAGGCAGTTAACGAGTTGAATTTTACCATTCTGGGCATTCTTGTAGCTGGGGCAGTTGTAGGACTGATTGCTTTTTCAAATGTGTTGTCATGGCTGCTAAAAAAATTTCATAACATAACCATTGCCGTACTTGCAGGTTTTATGGTAGGTTCTCTTAATAAAGTCTGGCCATGGAAAGAAACTGTAAGTTATTTTACCGATAGCCACGGAATGAAACAACCTCTTGTTCAGAACAATGTTACACCTGCTGTTTATGAACAGGTAACCGGAAACAGCTCGTTTCTGTTTCAGGCGATAATTGCTGCTGCTGCAGGTATTGTGCTTATTGTTCTTTTAGAAAGGGTCTCCTCGGTTAAAAAACGTTAAATACCAACTTATGGATAAATATGGTCTTGTTGGTTACCCTTTAAAACATTCATATTCTCCAGGGTATTTCAGCAATTTTTTTAAAACGAATGGAATTGATGCTACTTACCAGTTATTTCCATTAAAGGACATAAAAAAATTGCCTGAGCTAATAAATTCAGAACCCGGCTTAAAAGGTTTGAATGTTACAATTCCTTACAAATCTTCTGTAATTCCTTTTCTTGATTATATTTCAGAAGAAGCTCAGAAAATTGGGGCTGTTAATACAATTAAAATCCACAATTCTGAATTATTGGGATACAATACCGATTGTTATGGTTTTGAGAAGGCATATCAAGCTGTATTACAAAAAAATATAAAGCAAGCCATTATTTTAGGAACTGGGGGATCTTCAAAAACAGTTGCTTATGTGTTAGAAAAATATTCAGTTCCTTACTACAAAGTTTCCAGAAATACTACTTTAAAAGAAGATCGAATAATTTCATACAAAGAAACCCAAAAAGATCTTATTGAACATTCAACCCTGATCATCAATACAACCCCTTTGGGAATGTATCCGGATACAAACAAAAAACCTCCCATTTGCTATTCTGGGATCAGTCATAATCATTTTCTCATTGATTTAATTTACAATCCAAATAAAACCTTGTTTCTAAAAGAAGGTGAAAAGCACGGTGCTTCAGTTTTTAACGGCCTTGATATGCTCAGGAAACAAGCAGAAGAAGCATGGAAAATCTGGATATCCAAAAAACAATAAAGGTTGTTGAGAAACAACTTTTTTCCTGACATATTTCATTGTTTATTTTCTGCAAAAACAACAATTTTGATTATCTTTACAGTCAAAATTGTATAACACATAAATAACTGATTTACAATGAATTTAATTGAACAAATAAAAGCAGACGCAAAAAAAATTAATAAGCGGATTGTGCTTCCAGAATCAACTGAACCCAGAACCTTAGAGGCTGCAAATATACTCTTAAAAGAAAAGGTTGCACAGATCATTTTAATAGGCAATCCTGAAGAAATAAAATCAAAAGCCCGGGAGGCCAATCTGGATCAGATTGATAACGCAGCAATAATTAACCCAAAAGATCATGAAAAGAAAAAAGAATACATTGATCTTCTGGTTGAAATACGAAAACACAAAGGATTAACTCCTGAAGAGGCTGCAAAATTGGTCGAAGATCCATTGTATTTATCAGTATTGATGATCAAAAATGGTGATGCAGACGGAGAAGTAGCCGGAGCCGATAATGCAACGGGTGACGTTCTGCGACCTGCTTTCCAGATAGTAAAAACAAAACCCGGAATAAGTGTGGTGTCAGGAGCTTTTATTATGACCCTCCCTGATAAAAATTTTGGTGAAAATGGATTAATGGTTTTCGCTGATTGCGCTGTTCATCCAAATCCAACAGCAGACGAACTCGCGCAAATTGCAATGGCCACAGCTGATACAACCAAAGCCATTGCTAAGTTTGAACCCCGCGTGGCAATGCTCAGCTTCTCTACCAAAGGAAGCGCAAAGCATGAAATGGTTGACAAAGTAGTTGAAGCAACTAAAATTGCAAAAGAAAAACGACCAGACCTTAAAATAGATGGTGAAATGCAGGCTGATGCAGCAATTATTGAAGCCATTGGAAAGAAAAAAGCTCCGGATAGTGAAATAGCAGGAAAAGCAAATGTCCTGGTATTTCCAACTCTCGAAACCGGAAATATTGCCTACAAATTAGTTCAGAGAATGGCAAAAGCCGAAGCAACCGGTCCTGTATTACAGGGAATGGCTGCTCCAATCAATGACTTGTCAAGAGGCTGCTCTGTTGATGATATTGTCAACCTCGTAGCAATTACAGCAAATCAGGCTGGAAGCGAAGAATAGTATTACGTATAATTAAAACAATAAATAAAAATGAAGGTATTAGTTCTTAATTGCGGTAGTTCATCAATAAAATTTCAACTTGTCAATATGGAAACAACTGCAGTACTCTCAAAGGGTATTGTAGAAAAAATAGGACTTAGCGCATCGTTAATCAAACTCGAAAAAAATGGGGACAAAACAAAATTAGACTATGAAGTTCCTGAACATACCAAAGGAATTGAATATATCCTGGATATACTAACAAGCAAAGATCATGGTCCGATTGACAGCCTGGATGAAATTGAAGCAGTAGGCCACCGCGTGGCTCACGGAGGAGAAAAATTCAGTAAAAGTGTTTATATAAACGAAGATGTAATTCATGAGATAGAAAGTGTTAGTAATCTGGCACCATTGCATAATCCAAATAACCTGAAAGGTATTTATGCCATTCAAAAGTTAATGCCCGAAACCCCACAAGTCGCGGTTTTCGATACTGCTTTTCACCAAACAATGCCAGATTATGCCTATATGTATGCCTTACCTTATGAAATGTATGAAAAACATGGTGTCCGCAGATATGGCTTTCACGGAACAAGTCACAAATTTGTAGCACAACAGGCATGCAAGGCTCTTAACGTAAACATAGAAGATCAAAAAATCATTACATGCCATCTTGGAAATGGCGCTTCGGTTGCTGCTATTGATCATGGACAATCTGTAGATACTTCAATGGGCCTGACTCCCGTTGAAGGTTTAATAATGGGTACACGATCAGGCGACCTGGATTTAGGAGCATTAACCTTTATTATGGAAAAAGAAAACTTAGACTACAAATCAGCCAATAATCTTATTAATAAGAAAAGCGGTATGTTGGGTATTACAGGTGTTTCCCCCGACATGAGAGAAATCAGGGAAGCAGCAGAAGAAGGAAATGATCGCGCAAAGATGGGGCTGGATATGTATGCATACAGAGTCAAAAAATACATTGGTTCTTATGTTGCTGCTATGAATGGTATAGATATCATAGTCTTTACTGGCGGCATTGGCGAAAACGACTGGGAAACAAGAGCTGATATTCTCAAAAACATGGATTACCTGGGAGTAAAATTTGATGAGGCTGGTAATGAAAATGTAAAAGCTGAACAAAAGATTATTACAAAACCAGATTCTAAGGTAATCTCTATGATCGTTCCTACAAATGAAGAGCTGGTTATTGCAAGTGATACAGAATCAATTGTAAAAAATACAAATAATTAAAACCCAAATATGCAATGGAATTAAAACAATTAAACGATTTAATTGACATAGCGAAAAGCAAAGAAACAAGAAGGCTGGCAGTAGCTGCAGCTGCTGATAAAGCTGTTTTAAAAGCAGTTAAGGATGCAACTGAAAATAGCATTATAATTCCGGTTCTCGTTGGAAATACTGCTGAAATTGAAAAAATAGCAGAAGAAATTGGGTTTAATGTAGGCAACTACGACATTTATAATGAACCAGACCCGGCAAACGCTTCCAGAAAAGCTGTAAGCCTCATCAGGGAAAAAAAGGCAGATATTCTAATGAAAGGATTGGTTAGTACTGCCCCTTTATTAAAAGCTGTTCTAAATAAAGAGGAAGGTTTAAGAAAAGGGAGTACACTGAGTCATTTTGCCTTAATTGAATCACCTAATTACCACAAACTTTTTGGCGTAACAGATGCTGCTATGAACATAGCACCTGAATTTCATGAAAAAGTGGATATTCTGAATAATGCTGTTGACGTTTTCCACGGCTTAGGTAAAGAAAATCCGAAAGTTGCGGTTCTTGGACCACTGGAAGTAGTCAATCCTAAAATTGACTCAACAGCCCATGCCGCGATGCTGTCCAAAATGAACAACAGAGGCCAGATTAAAAACTGTCTTGTTGATGGACCTTTAGCTATGGATAATGCAGTATCAAAAGAAGCTGCAGAACATAAAGGAATATACAGCGAAGTGGCTGGAGATGCTGATATTCTTATGACACCGGAATTAAACAGTGGAAACATACTTTACAAAACCCTCATGTTTATGGGTGGTTGTACATCTGCTGCTGTGATTATGGGAGCTAAGGTACCTGTAGTATTGACTTCCAGGGCAGATACAGAAAAAAGTAAAATGATGTCAATAGCGCTTGCTGCTGCTATGTAATTGTAAATAAATCAAAAATATACAATATGGATGAATACAGAATTTTAGCAATTAATCCTGGATCAACATCAACTAAAATAGCTGTTTTTCAGAATGCTAAATCAATTTTTCTGAAAAATATCAAACACACAGCAGAAAATCTTAAAGATTTTAAAAAGATTTCAGATCAGTTTCATTTCCGTAAAGATGTAATTCTTAACGAATTGAATGAAGCAGACATTGAAATAGATCAGATTAATGCAGTAGTGGGAAGAGGAGGACTGGTTAAACCTATTCCTTCAGGGGTTTACGAAGTAAATGAGGCAATGAAGAAAGATCTTAAAGAGAGCCCGCTGGGTGAACATGCAAGTAACCTGGGTGGTTTAATAGCTGATGATATTGCTCAATCGTTACCAAATGCCAGGGCTTTTATTGCCGATCCTGTTGTTGTTGATGAAATGCAGGAAGTAGCCAGAATTGCCGGACATCCTAAATTTAAGCGCCATTCTATTTTTCATGCTTTAAACCAAAAGGCTATAGCCAGAACTCATGCAAAATCCCAGGATAAAATATATGAGGACATGAACCTTATTGTTGCTCATCTGGGTGGTGGTATTTCTGTTGGGGCTCATGAAAAAGGAAATGTTATTGATGTAAATAATGCTCTCGACGGTGATGGCCCTTTTTCTCCTGAGCGTACTGGTACCCTCCCAGCCGGACAATTGGCCAAAATATGCTTCAGCGGAGATTATTCGCTTGATGAAGTTAAAAAAATGATAAAAGGAAATGGTGGCCTGGTTGCTTATCTTGGGACAAATGATGCCTATGAAGTCGAAATGATGGTGAAAGACGGAAATGAAAAGGCAAAACTGATCCAGGATGCGCTTTCTTACCAGGTAGCAAAAGAAATTGGATCTATGGCTACAGTTTTAAAAGGAAAGGTCGATGCAATTATTTTAACTGGCGGTATCGCTCATAATCCAATGCTGGTTGAATATGTCAGGGAAATGGTGCAGTTTATTGCTCCGCTGCATGTTTATCCCGGAGAAGATGAAATGAAAGCGCTCGCCATGAATGGGTTAAGAGTCCTGAAGGGTGATACAAATCCCAAAAAATATGAATAATCATTGTTATATCTTAATCAAAAAGCCTCCCTGTTTCCGGGAGGCTTTTTTATTAGTTTTTTAATGAAACGGGAATTATTTGTCCGTTGAAGTATTTCCACCCTTCGGTTGCAAAATTTGCTATATATTCAGCAATTTCACCGGGTTTTAAAGTGGCTTTACCATCAGGAAAAGCTTCACGAAACATACGGGTATCTACAGCACCCAAAGCCAGGTAATTTACATGTATTCCGTTGCTGTTTAATTCTTTTGGAAGTATTTCAGATAAAATAGCTAAGGCTCCTTTGGCAGAAGTGTAAGCAGTCATCCCGCTATATTTTTCAGTTCTGTTTATTCCTCCCATTGTACCAATATTTACAATATGTTTCACTGAAGAAACTGATAATAAATCAACACATCCTTTTATGAGTTCAATTGGAGAAAATACATTAATCTTATAATGTTTTAAGGTTTCTTCATAAGATAAGTCCTTAAAAGATACATTTTTTAAATACCCGGCATTATTAATTAAAATATCCAGGGATGTCAGCTTTCTTTTGAGAAAATCTATAACCTGTGTTCTCAATAATTCCGGGGTTTCTAAATCAAAGGGTAAAGGAATGATTTCAGAGTTCGGATATTTTTTCTCACAATCATCTTTCAATTTAAATAATTTGTCCTTGCTTCTTGCAATGGCAAATATTCGGTTATTACCTGCTTTTGCAAATAATTTGACCACTGCTTCGCCTATTCCTTTACTTGCACCTGTCACAATAATATTCATACTAAATAAGTTTATTTGAGTAAATGAATCGAATGTTTTTTATTTTTGTAAATATAAAAAAGAAATAATATGATACGTTCAATATTACCATGGTTGCTGTTTTTGTTAATTTCAGTGATATCATTGCCGGCTTCCGGACAAAATAAAGATAAAGAAAAGAATAATGAAAAAGATAAAAAGGAAAGAAGAATCTTTTTTGGAGGAAGCTTATGGGCACAGATTTCAGGAGGCGTAACACAGGTTCAGGTATCACCAATTGTAGGGTATCATATAACCCCGAGAATGGATATGGGATTAGGGGCGAAATATATGTTTTATCACAGCCGGTTGCAATACTCAAAAAACTACTCTTCGCATATATACGGTGGTTCACTTTTTCACAGGTACAAGCTTGTTCAGGACCTGAATAAAATTTTACCCTTTGATTTCCGGGGAAAAATAATAACACACCTTGAATATGAAGGCCTGAGCATGCCTTCTGAACTAAACCTGTTAACTGCAACCTCATCAAATCGTTTCTGGATAAATCATTACTGGGTTGGAGGAGGGCTTCAACAAAAAATCGGAAAAAGAGCAGCACTAAGCATTCTGATTCTTTATAACCTTAATGAAGATGAAACATCTCCATACACAAACAATCCGAGTTTGAGAATTGGTTTCACTTTTTAGAAAAAATGCAAAGAAATTTTTCGAAAAACTGGAATAAATTACTCTAAATTGCCTAAGAAATAATGTTTTCCTTTTTTAGAGTTTTATAAACAAGAAGAGAAGCAATTAGTGCAGCCGTGAAATCTGCAATGGGAAAAGCATACCAAACACCGTCAAGTCCGAGATTCCCTATTTTCGGTAAAACCAGAATAAGGGGTACAATTAACAGGACCCATCGCTGAATTGCAAGAATAAAAGCTGACTTTGCTTTTCCCATAGCCTGGTGAACACCCATCGTGCAAGTTGCTATCCCCATGAGCCACATCATCGAAATAATTATTCTTAATGCTCTTGGTCCGTGCTCCAGCAAAGTTGCCTCATTAGTAAAAAGGGCAAATACCTCTTTTGAAAATACCATAAAAAGTACTACGGCAATTATTCCGTAAATCAGAGAGTAACTATAACCCAGTTTAATAGTCTTAACAATCCTATCCCGCTTATCAGCTCCGTAATTATAGCCAACTATTGGCAACATACCCTGGTTTAATCCAAAAAGAGGCATGCCTAAAAACAAAGTGATTTTATAAATAATTCCAAATATTGCAATGGCCATATCTCCACCGAGACTTCCCAGTGTATGATTCAGTACTACATTTGCTACACTGCTTGAAGAGCGCATTCCAAAACCTGATAACCCAACTGAGACTGTAGGTTTAAGTATATGTTTCTGAATCCTGAGTTTCTGAAATGAAAAAGATATGATGCTTTTCCTTTGTAAAAAGTAAATAACCAGATAAATGAGGGTAGCAAATTTCCCGGCAATTGTTGCAATGGCTGCACCTCTAATTCCCATCTGCAAAGGAAAGATAAGAATATAATCAAGAATAACATTTAGTAAAATTCCTATGAGCATAGCATTCATTGCATCCCGGGCATTTCCTTCAGCCCTTAAATAATTACTTGTACTAACACAAAATGGAAACCATAACATTCCTATAAATATAATTTTCCCAAACCTATGCGCATAAGGCAAAATAGTTTCTGTAGCTCCAAACCCTCTCAGAATAGGATCTGTAAACATTAAGCCTATAAAACTGAAGAAAAAGCCAACCAGAATGATCATTAAAAATCCATTCCCGGCAATTTTATTCACTTCTTCAGTTTTTCCTCTTCCCAGTTGCCTGGATATTAAAGTGGAAGTACCTATACCAATCAGATGGGCAAAAGAGGAAACAATGGCCATGATTGGAAGAACAATAGCAACCGCAGCTATGCCAAGGGAGCCAACTCCCTTTCCGACAAAAATAGTATCAACTATGTTATATAAAGCATTGGCAAACATGGCAATCATCGATGGAAAGGATAATCGCAAGAGTAGCTTTTGTATTTTCGTATTTCCA
>Ga0102934_1001790_pt1 | contig 15042 bp, 16 predicted proteins | sample SalPonR2_A_D1_MG_FD_78175 | JGI IMG/M metagenome (GOLD analysis project Ga0102934, IMG submission 78175) | Salt pond soil microbial communities from South San Francisco under conditions of wetland restoration - Salt Pond MetaG R2_A_D1_MG | ecosystem: Environmental > Aquatic > Marine > Intertidal... | reverse complement strand
CCTACAAATTCTTTTAGATATTCTGGTCTTAATCTATAAGCTAGAGGTTGATTATTATTTATCATTATAATTATTACAAAGAAGAGTTTGTTTTTAAGAATTATTGAGATACATTTTTAAAATAAACCACCTCTTCTCTTTTATGTTCTCTAAACTTAAAATAGGTGATAAGAATAAGAAATTATTAACTGCGATTTCAATAATAATAGGGACTGTTGTGGGTGTTGGTTTTTTAGGAATGCCTTATGTAGCTTCAAAAGCAGGGTTTTTTGTTATTGCAGGTTACTTACTTGTCTTTGGGTTATTGATCCTATTAATCAATCTTTATTTTGGAGAAATAATACTTAGGACAAAAGGCAAACACCAGTTAGTAGGTTTTGCATACCGATATCTTGGAAAGAAAGGGAAAGATTTTATGTTTGCATTAGTTGTTTTTGCAATATTTTCTGCTTTATTGGCTTATATGATTGGGGTTGGAGAAAGCCTAAGTTATTTGTTTTTTGGGAGTACTAATTATGAAGTTGGTTTTGGAGCTTTATTTGGTTTTTTAATGTCTTATCTTTTATGGAGGGGGGTTTATTCCTTAAGAAAATATGAAAAAATAGGTGTCGGAGCTTTAATACTAATTCTTATTTTTGTGGCTATTTTCTTTACTAAAAATATAGATTATTCTAATTTATTTTTCTTTAATAAATCTTATTTGTTTCTTCCTCTAGGGGTTGTATTATTTTCGTTAATAGAGTTTTTTTCACTTCCTGCTGTTGTAAATGTCCTAAAGAAAAGAGAGAGAATGACAAAAAAAGTAATAATCATAGGAACATCAATCACAATTTTAATATATCTTTTCTTTACATTTATGGTTGTGGGGGTCACAGGTTCTAATACCCCTGAAGTCTCTACTATTGCTTTAGGACCTTTATTTATAGCTATAGGAATAGTAACAATGTTTACATCTTATTTAGCTTTAGGAACTGCACTTGAAAGAAGTTTTATGTTGGATTATAGAGATAAGAAAAAAACTGCATGGTTTAAGTCGGCAATAATCCCGATAATAACTTTTTTATTATTAGAATTTTTTGAATTCTTTTCTTTTACAAATGTTATTTCTGTGGGTGGTGCTGTTGCAGGAGGATTGATTGTTATATTAGTTTTAATCATACATAGAAAAGCACATGTTCAGGGAAACAGGATTCCAGAATATCAAATTTATTTAGGAAAAATCCTTGCTATTTTAATAGCTGCCTTGTTTATTGCAGGCATAATTGTAGAGATAATAAATCTATTATCATAAAAATTTAAAGAAAACCCCTAAATTATATTTTTGATGTTTTTTCCTGAATTTTTTTAGCTTTTAAGTAATGTTTTCTGTATTTGTAAGATTGGTCAAAATGTGAAGAACCCATTAATCCTAAAACTAAAATACCTGCCCCCCCAATAATCATATTTGCATAAACATCCTTTTTTTCATCATACCTTCTGATTTCATATGATTTTATATTTTCTATTTTTTCTTTTATTTCATTTTTTGATTGATTATATAATTCAGAATTTTCTCCATAAGAACTTTTTATCTCTTTTATAGAAGGGGTGTAAATATTAGAATTCTCTAATTTTTTATAATCAGATTGTATTTTATCTATTGTTTCTAAATTTGATTTTAAATCAGTATATTTTTCATAATTTTCAGGTTTTTCTAAATTACTTGAAGATATCCCAGAATAAAATGCAAGACCAAGACCTGCAAATCCAATAGTCCTAAAGAAATTTCTCACTCTTTTTAGATTTCTTGCTTTTTTATCAAGACTGACTGACATAATAAAATAAAAATATTAGAATTTATAAGAGTTTCTTTATTGAAATCATTATTCCTTTTTTTGTCCTTCACTAGACTCCCCTGATTCTTCACCTTCAGCAGGTTTTTCAAAAATATCTTTTAGGGATTTTTTACCTTTTTTTACAGGTTTTAGATTGATTTGTGAGAAATCTTCTGTTATTACTTTTCCACGAACTGTTTTTCTCATTCTCAAACCTTTAGGTTTCATATTAGAATGTTTCTTTTTTCCTTCTTTTTTAGGTCTTTTTTTCAATGCTTTGCCATAAGTTAATAAGACTCTTTTTTTACCTCTTCCTTCTACATTTCCTAAAGCAGTAAAACCTGAACTATCACTTGCTCCAGTTATTTCAAATTCATAACCTTCCAAATCATCAGAAATATCCTTACCATCAACTTTTCCTCCAAGCTCTTTTTCAACTAAAGATTCTGCTTCAGTTTCTAATTTATATGTTTTTCCTTCTTGTGTTCCTATATTAATCTTAAATGCCATGTTATTTCTTAAGTATCTTGATTTAAAAAGGTTTTTATTGTTTTTTGTTTTGTATGGGGTGGATATTTTCTTTTATAGAAAACTATTTAAAAGATTTAACCTCCTATTTTGAACCTAAATATAATGCTCTAAAAAACAACAAAAAGAAATGATAAAATCCCTTGTTGCCTTGCTTGTAATGCTTAATCCTTTTGCTTTATTTATTTATCTTAATCCTGTAATGGAAGATTTAAGACATAAGGATTTTCTTAGAGTTTTATGGAAAGCTTCACTCATCTCCCTTGGAGCTTTTTTAGTATTTTTATATGCAGGAGATTTTATTATTGAAGAAATATTCCAGATTAGTTTTGAATCTTTCAAAATATTTGGGGGGGTTGTAATTTTTTCTTTTGCATATATGTTTATTGTAAAGGGTCAAAAAGCATTAATTGCAATGAAAGGTTCTTTAGACGATGTAGCTTCAGAAATTGCTCTTCCTTTTATGGTGGGAGCAGGAACACTTTCAATAGTTATTTTTATGGCACACAAACTTTCATTATATCAGGCAACAATAGGCCTCCCCCTAGTACTCATTGCAAATGCATTGATAATTATCTTTCTTAAATATATTAAAGATGGTCTTGAAAAAAGAAGAATGAAAGTTGCTTTTGATAAAAATATGGAAATTCTTTTAAGAATTAATGGTTTCTTTATTGGAGCAATAGGTGTTGATATGATAATTGAAGGAGTAAGGGGTTTATTTTAACTTATTTAGATTGTTAAAGTAATTCAACATCTCTTAAAAAAATTTCAAGATCAATTACCTTTGATGTTTCTAAGCCTGTTATGTCATAGGTTTTTAGATTATTAGAAAATTCAGGAGATTCTAAAACCAGCTCTCTTATTCCAAAAACATTTTTATAGGGAATTATTTCTTTTGCTTGTCTTATTGAATTAGAAAGACACCTTTCGTTATACCCTCCTGCAAAAAAAATCCTATTTTTCTTAAATTCATCAAATCTAGATGTTTTTAAAGGGGCACCACTATCATATTTTGTAAAAATTATATCATTTATTAATCCTTTTTCAAGGAGTGTGCTCGTAAGATAAGCATAATGGTGAACCGTTTCAAGAGCAACAATATTTATTTTATTTTTTTTATTATTTAAATCAAAAACATAAAAAAGAGTATCAAGATATTCTTTAGCTTGTTTTTTTATTTCCTTTTTTTCTGAGAATCTCTTATAAAGATGACTTAAATGAAGATAAAAAGGATGTGTAACCATCATTACATTTTCTGAGTTTCTTGTATTTTTGAATTTTTTATAATGTTTTTTGCAGGTATTAAATATCTTTTTATCAATGCCTTTCTCATACCTGTTTCCTCCTGAAGGGCTTCTTTCTTTTATATTTTCATTAATATGCTCTTCCCATTTTTTAAAATTAGAATTAAATATGACTGAATTAAAATTAGTTAAATTATTTTTTAGGTTTTCATAAACCTTGACCATGTTTTTCCAAAGAAAACACAATATATAAAAATTTCCAAAAATTGAAAAATTTATAAACCATGGAATTATTATATTTTTATGGCCTTAGGGTTTTTAGGAAAAGTGGTGAATAGCTATGATGATTTTATAGCATCAATGCCTGAAGATTTAGGTACATTGATAAATCTATTCTTACTTGTGATATTGCTTGTTGTTTATGTCTATTTCTTCATATACAAATTTTATAGTTTTATTGGAACTAAAAATGTTATTGGTCTTGATTTATCAAAATATAATAAATTTGAACATGCAACAACATCAAAAGTAATAGGAATCTTATTATACTTTCTTGAGTATATACTTATCCTTCCGTTTTTGATTACTTTTTGGTTTGCAATATTTGCAATATTCTTAATGTTATTAACAAAAAATCCAAGCATGACTAGTATTTTCGCTATTTCTGCAGCAATTGTTGGAGCTGTAAGAATGACTTCATTCATACCAAGAGGAGGTCAAAAAGCTGCAAAAGAAGCGGCAAAATTCATCCCAATAACTGTTTTAGGTATAGCTGTAACAACCCAGGGAATATTTGATTTTCAGCAAATACTCTCCCATCTTGAAATGCTCCCTTCATTTTTCAACAAAATACCTATTTATGTAGGATTTATTGTTGGATTAGAAGTCATTTTAAGATTTTTTGAAGCTATTTTTGTTTTAACTGGCCTTTATAGTGAAAAAGTTTTAGAAAAAGATAAACCAGAGGAAAAAGAAGCAAAAGAGGAATAATCAAAGATTTTTTAAATATAATTAGTTTAATATTTTTATAAATAAATTATAAAAGAGAGGTTTTATTATGGAAATTTGTACAATTGGAGGATACGAAGAAGTTGGAAAGAATATGACTGCTGCTAAATCAGGTGATGATGTAATTATATTTGATATGGGAGTTCATCTTCCTTCACTAATTGAATTACAGGAAAAGGGAGAGCAAGGACCATATTCTGAAAAAAAATTAAGAAATTATGGTGCACTTCCTGATGATTTGGTTCTTGATAAATTAGGGTGGAGAAATAAAGTAAGAGCTATAATTATAGGACATGCACATCTAGATCATGTTGGTTCTGTTCCTTACTTAGCAAGAAGATATCCTCAAGCAGAAATTCTTGCCACCCCTTTTACAATGGAGGTGATGGAATCTATTGCAAAAGATGAAGGAATAAATATTAAAAATAAAAAAAAGAAAATAAAAAAAGATACTACACATCACATAAAAGGAAAAAATTCTAAATTAAAAATTGAATTTATTAATGCAACACACTCTATTCCTGAATGTGTTTTTTCTGTATGGCATACCCAAGAAGGAGGATTTTTCTATGCTTTAGACTTTAAATTTGATGAACATCCTGTTATGGGAAAACCTTCAAATTACAAAAGACTTAAAGAGCTCGGGAAAAACAACAAAATAAAAGCAATGGCCCTTGATGCTCTATATTCTGATACAAGTAGGAGAACAGCAAGTGAAAGAATTGCAAGAAATCTTGTACAAGAAGGTTTATCATATGTAAGAGACAAAAATTCTGCATTATTTGTAACAACCTTTTCCTCACATATTGCAAGACTAAAAAGTATTGTTGATTATGGAAAAAAAACAAAAAGAGAAATTGTTTTTATTGGAAGAAGTCTTCATAAATATGTTAATTGTGCAATTAAAACAGGAATATGTCCGTTTAAAAACGATATAAAATTATTAAAATACAGAAGCCAAATAAACTCTTTCCTGAAAAAAGTTGAAAAAGAAAGAGGAAAATATTTAATTGTATGTACGGGGCATCAGGGAGAATCAGGAAGCATTTTAGACAGAGTTGTTAATGGTGAAACCCCTTTTAATTTCAAATCAGGAGACCATGTGTTATTTTCTTCAAGCATAATCCCTGTTCCTGTTCACATAAATGCAAGAGCAAAACTTGATAAAAAATTAAAGTCAAATGGTGTTAGATTACAAACAGACTTACATGTATCAGGTCATGGAGGAAGAGAAGATTTAAGGGATATGATTGAATTTGTTAAACCAAAACATATTATATCAGCTCATGGATCTTTACAAAAAGAGACTCCTTTAATTACAATGGCTTCTGATGAATTAGGATACAAATTTCAAGAAACAGCACATTTATCTTCTAATGGAAAGGTGTTAAAAATATAATGGTTAATCAAGAAATTGTTGGGGGAATTGAAATTGCAGTTAATAGGGGTTATTCTGTAGATGATGCTATGATAAGTTTTTACAATGCAGGATATGATAGAAATGAGATTGAAGAAGCTGCCAGATATGTTAAAAGCAAAAAAGAAAAATTTGTAGAAGAAACAAAAGAACAAAAAGACAAACCAGAAGAAAAGAAAAAAGAGAGAAAAATAAAAACACCAAAGAAAAAAGAAAAACCAAAAACAAAACAAAATGTTTCAGAATATAAATCCCACAAAGGAAGAAATATAATAATTGCAATAATAATAACTCTTGTTGTTATTGCGGGTGGACTTTTAATTGGTTTTCTTTTATTTAGAGAGGAGATAATTAAAATAATGGAAAGTGTATTCGGAAATAAGGTTGCTAACAATATAGCAAACAATTTGTAAAATGAGAAGAAACTATGAAATTTATCATCCTTCAGAGGATTCTTATTTTCTTTCAGATATCTTAAAAAAAGAAATAAAAATAATAGAAAACTATAAAGACAAATGTTATTTTGAAGTGGGATGTGGGGGAGGAATACAACTAGAAACACTTGAGAGATTAGGAATCAATAAAAATAATATTTATTCTTGTGACATAAATCCCAAAGCAGTTGAAAAATGCAGAAAAAAGGGCTTTAATTCAATTGAATCAGACATTTTCTCCAACATAAATAAGAAAAAGAAATTTGATATAATCATTTTTAATCCTCCTTATCTTCCAGAAGACAAAAATAAAAAAGAACCAGAAGATTCAAAAAAAATAACAACAGGAGGTAAGAAGGGAGGTGAAATAATTAACTCTTTTTTAGAACAAGTTAAGGGATATTTAAATAAAAAAGGAATAATTTTTATTTTAACAAGCTCTCTGACAAAAAATATTAATTGGTCTGGTTTTAAAAAAACAAAAATTGCAGAAAAAAATCTTTTTTTTGAAAAACTATATGTATGGAAATTAATAATGTAAATAATAATCCAAATCCTTTAAGGCATTTAAAAAACTATACACATCAGAACCATAATCTAAAAATCATGAAGAAAAAGGCATTATTTATTAAGCATTAATTCTATTTTTTTAGGATCTCTTTTAATCTCTTTAACAACTGTTGCTGGTCCAATTATTGTTACTGCTCCTAAATCTCCTTTAGACAAGGTATTAATTAATCTTTCTCTTAATTTATCCCAAAATCCTTTTTTATTATTTTCAGAAACAACAGCTAATTCAATTCCCTTGAAATCTTTAACATGCCCAATCATAGCCATTGTGTCTCCAATAAGTCTGCTCTCTTCTTCTGGCCTTAATCTTCCCTGTAAAATTATGATATTATTTTTTAGACAAATATCTAAGATTTTTTTAATTCTCTCGTCACTATTTAAATCTCTTATTTCAGAATAAGGAAGAAACCTCATTGAAAATCCTTTTATCTTTCCTAGACCCTTTTTCTTTTTTTTAGGTTTTTTAGCCATTTTATTTATCTATTATTTTTTTGCTTTTTTTGAAGTTTTAAATAAACTATTATAAAAGTCTTCAAAATTCTTTCCATATTTTGCACTAATCCCTACAACAGGATAATCTGGAAATGCTGCTTCTATTTTTTTTATGTCTGCTTTTTTTAAATCTACTTTATTTGCAACAATTAGAACAGGTATTTTTCTTGCAACAAGATTTCCCAAAATAGTTATATTAACTTGATTGTAAGGGTTTTTTGTAGCATCTAAAACTACAACCACCATATCCATATCTTCAAGCCATTTGATACTCTCTACAACTCCTTGAGTTGCTTCTTTGGCTCTTTTTTTAGCATCTGACTTTTTAACCTTATATTTCATAAAATCCTCATAATCTATTTTTGTAGCAATCCCAGGAGTATCAACCATCTTAAAAGTCATTTTTTTGCCTTTATATTCTATGTCTACCTTTTCTTTAAATTGAACTTTTCTGGTTTCATGGGGAACTTTACTAACAGAACCAATCTCTTCTCCAGTAAAATCCTTACAAATTCTATTAGCAAGAGAAGTTTTACCTGCATTTGGGGGGCCATAAAAACCCAGTTTAACATCTTTTTTATTTTTAAAAAAGTTTGAGATTATCTTTCTAAAGAATTTTTTGAATTTTTTCATTACCATGTTATTAGTTATATTTTTCTTTTTATAAACGTTTTTCTATTTTTAAATTTAGTTTTTAGGTTTTTTGGGTTTACTTCCAAATAATCTTGGGAGACCTGTCCTTTTACCAGCATATTTTTTCATAATATAATTAATCTGTTCATTAGACCAGTTGGATTTTTTCAAGTTTTCTTTTATTTTTTTATTAGATATCCCCTTTTCTTTTGCTCTTGTTACATAATTTGCAAGATTATATAACTTGTTCTTATCTTTAAATAATGTGTCTTCATATTTTCTATCATACCATCTTTGTAAGAAATAATAACCCACAAAACCCAATATAGCAAGACCTAAAATTCCTGCTGAGTACCAAATCCACTTTTTATCTATTCCGCTTTTTTCTTCTGGTTCATCTGTAGTTGTGTTATTTATTCCAAAAGTTCCTAAATCAGGTGAAATAAAGTAAGGGATATTATTAAACTCAACTTCTTCTTTTGTTGAAAAAGAAATTGAATTGCTCCCACTTAATTTTGAATAAATATAATTTTCATTTTCTACATCTGATTCTTGGATATTATTAAATGCAAGATCTCCTAATTTCTTCATAACAAAGTAATAATCTGATAAAGAGCCTTCTGGTTTTTTATTTATTGAAATTGTTAAAAAATTAAGATTATCTGAATCTTCTTCTTTTTGAATAATCACTTTTTTATAAGATATTTTATGCTCTGTATTTGAAATAATCCAACTATTAATATTTGAAACATATTTTTCTTTATTTTCCCAATTATAGCTTTCATTTGTAATATAGCTTAAAATTTCTGGTTCGATATAATCTTCTTCAGGATAATATGAAAGGTCTTCTCCTGATGAAATTACACTAATACTAGAGGGAAAATTCACACCAACTAATTTTTGTGCTAAAGAGGTTATCTCCTCGTCTGTATTATCTCCTGTATAATCATTATCAACTTCGTTTAAAGCTTTTTTATTATTTTCAAAATTTATTTGTTTTTTTATCATATCTTTTTCAAAGTCTGCAAAAGACTGTAAATCATTTTCAATCTCCTTTAAGTTGTCTTTTTTCTGAATAAGCATATTCTCAAGCATATCTCTTGGAGGGGTGGCGGTTATCCTAAAACTTTTGGAATTTTTCTTACTATGTTGGTCTGTTATATTTACTAAAATTGTATAATTCCCTGTAGCATTATATGTATGTGTAACATTATTTTTAGTTGTAATCTTTGTAGAATTATCTCCAAAATCCCATTTATAACGAACTATCTCACTTGAAGAGTCTATATTTACCTTAAAATTTGTAGGTATGGATGTTGGTGCTTCTAGAGGGGTCAGAGACAAGATTTCAGGTATTTCTACTACAGTTAATTCTTTTGATAATATTTCTTCTTCAGAGTCTCCTGTTTTTAAAATAAGTTCAAAAGTAAAATTTCCTGTTTCTTCAGGAGTCAAAAAATTACCTTCATTAATATATAATTTACCATAATCAGAAGAAATACCTGAAGAAGTTGTTACTACATTATAGAATTTATCTATAACAGGGGATCCTGTACTTGTTTGTATATCTACATCAAGGTTGTTTAGTGATATTTCCTGGTTATAAACATTGGAATTAATCTTGATTGGGACTATACAGGGACTATCAGAACAATCAAGATTTCCATAAGTTTGTTTTATATAATTTTTAGTTTCATTTGCAATCTCTTTTTTATTAGAAAATTTATTTTCTATGCTTAATAAACCAACATTATTGAATTTTTTTTCAATTGCAAACAGTTTATATGCTGCAACAGAATTAAATGAATTTGGGGTGTTTGGAGAGCCACATTTTTTCTTATCACTATATCCTTTTATTAAAGCTTTACTATTCTCATTTAAGCCTGTCCCTAAAATACAAGCATAGTATGTTTCTTCTTTTTCTCCAAAAGTATGGTTTATAGGACAATCTATTTCTGAACCTGATTCAGAAGGACTAGGTAATGCACACTCATCAATTTTTGTTCCTTCTTTATCATATAAACGCATATTCAAGTTAATAGGACCAGATTCTTTTTTTACCCATGCTCCTAAATTAACTCCGGGAGATCTTGAAATATTTATTTTCTGACAATAGATTAAGGAATTGTCATTGATAATATAATCATTTAATTCTCCTTGAGAAACAGAATTATTAAAACAACCATATCTTTTTTCACAATCTTCATTTATTTTTTCTTTATTTATTACATCGATTTTCTCGTTATCAAAAAAATCTACTTCTATCTGGTTTTGACAATTTTTAGGAGCATCTGAAGTTATATCAAAACCAATTGAATAAATTTCTGAAATATTACTATTGAATTCCATTCCATAAATAGCAGATTGGTTTTTTTCCAATGTAAATGATTGTTCTGTTTGTCCACTCTCCCTTGTCCCATAAAAAGGTTCACAATCAGGAAAAGTACAGGTATAGTTTCCAAAATTCTCATTTAATGAAGAATTTTTTATTAAATTATAAAGAGTTATATTTTTTCCTTTATCATCCAGAATCAAACTATCTAAAGGGTGATTATCAAAACTGATGTTTATCCATCCTTTTATTTCTTTATTTGGACCATATTCTGTTTTTGAAAAATCAGAAGATTTGTTTTCTCCAATAGAATAATCTGAATAAACAAAGCTTAAAGAAAAAACTAATAAAAACAATCCTAACAATATAAACAACCCTAAAGACCTATTAAACTTAAACATCTCTTTTATCTTAATTTTATTTATAAGAGAATATATTTACTTATTTATAAAGATTTTTAATTTTTACAAAAAATTACTGGTATTATTCAAAAATAATTTCATAATCACCTAACTCTTTTTTAAGTAAATCAAAAATTTCTGGTTTTATTTTAACTTCTTTGGATGATTTTTTCTGTTTTTCAATTGCTTTATTAGCTTCTTCAAGATTTGTTTCCTGTACTTTATTAGTTAATTTTAGTATTTTATCTTCTTTAAATAAATAAGATGCGTCTTCGCAATTTATTAAACTTGCAATTTTCTCTTGTGTTTTACTTTCCTTATTTTTTCCTTTGTATTTAAGATTTATTTTTCCTTTTTCTAAAGAAGCTAATTCGCATCTCTGAGAATATTCTATTAGATCATTAACCAATGTCCCTCCTTTTCTTCTTGCTTGTTCAATTTTATGGGAACTTGTCTTTCCTTTTTTGAATTCGTCTCTTGCTTTAATAATATCCTTCAAAGTTCTTAAATGTTGATTTGAAAATTTGCCTTTTTTAACAAAATCTTTTTCAAAGTGCTCTAAAACAGAATTCTGAGATTTCATTCCTGTGATGGGTTTTAATAAATCCATTATATCATTATACAACTGTTCTATTGTTTTTTCCTGGGCTCTTTTTTCTATTTGACCTCTTAATTCCTTTAATCTTTTAGTATATATTTCCATATCATCAAGTAGTTTATCTACTTCTTTTCCTGAAACTTTTTTTACTTTTCCATGTTCAAACCCTTTATAATATTTTACAACAATTTCTTCTAGTATGTCTATATACTTCTTTTCAAGCATCTTTTCTTTTTCATGAAATATCTTTTTCATATCTGGAACAACTTGTTTTGGTGTTGGCGGTGGACTTCCATATAACATTAATAATGCCTGAGAAGGAGTTATAACCCCCCAATAAATATCCTGTATAACAATATCTAATAAAGCTCTTTCTGCTCTTTTCCTTGTATTATCTCCCATTGACATAAACATATCAATAGCTTCTGGAGAGGGTTTTAATTTACCCATTTTTAGAAGAGATTTCCAAGGCATAAAAGTACCTCTATCATAAATTGGAACACCATCTCTTATAAAAGTAAAGATTACGGGATGAGCGTCTTTAACAGCTTCCCAAAAATCAGTTAATAAATAAATCTGAGGTTCAAGTTTATTCTGGACTCCTGCCATTGATGCTGCTTCTGAAACATACTGATAAATAATACTTCTTAATCTTTCTTTTAATTCCACTCTTGGCATTCTTTTTACATCTGTATCATTAATTATTATAAAGACGTCAACATCAGAAGTTTTTATTGCATCTCCTCTTATCAGGCTTCCACCTAAAACATAAGAAACAATATATTTCTCAAATTTTTGTAAAACAAGAGATTTATGTATTTCAGAAACTCTTAATGCTCCAAAAATGCCTTTGTCGTATAATGGGTAAGCCATTGCAATTGCACTAAATAATTCAAATTTAGAATCTAAACAATATTCCCATATTTCTGTTACAGGTTTTACATGTAACCAAACATCATGTTCTGTTTTTTTTAATTCTTCAAGTGTTTCATTTTTTATTTTTTCTAAATTCTTTTTCTTATCTTCTGGAATCAAAACTAATAAATGAGTGTGATTTTCAGATTCTTTTGGAGCCTCTTCTTCTTCAATAAATTGAGGTATTGATTGTTGTGGAAGAATTCCTATTCCCTGTATATATTTGTATTTTTTATTTAAAAAAGTCTTAATTTTTTCTAAATCTTTTTTTATTTTTTCCATTTCTTCCTTAGATGGTTGTTTTTTTTGCTGATTTTCAGTCTTTTCCTGATTTTGAACAGAAGAATTTGCATTATTATTGCTAGAAGAATAATTTTTATTTGGTTCCATTCCAGGAATGTGATTTTTACTAGGATCCATATCTAAGGTAAATATGTTGTATTTAAAAATGCTTTGGGTATAAAAAACTAATCTAATTTCACCTTACTTGTATGTATAAAACCTATTTGGTCGTTTCCTACTTGTCTTGATTCAAGTGATTTTTTTGAAACTTTTATCTTTGTTCCTTTTTCTATCTTATCCTCAAGATATTCTAAAGAATTTCCTCCAAAACCATTCCCATATAATGAGAGAGTATATTTTTCATTATTTTTTGTTTTAATCTTTAATACATAAGGGATATTTGAATATTTAACATTCCCATAAGGGTCATCTGGAATTCTTCCCATCTCTCTGGTTACAGTTGCAGGAACATAATCTGAATTTCCTTTATTTTTGTTTTTACACCCTGAAGAATAAAAGAATAAAGAACCTATTAAAGCAAAATAACTAATATTTTTTACGAGATTGTCTTTAAATCCCATTAATTATTCTAATTTTCTTTATTTTAAAAGAATTTCTTTTTTCAAAAACATATATTAAATTAAAGTTTTCTCTGGATTTTCTTTTGAAAGGAAATTTTCCATGTTTGCCATGTTCTTCTAAATATACCTGCATCTTTATGTTTCTCTGCATTTTCTTCAACAAACTTACTTGTTATATCATCAGAAGTGTAACCAGAACCAACTTCATCTCCAAATTTTTCTCTTATTATTTTCATTTCTTTTTCTCTTTCTGATTTAGCTAGTATTGAAGCTGCAGCAACAGGAATATGATTCCTATCTGCTTTATGTTCACAAACAATTTCAAGATTTGAAAGATTTTCTATTTTCATTAAAACAGAATTTCTCCATTTTACTCTGCTTATTGAAGGACAATCTACTATTACTTTTATTTTTTTAAAACCCTTATTTATTTTGTTAATCAATTCTGCTGTTTTTTTAGCTTCTAATTCATTAAGATTTTTTCCATTTTCAAGGCTATTGTCTATATCTAGAGGTGAAGCGAGTGTTACCTCATATGCCTCTGCTTTTTCTTTTATCTTCTCAGAAAGAAATTCTCTTCTTTTATGAGTTAAATCTTTACTATCTTTTACACCCATTCTCTTAAGTTCTTTAGCAGATTTATCATCAAGCAAACAAGCTGCTAAAACCATTGGGCCTACAACAGGCCCTCTACCAGCATCATCAATACCTAAAATTAATTCCATAAATAAAAAATCTAAAACATTATTTATAAAACTTTATAACTTTGAGAGAGTTAAACAATCAAAAACTTAATTAAAACCTTTTTTTATTAAATAATAATGAAAAAACAAATTTTAGACAAAATAAAAGAACTTGAAAAAAAATATAATGTAAAAATCATTTGGGCAATAGAATCTGGTTCAAGGGCCTGGAAATTTGCTTCTAAAGATTCTGATTATGATATAAGGTGTATGCATATTAGTAATAAAGAAGATTACTTAGGTTTAGATGAAACTAAAAAACAAATAAATTATATGAAAGGAGATTTGGATATTGAAAGTTGGGATATTAAAAAATTTGCTTCTCTAATGTTAAAATCAAATCCACAAATAGCTGAATGGTTGAGAAGCCCTATTATATATAAGGACTCTGAAATAAGGAAGACACTTAAACAGATTTTTGATAAGGGTTGTTCTCTGGATTTTTTGAAAATACACTATTTAAGAATGGCTAAACAAAATTATGGGAAATACATAAAAGAAAAGAAAAAAAGCTCTTGTAAAAAATATCTTTATGTATTAAGAGGTATTGCATGTTCAAGATATATTGAAAAAAATAAAAAATTACCTCCTCTTCCTTATTCAGAGATTATTCCATATCTTCCAAAATATATACAGGATTTTTTTAATACTTGTGTGATTAAGAAAAATGAAAGTGAAGGCAAAGTTATTGAAACAAAACAAAAAATAATTAATTTTATTGAAAAGAGTTTTAAAAAAATACCTGAAAATAAAAAATTGAAAACTAAAAAAAGAGATTTTAAAGAAAAAGAAAAACTTAATAGGTATGTTGTGAAAACTATTTTAAATACTAAATAAATACTAAAGAAGTTTTAAAAAGTAAATTATTTCTATAATTTTAAGCCCAGATGGCAGAGTGGTTATTGCGCACGCTTGGAGAGCGTGGTCCTATGGACTCCCAGGTTCGAATCCTGGTCTGGGCGTTTTTTGGATTCGAAGTTTTGGTTTATTTTTTCTGGAAAACTAGATTCTTTTTATTGATCTTATTCAGTGTGAGATATTTTTCTT
>Ga0102934_1001789_pt1 | contig 15043 bp, 11 predicted proteins | sample SalPonR2_A_D1_MG_FD_78175 | JGI IMG/M metagenome (GOLD analysis project Ga0102934, IMG submission 78175) | Salt pond soil microbial communities from South San Francisco under conditions of wetland restoration - Salt Pond MetaG R2_A_D1_MG | ecosystem: Environmental > Aquatic > Marine > Intertidal... | reverse complement strand
TCGAACAATGGTTTGAACATATAGGCTTATCTCTTGTCCCAGTTCTGGTAAATGTTCAGCTATACTTCTAGGTATATGAACTGTATATCCTACACCTCCGGTAGTAAGGACAAGACAGGAATCAGAATCAACATCAGCAAGTCTGCCTTCAAGATAAGCGATCATATCCTAACAACCAATCCCACTTTTATTCCATTTGGCCCACCTGGCATGATTGAGATGGCAAATGGCTACAGCTAGAGCATCACTGCTATCAGCAGTCCAATACGGTTTGACCCCGAGAAGACGGCCAACCATAAAGGCTACTTGGCTCTTATCAGCCCGGCCGACACCAACTAGCGTTTTTTTGACCAAGGTAGCTTCATAGGTATAGATTGGCAAACTAGATGCAGAACAGGCGACAAGGGCTGCTCCTCTAGCCTGACCTAGTTTAAGTGCTGAGGAAGTATTATGAGCAACAAAGATATCTTCTACAGCTGCAACCAACGGATCTTGCTGGACAATTATCTCTGATAATCGCTTAAAGATAAAACCCAGTCGTTCTCCTAAATCAGATTTGGGGTTGGGTCGGATTGTCCCGGTATCGATTAAGGCCAACTTCCCTGAACTCTCCGATATAATTCCATATCCAGTAGCTCTGCTCCCTGGATCAAGTCCCAAAACCAACTGAACATTGTCTTGATTCATTTTATTGAACTTGTTTGATTTGTCAGTAAAAAAGTATATAAAAACCATCAGCTTGACAGTTCTTTATTCAAAAAAATCACTGTAATTGTTCATAGAGTTCATCCGGGATCTCAAAGTTGACATGAACCTTCTGGACATCATCGTGATCATCTAATTGCTCGTAGAGTTTTAGTGCCTTTTGAGCGGTTTCTTTATCCAATTCAACATAGTTCTTTGGTATCATTGATATTTCAGCATGATCGATCTCAATTTGGGCCTCCTCAAAGGCTTGTTTAATACGGACAAAATCCTCAGGCGGTGTTCGTACTTCCCAAGCTTGATTTTCATCGACTATATCTTCAACCCCGGCCTCCAAGCCGATCTCTAAAAGTTGATCCTCATGGTATTTATTTTTGTCAAAACTCAAAATCCCATATTTGTCAAACATCCAGGCAACACAACCGGCCTCACCCAAATTCCCACCGCTCTTGCTAAAAAGCTTACGGATTTCTGAGACTGTCCGATTTTTATTGTCAGTAGCCCCTTCAACCAAAACAGCTACTCCACCCGGTCCATACCCCTCATAGACCACTTCCTCAATTGCCCCGGAAGCAATTTCGCCGGTCCCTTTTTTGATGGCTGTCTCAATCTTGTCCTTAGGCATATTGATATATTTGGCATACTCAATAGCCGCCCGCAAACGGGGATTCATTTCCAGATCGCCGCCACCGAGACGAGCTGAGAGCATAAGCTCTTTCGAGGCCTTTGTGAACATCTGACCACGTTTAGCATCCTGTCGTCCTTTTCGATGCTTAATATTCGCCCACTTACTATGTCCTGCCATTAAACTCCCTCCTCAACAAAATATAAGGCTTTTGGCTAGTAGAATCCATAAAGCTATGATGCCTGATCATTTTTAGAAAACTGTTGTATTCCGACTGTCTTAACCCCAAATCAATCCCATGATCTTCTGTTTACCCTCATGAACTGAGCCGGTCACAACCAAACATGAAAGGATATAATCATTGATTAAACTGGTTTTTCATTCAAGCATTGCGACATGTTACTCACTCTTAGCTGAAGAAAAATCCAATCCCACCAAAAAGACCTCTTTGCTCCCACTGCGGGAACTCTTTGGTTTAACAGTCTTTACCTTGACAAAGTCTTGCTGGAGTAGATTGCGAAAGTAAGGTACATCAGGACCTTCAAAGATCTTAACAACGAAATGGCCTCTCTGGATTAGATAATTTTGACATATCTGAAAGGCCTGATCAGCCAACTCATAAGACAAGGCTTGATCCCTAATCTTGATCCCCGTAGTCTGCGGGGCCATGTCGCTCATAATAAGATCAAAAGGGCCCTTGTTATCCAAAATTGAAACAAACTGATCATCTACCCCCATTATATCGCTCTGAACAAAGACTACCTGTTTAGGAAAAGCGATCGAGGGCTCTGTCTTATCCAAGGCTACAACCAATCCTGACTTGCCGATTTTTTTAGCGGCATAAAGAGCCCATGAACCCGGAGATGCTCCAAGATCCAAAACTTTAATGCCCGGCTTGAACAGCTTATGTCTCTTTTCTATCTCCTGTAGTTTATATACAGAACGGGCCGGATAGTCTTCTCTCTTCGCCTTTTGAAAATAGTGGTCTTTTTTATATGCACACATCTTCTATCCCTTTGAAGGCCTCACATCAAAGCAGCCATATTCATAACTCAAACAAGGAATAAAGCCAAGGGAAGGTTGGTATAAAATCAAAAATTGAATTAGGTGTCCGTTGACTCTGCAAAGAGAAGTGGTTAGGATCAATTTTCAATGGGGACGTAGCTCAGTTGGGAGAGCGCCGCCTTCGCACGGCGGAGGTCGTGGGTTCGAATCCCATCGTCTCCATTCTCAATCAATCCAAACATGTATATTAAAATCTAATTTACCCCGGAAATATCCTATTTTCCGGGTTTTTTTGTGTCCTGTTGTCCAACAAGGTCTATTGACGACCAAACTTTTTTTTGGGGATAAAGGTAGAAGCAACTTCAATAAATTTTTACAGTTAAATGTCGATATTAGAATATAGTTCATTATACTATGTATGAGGTGCAATGCTCATGAACGGGTTTTGTTTTGAATTTATTTAACAATATTAACAAGTTAAATAAGGAGGAAGAAATGAATAGTCGTTTGCTAGTATGTATAGGTTTAATATTGTTACTTATTTTTTTAATAATTTCCTGCCAACCTTATAGAAAATATCCACAGCTTTCACAAGTCCCTGTTCCAACAAGCTATAAACTCAGGACCCAGAAAAAAATGCAAGCTCTTGACCATTGGAAAATGTTGGCTGAAGATGTTGCAATACAGATAAAAAAAAGGATCGATAATAGTCTTTATCCAAATAAAGAACTCTATGTTACTCCAGCAGGCACGACTGATTTTGAGAAAAATTTTAGAACCCTACTTATTAGTTCACTAGTAAAGGAAAAGGTAAAGGTTACAAACCAACAAGGCAATCATATGCTTCTAAACTTTCAACTCGATGTGCTTAGACACAAGAAAAGGATGATTGTCACCAAATCAGGTTTTTATCAAACCCTATCTCCTGATTTGGTAGCCAAAAGGGAAAAATCTTGTGCAATTAATAACTATCCACCTCAAGAGTGTTATTACTATAGAAATAGGCAATATTATCCTTTAGTGAATGTTGAAGCAGGTAGATATACTATGAAGCTTCCTCGCAATGAGGTTCTGGTTACAACATCATTGGTCTATAACAGTGAATATTTATTCAGAAATTCTGCTGTATATTATATTAACGATAAAGAATTATTCCAATATAGAAATAAGGAAGATAAAAAATATAATCAGAAAGCAAAAGAGTACTTTGTTGTGAACTAGTAATTTTGAAAATGAGGTATAATAGCATGAAAAAATTATATTTAATTTCTTCAATAATTATTATCTGTTTGTTATTTATAAATAGTGTATGTTTTGCTGAGAATGCACCATATTACTATAAATACACATCTATAGAAAAAATATCCAATAAAATTGGATCTGAAATTTATGAAAATATCACCTCTACCATCAATAAGACACTACCGATTGCATACTGTACATTTGTTGAATTAGACAATTTCGAACATACAAGTTCTTTTGGCAAGATTATTGGTGATAGTCTCGGAGAATATCTATCCCGAAGAGGATATAAAGTAATCGAAACACAACTTAGAGTAAAATCCATAGCCATAAAAAAAGATCTCGGACAGTTCGGCTTAACTCGAAATATGAATTTGCTTAGAAAAAATTTCAACATACAAGCATTATTAGTAGGCACGTATGAACTAGTTAATAAGAACAGCGTTTACATATCGGCTAAGTTAATTAGCACCTTTGATAACTCTATCCTCTCCTCCTGTAGTTTTCACTTTGGCGTTCACAATAGTTTAAAAAATTTGTTTCAACCTGAAAGTTATCATAAAAAAAAGATCAACCATCAAGGTTCTCTGGAAAGCGGTGAAAAACTTTTAACCTTGGACTCAACTCAAGACATCAGAACTATTCAAAATAGACTGAAGGAACTTGGCTTATATGAATATAAAATTGATGGTATTTGGGGAAAGAGATCCAAAAAAGCCTTGAAGCTTTTCAAAAAGGCACATGGATTAGCAAAAATTAATAAATGGGATCTTAAGACTCAGAAAAAATTGTTCAAAGGTACAGGGTTATAATGTACTTAGACTGGTTTGGATATTTATTTTTAGAAAAAAGACTATAAAATTAGATAGATCCAGTTGAGACAGCGTGTTTTAGTTAGTGCCCATCCGCAAATTTTTGATTTCCGGATATGGAAATAACAAGTTTTCAATTCGGAAACCAGATTTTTTTTTCGTTTGGCAAGGAAATCAAGAAATTATGAGGAGACGTATCTTAATACGTTGACGAATAATTTTGCAGATTGACGCAGCCAAACGGAAAAAGGGCAATTTCCGGATAAAAACTAATTAGTGTCTTACTTAAACTGCATGCCCAATAGAGGGCACAACCAAGCATGAAAAGGCTGGTAGAAAACAACTTATAGACTGAATCTCTTAACTATTTGCTCCGCGCTATTTGCTTTTTTAACATAAATTAAGGGTGATAGATTTGTTTCCTAATGTTCGAAATCCAATGATATCGATTTTTTTTGCATTTATTTTGCTTTTTATCCTCTTATCTTGTTGCTGTTATTATCCAGACAAATATCATAATCCTACAGATCAACTCCCGGAACAAATATACAAAAAACCAAGAGTGAATAGATATTTTGGCATAAGAGTGGGCATACTTGATTTTAAAAGTCCATCATACGCCAAAGGGTCAGGGGAACTAGCTGCTGAACTATTGAGTAAAGAATTGAAGAAGAGAAATATCTATTCCAAAGTTAAATACTATAACAATATGCTGTTTTCTCCCAGAAAAACTCTACGTAATTTTGTCAAGTCAGAAAAGCTTGATCTTGTCATTACAGGAGAGCTTGTTTATTATTTAGAAGGTGGCAATTACCAATCTTCTCGGATATGTGTAGAAATTAAATGTCTTGAGCCGCTAGGAAAAAATTTGGATACAGTATGGCATGCTCTTTGTTGCCAAAAAGGCAAATTTTCTATGCCAAGATATTACATTTTTTTCTCCACAAATGGCCAACCTTCAGTTTCAGGCCCAGAAATCCTGCAAAAGATTGCTCTAAAATTCACCAATATGCTTTCTTCAATCCCTCCAATTCAAGACTAGGGAGTTATTTGATTATGTACAAGTGGAGTTTTTTTAATTTCTTATGGATACCTGACCAAAATAAAAATAAGTATCTTTTTATATCTTCCCTTATTCTATTCTTGCTTTTGGGGATCGGCTGTCAAAAAAAACAGAATATTGTATCAAATACAGAGATACAACCTTTTGATCTAATACAATCCAGTTATGCCGCAGGTGATATTTTAACAATGCAGTTAAAAAAAAGTCCGATTATCAACAATAATATTGTAGCTTCAGCCAGTTTTGTGAATATTGATAACCTATCAAAATCAAGCACTTTTGGAAGGACAGTCTCAGAACAGATAGCATCTAAGCTTGCTCAAAACGGTTTTAGATGTATAGATTTGAAACTAAGAGAGAAGACCATATATATAAAAGCAGAAAAAGGTGAATTTGTTCTATCGAGAAAGCTTACAGATATCAGCAAAAAGCATAATATAAAAGCTTTTCTTGTTGGTACATATTCTATTTCAGCCCGAAATATTTATGTAAGCACAAAAATCATCCATGTAAAAGATAGTTCTATCATTGCCAGTCATGACTATTCTATCAGGTTAACCTCTCAAATCTATTCAATGCTGCCTGACTCTAATCACAAATAACATAACAAGAAAAATCGTATTTGTTTATGAAAAAGGGGCTCTCTTTTGAACTTAGGTTTTTAAGCCCAAACCTTTTATTGGGAGTGGATTTTAGCAACATATCGATCAATCAAACAAAGAGTTAAGACCTATCGTGCCAAAAGAAAAAACAAGCTTTTCTGATTATAAATCAGAACAACCCACCCCAAAAATAGTAGTCATTGGAGCCGGAGCGGCCGGCTTAATGGCTGCCGGACAGGCTGCTTCTTTTGGTATCAAAACCATCCTATTGGAAAAAATGCCCAAGCCGGCTCTAAAGCTAGGGATTACCGGAAAAGGTAGATGCAATTTTACCAACTCGGCAAAATATCAGGATTTTATTGCTCATTTCCAAAAGAAGAGTCGAAAATTTCTCTACCCATCTCTGTCCAATTTTTCCAATCATGATTTGATCCATTTTTTCCAGAACCTTGGACTCGAATCAGTCGAACAACGCGGTGGACGAATTTTTCCAGCCACAGAAAGAGCCCAGGATTTGGTAAAGGTCCTTACCAACTGGATTAGAAAGAAAAATATCAATCTTTATAAGAATACCCAAGTACAATCATTGTTAATCCATAATGGAATTGTAAACGGGGTCCTGACAGAGGGAAAGGATGATCAGAAGAGAGAAATACAGGCCGAGGCAGTAATACTGGCTACAGGCGGTTCTTCTTATCCAGCTACTGGATCAAGCGGGGAAGGTTATAAGATCGCCGCTATGTCAGGACATACAATCAACCCTGTTTACCCTGGCCTGGTTCCCTTAGAAACATTCGGTAAAACCGCAGCTTGCCTTCAAGGGCTCAGTCTACGCAATATCCAAGTTACAGCCTGGGTGGAGAATAAAAAGATCGGGCAAGACTTTGGAGAAATGGTCTTTACTGACTTTGGTCTCTCCGGTCCAGCAATATTGACCTTAAGCTCTTTGGTTACAGAACTCCTAGACCAGGGTAAAAAGGTTGAGTTCAGCATTGACCTAAAACCCGGACTGGATCACAAAAAATTGGACCATCGCTTGCTAAGGGAATTTGAAGACAATGGTAAAAAACATCTAATCAATATCCTGGCAAACCTCTTACCGCAAAAGATGATCCCTGTCTGTTTAGAGCAAACCGGTCTATCCAGCCATAAAACAGGGAATCAAATAACCTCTAAAGAGAGGCAAAGGCTGAGGAACTGGCTTAAGGATTTCAAATGGAGGATCAGAACCTACCGTTCTTTTGAAGAAGCAATCATTACACTTGGCGGGATTTCCATAAAAGAGATCAACCCCAATGACCTTAGCTCCAAACTAATTTCTGGGCTCTATTTTGCTGGGGAAGTCCTGGATATAGCAGGCGACACTGGCGGCTTCAATCTCCAGGCTGCATTTTCCACAGGTTGGCTGGCCGGACGTTCAGCTGCCCGGCATGTCATAGCTAATCAACAAATCACACCAGACTGAATCCATATCTAAACATTGTCCTCCTCCCCTTGTTAGTTGAGATTTATTCCCTTGAAAAGACTTGGCCAACAGATCCAGCTGAGATTATACCTTAATTGATAAACATTGATATACCTTATGTTTCACAGCCATTTGATTGTCTTGCCGTGTTTTTTTTCGCATGTTCTGTAGTCAAAAATCCAAAAAAATATAAGGTGGTGAAAAATTCATTAAAAAAATTAGAGATTCCTGTTGACAAATTTTCTTGACTTAAGTAGTCGTTATAAAGATTGAATAAGCTTAGCATATAACTTGTATAAATCTATATAGTAAAATTCTATATTCAAACATACTGAAATTTTTGTCTTGATGAACTACATTTGCATTTTAAACCAAAACGCAAATGTATACCTTTTATAGGACTAATGAACGAGAGGAGATAAGGCACCCAAAAGAAATTTAAAATGAAAATAAAAAGGGAATCAATATGATCAAAATAGTAATTTTCAGTCTGTATTTCATTCTATATATTTTGCCCAGGAGTCGAGACCAGCCAATTCCTTTTTCCATTCTTACAAACAGAGGAAGGTCCTATATAACAGGCTTAACCTTCAACTGAGGGGGTTTAAATATGGAGATGCAAACCTCTTTGCTCTGGGTCTGGATACTGCTTGCCTTATACATTGGCTATTGTTTCTTTTGGGGTCTAAGAGGATATTTCACTGAAAGGACATCATCTGGCTACACAATAGGTGGTAGATCCATCCCGATGATTGCCTTTTTGATGGCAGCTACCGCTGCTTCATTCAGTGGCTGGACAACCGTTGGTCATCCCGGCCTCATCTGGAGGGATGGTCTGGCCTATGCCTTTGCCTCATTTTATTGTCTCACCATTCCCATCACCGGGACCTTTTTTGCCAAAAGGAACTGGCTGATGGGCAAAAGATACGGTTTTGTCACCCCTGGTGATATGTATGCCTATTACTATAACAATGAAGGTGTCCGCTGGCTGGTCGTTATTACCGCTGTCCTGTATGGGGTGTTTTATTCAGCTGTTCAGCTAATGGCTGCCGGGGCACTGTTTCATTGGGTAACCGGATTCCCAATGTCTTGGGGAGCCATATTCTTGGCCTTTGTCGTCTGGTTCTATGTAGTCACTGGCGGACTAAAAGCCAGCACCTGGGTAGGAGTACTGCAATTCGTTCTCCTTGTCCTAACCATTATCCTTCTTGGGGCCTATGTCTTGTACAGCTTCGGCGGCTGGACCGATTTGAGCGCCAAGATAGCCAACCTCTCAGCCGAAAAATATTTGGAAGTCCCGGGTGTCATTGAATTTACGGTCGGCAAGACCAGTTGGACCGGAATAATGATTTTGACTTATATGTTTGCCCTTATGGGGATTCAATCCTCACCGGCATTTACTATGTGGAACTTTGCCAACAAAAACCCTCGTCCATTCGCCTGGCAACAAGTCTTTATGTCTACCTTTCTTGTTGGTTTCGCCATGTTCTTCTTTCTGGCCTTTCAAGGCCTGGGGGCACAAGTCCTGGATCAAGCCGGTATCCTGAATATTGGAGCGGACAAAGACGTTGTCCCAATACTAATGTCCAAATATTTACCACCATTGGCCTTAGGTATATGCTTCATCGGTCTTATCGCCGCCATGCACTCAACAGCTGCACCCTATATCGGCACCGCTGGATCTATTGTCCTAAGAGATGTTTGGTGGTTGAAAGTAAGGAAGAAAAAAGGCGGCCATGCCGAACAGATCTGGGTCAATCGTCTATTTGTAACCATTATCACTGTCTTGGCCCTTTGGATAGGTATGACCTCAACAGCAGCTCTGGTCATGTTAGGGGGGTTGGCAACTGCCTTTGGTTTCGTCATGTATGTCCCGCAATTAGGGACATTGTGGGGCAAAAAATGGCCTGGACTGGGTACATTTTTTGGTATCCTGGGTGGTATGATCGCTGTCTTTTTGACCTATAAGGTCTTTAAATACCCCTTAACCATTCACTGCGCAGCTTGGGGAACCGGAGTAGGACTATTTCTGGCTTATCTCTTGCGTATCTGCGGTGTCAAAGACAAACAGGAGACAATTGACCGTCAAAAAGAGATCCGCTCTTGGCTGGACAACATAGAGACACCTAGCCCTAAAGGCAAATCCTGGCGAAAAACAATGAAAATCATTGTCCCCATCTGGTTCCTTTTTGCCATTGGACCTCTTTGCATCCTGGGCAATTACGCCTTTGGTTTTGCCGGATTCCCAAAAGCCTGGTCCTGGCAGCTTGCCTGGTGGTTGCTTGGATTTATTATGATGTGGGCCCTGTGCTTCAAGGCAGAGATGTCTACTGTAACTGAGGAGCAGATTCAACGGGCTGAAACAGAATCCAATATTGTTGTTGAAGAGGTCACCTGATCCAAATTCTTGGTTCAGATTTACGAAACAAAGGAGGATTAGGCTATGAAACAAGAAGATATCTGGATGATCGTCTGTGTAATCTTTTTCTTTGTCTGGGTAATCTTGTTAGGCACCGGAGCTCTAGGATAAAAATAGACAGTAACGATGGCCGGAGTTTATAATAAAAACTCCGGCCATTAACCTTATAACTGTGAACCATGGATCTAAAACACAAGTACTGGTTTATAGCTTTAGCTTGCCTATTCTCATTCATTGCTATCATCAGTGGACTAGCTTTTTATATCTGGATAACCGCTTCAATCACCTACCAAAAATTCCTTATTTCATTTATTCACGACTATCTGGCCCTTTTTTTGTTGGCAGGTCTGGCTTTTTTTGTAATTGTCCTCTTTATTTTGAATGAAGTCTTTCAGAGTTTCATCCTACCTTTATACAACCTTATTGAAGGGACCGAATTGATCTCAGCCATTAATCCCTCACACAGAATTAACATCGAAGGAGTTAAAGAACTGGTCACACTGGCCGACAGAATCAATAAGACTGCTGAATGTCTAGAAAACATGCAACGTAAACTGCAAAAGTACACCAAACATGTCAGTGCAAGGCTGGAAGAAGAGAAAAATCGGCTTATCAAGGTCATCTCCTGTTTACCTGTCGGTGTAGTGGTCTGCAATAGTTGCGGGGAAATTATACTGTACAACCGAAGAGCCAAAGCTCTTTTGTCGAATTGCATTAACAAAGAGAGACAAAAGTCAAAGACCAAGAGCCAAATTGGAATAGGTCGTTCTATCATTGATCTCTGTGATCACAACCTATTTTCCCATATTAAGGAAAAATTGAATGCAGGCGTTCAGAGCCCAAGTAGGTGTAAGGAACACAGATTCCAGACAACAGGGAGTGACGGAGTAAAAATCCAGGTCTACCTGGCACCTCTTTTTCTACCTAAAGATAAATTTGCAGGTTTGACATGTCTTTTCGACCTTCAGACAGATGAACAGACCAACCTGCTTCAAGACTACTCTTCCATCCTTTATGATCAACAACATCCAAGTTATAGCCCAATGAATGAAGTCTTTCCAGAAGAAGAGGACGGTTGTTTTTACGATTTTTTCCTGACAGATGTCAACTTCTGGCAAATTAAGGGTATCGAGGATAAGCCACTCAAGGAGTTGAGTTATACTGTCTTTGATCTGGAGACAACCGGCCTAAGACCTGACAGTGGAGATGAAATTATCTCTGTTAGTGCTGTTCGAGTTGTCAACAACAAGATCATTTTTGAAGAAAGTTACAACCAATTGATCAATCCGCAACGGCCAATACCAGAGGAATCAATCCGTATCCATGGCATTCGTCCGGAAATCCTTCAAGGACAACCATTGGTAGAAGAGGTCCTTCCAGATTTTCAACAATTTATCAAAGAGACCGTCTTGGTGGGACATAATATTGACTTTGATCTGAGGTTCTTACATTTAAAAGAAAAGAAACTAGGTTTGAGTTTTGACCATCCAAGCCTGGACATACTCTTTCTCTCCTGTCTTGTCCAACCCAATCAGGAAGATCACAGTCTAGAAGGTATTGCCCAAAGGCTAGGGACAAATGTCTATGCAAGACATACATCCTTCGGCGATGCCTTGACTGCTGCTGAGATCCTTTTGAGCCTGTTGCCTCTATTAGAGGGAAAAGGTATCTACACCCTGAGTCAGGCCAAAATTGCTTCCCAACACAACAAGCTATCAAGGTTTATCCTCTAAGGTCTTGTTTATGATTCAAGTGCAAAAAGCCTTATTCATCAAAATCAGAGCAAAATATATGGACCTGGGTAATAGATTTTATAAGCTTGTATTGTAGGTCTTCAGTTTAACATGAAAGAACGTGGACCGTGAACCGTTGACCGTTGACCGAAGAAATAAGAATAAAGGGTTAATTTCTTACCATCTTTGTTTTACGGTTCACAGTTCACGGTTCTCGGTTCACATTCTTTTCATGCTTCGTTGTGCCCGCTAGGGCATGTAGGTTAACATGTTGACTGTTTACAGTAAGAAAAAAAAGAGAATTACTCCTAGTTCTCAATTCTTCGGTCAACGGTGAACGGTCAACGTAAAGTAGCTAATATAGCAATTGCACAGCTCTAAATATATTGATATAACTTTTTGTTTTTACTAATTTCTGACCTCTGGGCCTGTGAATTTATTTTTTGCAAACGCATCGTTTATACCTTCTTTTCAACAAAGATATACCGATTTTTGGCTCATACAATCCCGACATCATGAACCAATTCCATACGCATTTTCCCCTGAGCCATCCTGATCCGTTTAAAGGCCTCTTTCAGGGCTTGCTGTTCAATATGCGTCAGTTTTTTGGGGTCGATATAATTATCCGGGGGACAATTCTCTTCAGTTATTAGTTGGGACTGATGAAATAGCCGGGTCTGCATTAGCTGACTATAAGCCTGAACAAGTTCATCACAATCCTCTTTTTCCAGCACACCTTGTATACTCATTTCCCGCAATCGTTCCAAGGTATTGGTCATTTTGATACTATTTTTTAAGGCATATATCCGGGCAAAATCTACGACTAAACGCATCGGGCTCTTGATATCCAAAAATTTTCCAGACCTCTTCCGCCCTTGTCCTTCGATATTTTGGAGGACAAAACCGCCAAAGAAGTCTAAAGGGGGTTTGTAATGCAAGGCATTTTCAGCTAAATGTCTGAAGAATCCGACCCATTTGGATAAGGAAGAAAACAGGTCTTCTTTGAGTTCACTGACTATATCCTCCTGACCATAGCCGAGACGAAAATCAAAAAAAATACATGAATGTAACAAGGCTTCAAGCTCTGCCTTAAAGATCCACCCCAAGAAATACTGCTTCCACTTAGACAATGGCTGACACCAATCAGGGTTTTTGGCCATAATCTGGTATTCACATAGCTCAAATCCAATATCATTTAGGTAATAACAGATCCTTTCTCCCAAGAGTAAAAAATATTCCCTGACCTCGTTCTCAGAATCAGCTGAGACATCCTCATAAACAATGGCATTGTCCTGATCAGTCTTTAAGGTTTGCTCCATTCGTCCCTCACTGCCCATAACCAAAAAAGCAAATCGGGCTGGTGGGGAGCCAAGCTCTTGTATAGAGAATCTGACAACCTTCTTTAATATATTGTCCGAAATAGAGGTTATGATATGGTTGACATCCTCTGCCTTTGCCCCTGCCTCAAGGAGATTTTTGATGATGGCTGGAAGTTGTCTATATCTAGCGGCCAACTCTTTTATGCTTGTTGCCTCTTGTATCTCATGCATAAGAAAGACCGGGGACTGACCTTGAGCAAGCATGAGATCCTGTTCTGTCGCTATCCCCATCAATTCTGAGGCCTCATCTGTTACTGCCAAATGTTTAATATTGTATTCCATCATCAAAAGGATGGCTTCAAATAATTTTGTGCTTGAGGACAGAGTAATAAGTGGGCAAGAGGCAATGTCCGAAACTTTCTTCTGCAGAGAATACCCTGGAGCTATAACCTTTTCCCTTAAGTCATGATCAGTAACCAATGCAATAAACTCATTATTGTCATTTCTTATTGCAATAGAACTACGGTTATATTGTGTCATGATCCTGGCTGCCTCTTGAACCGAAGCCTGATCTGAACATGAGATGACCTGTCGAGAAAATATATTGTCCAAAGACTGATTTAAAAAACCGGCAGAAGCTCCGTCTTCAGTCAACCTGGAGCTCTTGGCAAAAAAATCTATATATGTCTTCTTCATCATCTTCTGACTAAAGTTCTCGGTAAAGAACTTTGTAAATTCTTCCTCTTCAGTACAAAGATCAAGGAAAATATCCTTAGAAAGTCTATAAAAAGTTGTATCTTCAAGGCTTCTCACAGTTCGAATGGAGAGCCCTTTGTTAAACAATATTGATAACCCTCCATAGACATCTTTCTGACTTAGAAAACCTTTCAGGGTCTTTTCATTGCTATCTAGAATATACTGCTCCAACCTCCCTTCCAAGACAATATAAATATAATTTAGCATAGTCTTATTCTGAACAAATAAGACCATATCTTTGAAATGATGACTTTTTTTAAGGGAAGATGCTAATTCAGAAAGCCTGTTTTCAGGTAGGATATGAAAAGGTGGTACATCGGATAGGAACTGGATAAGTCTTTGTTCCATAGACCTCTCCTTTTGTTAAAACTTAACGGTTAGATTAGCATACCGACCTTTTTATAAACTTCTAGATACTTTTGAGCAGAACGATTCCAGGAAAAATCTTGTCTCATAGCCCTTTGCTGCATATACTGCCATTGTTTATGATCTTCCCATACCTTAACCGCCTCCTGAATAGCCCCCAAGAAATTTTGAGCTGTGACAGGGGAGAATGTAAATCCAGTACATTCCTGGTCAGGATAGGCTACAATTGTATCTAATAGACCACCTACCTGGGAAACAACAGGTAAGGTCCCGTATCTAAGACTATAAAGTTGGGTCAAACCACAGGGTTCATACCGTGATGGCATGACAAAGATATCCGTACCAGCCATAATCTGATGAGATTTTTCTTCAGTATAGCCAATACACACAGCCAATCGTCCAGGATACTGCTCGACAAAAGACCCCAATTGTGTTTCTACATATAGATCCCCCTCACCTAAAACAATCAGTCCCAATCCCATGGACATCAAATCTGGGATAATGTCTATGAGTAAATCAATCCCTTTCTGATTCCTCAGCCTACCTATGAAACCAAGAATAGGCCGGGACATAAACCGAGGATGAAAACCCATGACATATAAAATTGTTTTTTTACACTCCTCTTTACCTAACATGTTTTCCGGTCCATAGTTATAAAGCAGGAATTGATCAAGGCGAGGATCCCAAATCGAATAATCAACACCATTAAGGATCCCTTGTAAACTATCAACTCTGGTCTCCAATATCCCTTCCAGACCGCTTCCAAATTCCGGAGTTAAAATCTCTTGAGCATAACTCGGACTAACTGTGGTAATCATATCGGCATAAGCAATCCCTGTCTTCATCATGTTAAAAGACCCATAGTATTCAGCCCCGTTCATATGCCAGGCCTCTGGTGGTAGACCGGATTCATCAAACAGTCTAGCCGAGT
>Ga0102934_1001788_pt1 | contig 15054 bp, 10 predicted proteins | sample SalPonR2_A_D1_MG_FD_78175 | JGI IMG/M metagenome (GOLD analysis project Ga0102934, IMG submission 78175) | Salt pond soil microbial communities from South San Francisco under conditions of wetland restoration - Salt Pond MetaG R2_A_D1_MG | ecosystem: Environmental > Aquatic > Marine > Intertidal... | reverse complement strand
GCTGGCCGGAATTCAGGGCCAGGATTCCTGCATCGAAAATCGCGTCGGCCAGCGCGGGCCGATCGCCCAGGTCTCTGTAAAGCTCGATCGCCGAATCCAGCAGTTCTTCTGCCCGCGCAACCTTTCCTTCGCCACCCAATGCGTTGGCCATTCCGTGCGCTGAGGCGGCCTCGCCCCTGTTCACTGAAAGCCCCCGGAATATCACGTATGCGTCAGTGTGCGCGATACGGGCTTCGACGAGCATGTCTTTTCGCTGAAGCAACAGCCCGTTGGCGTGTCGGACCCACGCGTAGCCGGACCGGTCGCCGATGCGCTCGAAAAGTCTGCCGGCGCGCGTAAAACTTACTTCGGCATCCTCAAGGGTTCCGGCGTCGAGTTGCAAATGCCCCAGTTCGAGATAAACCTCTGCGGCTTGCTCGAGATCGCCGGCGCTTTCGAAGCGGCGTATGGATTGTTCAAGCAGGGGGCGCGCTGCGTCGGCTTCGCCGAGCGCGACCAGAAGCTGTCCTTCGGTTCGCGTACAGCTTGACATCCCGAGGGTATTGCCGATTGCGGCGAAAACCTTGCAAGCCGGAGCCATGTTCTGCCGGGCTCTTTCCAGGCGGTGCTTCTGCAGGTCCAGTTTCGCCAGCTCGAGCAGCGCCTCGGCGCGGCCCGATTCGTGCTGCCCGAAGTGCATCGTATCTACTGCCCTGACGTACGCCTCGCGGGCCTCGGCCAGCCGGCCGATCGTGGAAAGTGAATGTCCGATTGCAAGTTCTGAACGCGCGTACAGCATCCTCTTTTGGCCTGACGCGGCGGCGTTCAATGCCATTTGGGCGGCCGCAAGCGCATCGGCAGGATGATCGTCGCGCCGTTCCAGCGCGTACTGCGCAAGGTAATACCGCGCCCCTGGATTCTCCGCCGGCAACAACTTCCGGATACGTTCCAGTGCGGAACGCGCATCGGACGGCGGCGCAGAAGCCAGCAAGGCCTCGAAAAGCCCAAAGTGGTACTCGATCTGTTGAGGAAAGAACTCCGTGAGACTGCGCATGCAATGCGTGACTTCGTTCCAGTCTCCGGATAGCCGCGCCAGCAAAGCGCGAACTTCCAGACGTTCGCGTCGGGACAGCCCATCGAGTTTGAGCGCGGGGTGGTCGATGAGTTCGCGTGCGCGCACCTCGTAACCGGCCCGCAGGTACGCCTCTATCTGCCCCAGCCGCGCGGCAACCGATTCAGCGTCGAATCCCAGGCTTGCGTCGAATTGTTCGGCGGCGCGGTACCATTCCATGTCTGCCATTGCCTGTGCGCCCCGCATGAAGGCAGCTCTTGCCTCGATGTCTTCGGGCATGGAAATTCCGTCCAGGCGGACCCATCCGGCAGGCTGGGAACCATACACGGGCAGCAGCTCAACAGAACCCGGCCGGAACCAGTAAGAACCGGCGACCATGCCGATCAACAGCAGCCCGAACACCGCCATCGTGGCCAAGGGTGAATGCGACAGCGTCACGGGCTCGGCGCTGGAATCGCTGATTTTTTTTGGGGCAGGCGTCGCATCGACGGTTACGTCGGCGACGAACTGGTAGCCACAGCCGTGACGGGTTGCGATGATCCGCGGCTGCGACGCGTCGTCATGGAGCGCACGACGTATTTCCCTGACCGCCTGGGCGACGCCGCTGACCGAAAGCGCATTGTGACCCCAGACGGCCTTGAGCAATTCCTCGCGAGAAACCATGGAAGGGGCGCGCCGGACAAGATATTCAAGCACCTTGAATGCCTGCGGACGCAATGTTGTTTCGCGGCCGTCGGCGTCTTCGAGACGATGGAGGTCGGGATCAAGCTGGAATCGATCGAACGTGTAGCGCATGAATCGTTTTTTCTTTCAGCCTTTTTGTCAACCTGCCCCGGCCCGCTGGCGAAGCGGAACGCGCAATCAAAGCATGATGAAGCAGGAGCCGGAAATAATCCAGTATGATCATTCCGTCTCCAGCTTCCGCGGGTCTCAACATTATCAATACGCCAAACGCGTCCTGAACGGGTCACGCGCCCGAGAACTTGTTGTTCACGCATTGCAGGCCGCACGGAACCGCGCCCGTCCCAGGGCCGCCTTCAGTTCCCGACAAAGGTCGTTGGCGCTTTCAAGGCCGACCGACAACCTCAGCAAGCCGCCGCCAATGCCGGCGGCACTGCGAGCCTCCGGGCTCATGGCTGCATGCGTCATCGTCGCCGGATGGGCCACCAGCGACTCCACGCCGCCCAGCGACTCGGCCAGTGAGAACAGTCGAAGACCGTCCAGGAACTGTCGCACCGCAGGCTCGCCCCCGGCCAGATCGAGTGTGACGATTCCGCCGAAACCGCGCTGCTGGAGACCCGCCAATCGGTGCTGAGGATGGCTCTCGAGGCCCGGATAATGCACGCAGCCAACCGCTGGATGATCGGCCAGCATGCGGGCCAACACCCCGGCATTCTCCTGATGCTGGCGCATCCTGACCTCCAGCGTGCGCAGGCCTCGCAACGTCATCCAGCTGTCGAATGCGCTGCCGGTCAGTCCAAGGCAGTTGGCCCACCATGCGACGTGTTCGGCGACTTCGGCGTCGGCGCAGATCACGGCGCCGCCCAGGACGTCACTATGGCCATTGATGTACTTGGTCGTCGAATGAACCACGATATCCGCGCCCAGACGCAAGGGTTGCTGCAGCACAGGCGTAAGAAAGGTGTTGTCGACAACCACTGTCGCGCCACCGGCATGCGCGAGTTCGCAAATGGCCGGGATGTCGACGATGCGCAGCAGCGGGTTGGTTGGCGACTCCAGCCACACTACGTCACTGGGCGTCGCAAGCGCATTTCTCCAACTCCGTTCAGCCTGGAAATCGATCCATTCGACCCTGAATGCGCCGCGTCGGGCGAGTGCGTCGATCAGTCGCCAGGTGCCGCCGTAGCAATCTGCAGGCGCCAGCAGTCGCTGCCCGGGTTCGATCAATTGCATGACGGCCGTGATCGCGGCCATGCCAGTCGCGGTGACGCACGCGCCCGCCCCGCCCTCCATCCGGCAAAGCGCATCGGCCAGAAGGTCCCGAGTCGGGTTGCCCGAGCGGCTATAGTCATGCCGCCGCGGGCAGCCCAGATCGGAGAAGGTGAAGGTGCTCGACAAGTGCAGCGGCGGGACCACAGCACCGTAATGTCGATCATCCTCGATGCCGGCGCGAACCGTCCGGGTCGAAAGGTTCAGATCGCGTTCATTCATGGTGGTCATCCCCCGCCCGGCGCATTCAGCAGGCTTTTCAGCAGTGGATTCAGAAGATCAGTGGACTTCAGGAATGCATCGTGGCCGAAAGGCGAATCGATCAGATGCAGGCGCGCCCGTATTCCGATCGCCCCGGCAAGTTCGCGCAGTTGCGATACCGGCACCAGGCGATCCGACGTCACGCCGATCAACTCCGCACGACAGCGCACCAGTGTCGGGTCGACGCAGTGCCTGTCCAGTGCCGAAGACAGCGCAAGGTAGCGTCCGGCGTCGAATCGATCGGAAAATCGTGTGCCGTTGTGATCAAAGTACTGTTCGATACGCGAGAGGGTCTCCGCGGGATCCGCATCGAAAAAGCGCTGGTCGAAAAGACTCGCCGGTCGATAACTGGTGAGTGCAAGACTGCGGGCAAGTGCAACACCTTGTGCGGGATTGCCCAACCGGGCCAGGGATTCGATGATGCGCCGCTGTATCAGACGCCCCGCCGTTGCCGCGGGCGTGGATCGGTGCGCGCCGCTGATTGCGACCAATCGTCCGATCCGGTCGGAATGCCTGGCGGCGAATGAAAGGCCAACCATCGCGCCGAAAGAGGCGCCTACAAAAACCTCGACGCGGGCGACGTTCAGCGCATCGAGAACGGCCGCCAGCAGATCGGCTAAATCATCTGTCGTCGCAATCCCATTTTCGCCCGGTTCCGGCCAGTCGATCGAGAGCAGGCGAAAGCGGTCGGCACTCAATGCCCCTTCGGCACCCGTGATTTCCGGCCACCACCGGCGGATTCGCCTGTCGGCACTGATACCGCCCAGGACCAGTGCCGGCGGATCGGCTTCGTCACCCGAAATCCGCGCGCGCACGGGATGAATCCCATGAACCTCGAGTGTCACGTCGATTGTCGGCGAACGAGACAAGTACGCCGGTTCGGCACTCGGTCTGCGTCGTCGCACCGGTGTCTGAACGCTTTTCGTCGAAGATTCGACGGCTGATGGATTCAACATTTCGCCTGGCCTCCATGAGAACGAAAGAGCGCTCATGGACCGGGAGACGAAGAGTGGAAGCAAGAAACGGGGCACGCCCCGCAAAAACGCGGCCACTCATCTTCCGAAAGCATTCGCTTCCGCAGGAATTGGCACCATGTCCGCGCGTTGCGCGGCGGTTGCCCCGGCTTCAAAGGGCCTGTCCCTCAGCCGGTCTCGATGAGCTTTACAAGGCAAAGGCTAACGGCTGTCTGCCGCGCCGTCAAAGAACAAATAGCTATATGCCCGGCACCTGCCGGGGCTTGACTTTGCCGGTCGAATCCTCAAAGATATCCATCAGCGCCGATTTGAAGCCAGCTTGCGGGCGCTTTAGAAATCCTGCTAAAGAGGCCGGCAATATCGTCGTCCTTCTTGCTTTTGGATTCCCGCAGCGTCTCGATTTCGGCCCATCGACGGTTGCCTGGGCAATCGTCTTGCTACCGCGATAGCAGACGGGAATGCGATCAAGCCATGAAACTTCAGCAACTGCGTTTTTTGCTCGCCGTGGTCGAGAACGACCTCAACATCACGGCGGCGGCCGAAGCGCTCTACACTTCGCAACCGGGCGTCAGCAAGCAGATACGTTTGCTGGAGGACGAACTCGGTCTTCAGCTTTTCGTCCGCAACGGCAAACGAATGGAGGCGCTCACGGCGGCTGGTCAACGCGTTGTGGAGCATGCTGCCCGCGTGATGCACGAAACCGAACGAATAAAATCGCTGGCCGATGAACTGCGCGGCGACGAAACGGGCACCCTTTCGCTGGCGACCACTCAGACCCAGGCGCGCTACGTGCTGCCGGAAGTCATAGGCGAATTCCGCCAGCGATTCGCCAAGGTCGATTTCCATCTCCATCAGGGCACCACCGAGCAGATTGCCCGGATGCTCACTGACAGGCAGGTCGATTTTGCGATCGTCTCGGGTTCTACCGAACCTTTTCCAGACGTGACTACACTGCCGGTATACCGCTGGGATCGCGTGTTGCTGGTCCCGGCCGATCATTCGCTGGCCAACGCCTCCCGGCCGCCCGATCTTGCCACGCTTGCTGAATACCCGCTTGTGACCTACTTGTTCAGCGACCGGCCCGAGTCTTCCTTGATGAGCACGTTTTCGGAGCAGGGCCTGAATCCCAGGATCGCATTCACCGCTCGTGATGCCGATGTCATCAAGACTTACGTTCGCTCCGGCTTCGGCGTCGGAATTCTGGCGGGGATGGCCGTGGAGCCGGGAATCGACGACGATCTGGTCGCAATCCGGATCCCGGGTTTGTTCCCGCGCCTGACCACCTGGATCGGTTATTCGCGCGATCTGCTGTTGAAGACATATCACAGCGAATTCATCACGCTGCTGGCGCCGCATTTCACGCCCGGACTGCTCGACCAGGTCTGTCGAAATGTGGAACCCGAAAGACTGCAGCAATCGCTGGCTCAACTCGAGATCCCGTTGCGCAACGGTCCAGGGAGCCCCTGAGTAGCCACACCATGAACTGTCGCTTCAGCTCGGCTTGAAGCTGTGAGCCATATCCTTTTTCAGCCGCAGGGGGAAAACCATCGCCCGGACGGGCATGCGCTGTAGGACAAACGCCTACATCCTCGTTACAGCTTCTCCTACGCAACGCCTCGGCGCACGCCTACAGGCGAAGAATACTCTCTCCGATACCGCCAGAACAGACTGAATCCTAAGCTGGTTTCGTCCAATTCAAGTCCAGCCCAAGGGGGGTTCGGACACCAGCCAAAAAGGTGGGAGTCAGTCATGAAAAACCTAGCGATAGCGCTTCTAGCGATCTTTGCGTCATCCGGCGCGCTTGCGTGGAATATCCATTTGGCGCGTAACCCCATACCCGATCAGTACATCGTCGTGCTCGAAGAGGATCAGTTTGCGCCGCCCGGCCTCGCCACCGCCGAGCAGCGTTCGCGGTCGGTGCGCCGGACCGCCGACGAGATTGCGTCTGGATATCGAGGACGCCGCCAGCACGTGTTCTCCGAAAGCCTCACGGGATTTTCGGTCATCATGAGGCGGGGCGCTGCGCGCAGACTTGCTCGCGATCCACGCGTCGCTTTCATCGCCGAAGACGCGGTTGTGGAGTCGACCGAAAGCATTTTCCAGCCTAATCCGCCCTCCTGGGGCCTCGATCGCGTCGATCAACGTTCGGAAACGCTGGATTTCAGTTATGCCTGGTACGCCCCCGAACCGGCAGTCGACGTGCATGTCTATGTGCTCGATTCCGGCATTCGCAGCACCCACACGGATTTCGGCGGTCGAGTCGATACGCTCAACAGCTTCAACGCATACAACGATGGAAACGACGTCAACGATTGCAATGGACACGGTACCCATGTAGCCGGGATCGTCGGCGGTCAGCAACACGGGGTGGCCAAGAACGCGATTCTGCATCCGGTGCGCGTTTTGAGCTGCTCCGGTTCGGGCTCGCTTTCGGCCGTTATCGCGGGTATAGACTGGATTACCACGCAGGTGATCCAACATCAGCATCCGGCAGTGGCCAACATGAGCCTCGCGACCAGTCCTTCGCTGGTGCTGGACAATGCCGTTCGAACCTCCATCGAAGCTGGCGTCACCTATGTGGTGGCGGCCGGAAACAACGGAAACTCCGCCTGCTACTATTCACCGGCGAGAGTCGAAGAAGTATTGACCGTTGGTGCGACGACCGTGAACGACGCCCGGGCGCCTGATTCGAACTACGGTGACTGCGTCGACATCTACGCCCCGGGTTCCGGCATCAGTTCAACCTTCAACCGCAGCGACAGCGATACGCTCACGATGTCCGGCACGTCGATGGCGGCGCCGCATGTGGCGGGTACTGCAGCCCTTCTGCTGGCGCAGAATCCGGATACCGCCCCTGCAGAGCTTGCCGAAGTCATCATCGGTCAGGCCAGTTCGTTCGTCGACGAATTGGGAACCGACGGCATCAGCCCGCTGCTGTATTCGCTGATCGAGGTCGAATCCGGACCGGCCAATGGTGGACTTGAGTTCACTTACGAATGCAGCCACCGCAGTCGCCGCTGCGTGTTCAATGCCAGCCTTCCGCCCGAAAGCGGAACGGTTGAACGCTACTACTGGGACTTCGGCGACGGTTCGAGTTCGGATCACCACCGTCCAATCGCTCGCCACGGCTATCGCCATCAGTCAGGTTCGGTTACCGTGATTCTCGCGGTCGAACTCGCCGACGGCGGCAGCTACATGACCAGCCAGGTTGTCGACTTGCCCTTCTGACGGTCCCCACCTCGGTCACCAGGGCATAGGGCCCGGGCTCGAGGATTCCTCCACGGTGCGGCTGGCGCCTGGATGGAATCCTCTCGCCCGGGCCGATTTTTTTGCCTTATCATGATCAGTCTGTATCATGACTCAATCCACCAACAACAAGGCGGCAGGGGCGGCCGGCGAGACGACGGAAAGTCCGCGACCGTCGCATCCGGCAGAAGCGGGCGAATATGCTCGTCTCTATCGCCTGTTGACCGAGAATGCGCGGGAAATGGTTTCTCGCCATACCGCCGACCTGACGTTTCTCTACGCCTCGCCCGCCGCCAGCCGGGTCATCGGCTATACCCCTGAGCACCTGATCGGTCACAGGCTTGACGATCTGGTCCACCCGGACGATCTTTCGTCGGTACTTTCGACGTTCGCGCTGGTGCGCGACACACGGAGCGATTCGAGTACCGTTTTCAGGTGCCGGGCGCCTGACCAGCGGTGGCGCTGGTGCGAACTGGCGTGCCGAGGCGTGCTTGACGAAGGCTCGGGCAGCGAGGAAATCCACGCCACGATTCGCGACGTAACCCGCTACAAGCAGATCGAGAAGGCCATCGAGCGGGTGGCCAAGGAATGGCGAGGCACGTTCGATTCAGCCCAGGACGCCATCCTGATGCTGGATCGCCGGGCGAACGTGATTCGCGTCAATCTGGCCACGCTTCAACTGCTGGACTGCGAGTTCGGCGACCTGATCGGCAAGCCGCTGGCCGAGGTCACCAGGACCCGCCTCCGGCTGGATGATCCTTTTGAGGTCCGACAGGTCTGGTCAGGCAGGTCGCAGGCGCGTACCGACCTGGCGTTGCCGGACAGGTCGATCTGGTTGCGGTCCACGGTGGATCCGATCATCGGCGAAGACGGCAGAATCGAAGGAGCGGTCGTTTTCATCGCCAACATCACCAACGAGAAGCACTCGGAAATGAGATTGCTGAACACGCTCGAGGAAGTCCGGGAGCTCTCGTCTCACCTGCAAACCGTGCGCGAGGAGGAACGGCGCTCTATCGCTCGCGAAGTTCACGACGAACTCGGTCATGCGCTGACGGCACTGAAGATGGATATTGCATGGCTTGTAAAACACGTTCCCGACGATGACGGCGAAATTTCCAGCCGAGGCGGAGAATTGACAGGGCTGGTCGATCAGACGATTTCATCGATGCGGCGGATCGTTTCTCGTCTGCGCCCGCCGGTGCTGGACGATCTTGGTCTTGATGCCGCTCTGGAATGGCTGGCATCTGATTTTCAGCGCTATAGCGGTGTCCACACCGAGATCACGCTTTCGGATATTCCGAAGCGCCTCCGCGGCGCAAACGCAAGCTGCATTTTCCGGATCGTTCAGGAGGCTCTCACCAATGTATCCAGGCATGCGGCGGCGAACCACGTTTCTATTCGGGGTCGGATGGAAGGTGGCTCATACCGGCTGGTGGTGCACGATGATGGCCAGGGGTTTGAATTTGACCGCGAATCACACAAGAGCGGGTTTGGACTGATTGGCATTGCCGAGCGGGCTCGGGAACTCCACGGCGCGATGCAAATGGACAGCGAGCCCGGCAAGGGTGCAACCCTGACGATTACGTTGCCCGAGGCGGCAATTCGATGATCCGCGTGCTGATCGCCGACGACCATGCAATCGTTCGCGAGGGTCTGAAGCGAATCCTTGCTGACGATTCATCGATTGAAACCGTGGCCGAAGCCGCCAACGGTCAGGAAGCAGCGCGTCTCGTTCGTCAGCATAAACCGGACGTGGTGCTGCTGGATATTTCCATGCCCGGCCGAAGCGGCATCGATGCGCTTGCCGATATCCAGTCCGCCAGTGCCGGCACGCGAATCCTGATCCTGAGCATGCACCCGGAAGACCAGTACGCAATCCGCTGCCTGCGCGATGGTGCCGACGGGTACTTGACCAAGGAGAGTGCGCCCGATTTGTTGCTGGGGGCCATCCGCAAGGTTCATTCAGGCGGCAAGTATGTCAGCCCCATGCTGGCCGAGAAGCTGGTGACCAACCTGAACAGCGAGCACGAGCGAGCGCCCCACGAAGCGCTTTCCGATCGTGAGTTGCAGGTGCTGATAATGATCGGCGCAGGCGAGACGGTTTCCCGAATCGCCGACAATCTCTGCGTCAGCGTCAAGACCGTCAGTACATACCGCGCCCGCATCCTCGAGAAGATGGACATGGACAACAACGCCCAGCTGATGCGCTATGTCATGGACCACGCGTTGTCCTGATTGCAGCCCGAGCCCGATTCCTGCCTGTCTATTCCGGCTGGTGCAGACCGCATTCCCGCGTCAGACCGAAAAATCTCAGCTTTTCCTCATCGTCGACTTCATGAATCGAGCGCGTCGTGTGCCAGTCGCCGATCGAAAGATAGCCTTTCTCCCGTAGCGGGTGATACGGCAGGTCGTGCGCGTGCAGGTAGCAATGGATGTCGCGGTCGCTCCAGTCGGCGATCGGGTGAACCTTGAATCCGCCCCAACGATGTCCGATGAAAGCCAGATTCGCGCGACTGGAAGCCTGACTGCGTCTGAGGCCGCTGAACCAGGTCGCCGCATCCAGCCGCTGGAGCATGTCCTGCATTGGCCGGACCTTGTTTTGCAGGTTGTAGGCGCGGAGTCCTTCACTGCCTTGCTCCCAACGCTTTCCGTACCGCGATTCCTGCCAGGCCGGGCTCATTTCGCAGCGCGCCACACGAAGGTTCAGCGACAGGCGGTCGGCAATTTCATCGACGAATCGATACGTCTCGTCGAAGTGGTAGCCGGTATCGACGAAGACGACCGGAATGCCAGGCACTACCCTCGTCACCAGGTGCAACATCACCGCAGATTGCATGCCGAAACTCGACGACATGACGTGCGCTCCCGGCAAATGGTCCAGCGCGCATTCCACGCGCTGCGACGCGCTCAGATGGCGCCAGGCATGGTTTAGTCGGTTCAGTTCGAGCGGTACGGGGCCGTCTTGCGTACTCGGCGCGCCACGCAAAATAGCGGCGCGGGTATTCATGGCTCGTTGATCTCACGACCGTGTTCCACTGCGGCCACAAGACCTGAGCGCACGGCAAAGTCGCCGAAGCGCTCGCCCGGCTGGCGATCCGCGGCATAACGTCCGAACCATCCATCCACCGCTTCGAGAATTGCTGGCTCGTCAACGTTGTCACTTACCAGCTTGTTGAGCCGCTCGCCGTTGAACGCGGCGCCGAGGTAGAGGTTATAGCGGCCGGGCGCACGACCGACCAGGCCGATCTCACCCAGATAGGGCCGTGAGCAGCCGTTAGGGCATCCGCTCATGCGGATATTGATCGGCTCTTCCTCGATCCCGTGCCTGAGCGCAATTTCTTCGATTCGCGTGATCAGATCCGGAAGGTAGCGCTCGGCTTCGGCCATCGCCAGGCCGCAGGTGGGCAACGCGACGCAGGCCATGGCGTGCTTGCGCAACGTCGACTCGCGCGCCGATCCGTCCAGCTCGAAGGAATTCAGGATCTGCTCGACGTCTCTCCGTTGATCGTCCGCCACGCCGGTCAGTACGAGATTCTGGTTGGGCGTCAGGCGCAGGTCTGCGGCATGGCGCTCGACCAGCATCACGAGCCCTGCGCGCTGGGCCGGCCCGATTCGCCCGTTTTCGACGAACACGGTGTACTGCCAGCGGCCGTCGGCGGATTCTGCCCAGCCCTGGCGGTCGCTGGAATGCGTGAATTCGAAAGCTCTTGCCGGCTGCAGCTCGATGCCGCTTCGCTGCCCGATCTGTTCGAGCAGCCATTCGGTGCTTCGATCGTCCAGGGTGTACTTGAAACGCGCATGCTTGCGGTTGTTTCGATCACCGAAGTCGCGCTGGGTGGTCATGATGGCTTCGGCGACGGCCGGCAATTGCACGGGCTCGATGAAGCCGACCAGCCGCCCCAGCAGCGGGAAGGTGTCCGGCTCGCCGTGGCTGCAGCCCATGCCGCCGCCGGCAATCACGTTGAAACCAGCAAGCCTGTTGTCGTCTTCGATGGCGACAAAGGCGATGTCCTGGGCGTATGCGTCGATGTCGTTGGTCGGCGGAACCGCAATCCCGATCTTGAACTTGCGCGGCAGGTAGGTCTTGCCGTAAACCGGATCGTCCGCAGTGTCGTCGAGCCCCACCTTCTCGCCGTCGACCCAGATTTCCTTCCAGGCCGTTGTCGCGGGTGTCAGGTGGGCGCTCAGGCGCTCGGCCCATTCCAGCGCTTCGGCCTGGACCGGGCCGAGCTCCGGCTGAACGTGACACATCACGTTGCGGTTGACGTCGCCGCACGCGGCCAGCGAATCCATGCCCACCGCATCGATGCCGCGCACCAGGTCGCGCAGCGATTCCTTTGCGATGCCGTGATACTGAACCGCCTGGCGCGAGGTCAGGCGCAGCGTGCCGTTGCCGTAGTCTTCGGCAAGCCGGTCCAGTGCCCGCCATTGCTCGCGCGAGATGCGTCCTCCAGGCACGCGAACCCGCAGCATGAATTGATACAGCGGCTCCAGCCGGGCCTCGCGCCGCTTGCCGCGCACATCGCGATCATCCTGCTGATATATCCCGTGGAACTTGCTGACCACCGTATCGGCCGCGCGGATGGCCCCGGTGGTGAGATCGGCAAGACTGTCGTGCAAAGTACCGCGCAGCGCACGGCTCTCGGACTTGATTTTTTCGACGTTCAGATCAGACATCGATTATTGACTCGTTTGGTGTGATTTCTAAAAAGCATGAACCACGAAGGACACGAAGGTAAAAAGTCAAAAGCAGTTGTGTCGCGGGATGAATGCCTTCGGCCTCGTTTTTAGCGGTGAATTTGCCTCCAGAGAATTTCTTTTTCTTCGTGTTCTTCGTGCCCTTCGTGGTTAGCGCATTTTTTTCCAACATCGATCGCCACTCAATAAACATCCTTCTGGTATCGCTTCGCATGTTTCATGGCTTCGAGGTATTCGGCGGCCTGTTCCTCGGTCTTTCCGCCCTGGCCTGCGATCACGTCCAGCAGCGCACGTTGGACGTCGGCGGCCATGCGCTGCCCGTCGCCGCAGACGTAGACGTGCGCGCCGCGCTCCAGCCAGTCGAAGACGTCCCGTGCCTGTTCGCGCAGGCGGTGCTGCACGTAGATCCTTTCGGCCTGGTCGCGCGAGAACGCGACCGACAGCCGATCCAGCGCGCCTTCCTTGCGAAAGCGCTGCCATTCGAGCTGATAGAGAAAGTCGGTGCGCCGGTTGCGGGCGCCGAACAACAGCCAGTTGGCGCCTTTCGCGCCCTGCGCCTGGCGATGCTGGACGAAAGCCCGGAACGGCGCCACGCCGGTGCCCGGGCCGATCATGATGATCGGCGCTTCCGGGTCTTCGGGCAGACGGAAGCGGGGGTTGGCCTCGACGTAGACCGGGAGCGTATCGCCCGGCGAAACCGATTCGGTCAGTTGCCAGGAAGCGACGCCGGCGCGCAGGCGATCCCGGGAATCCAGACCGCCGACGCGCTTGACCGTGAGCTGGATCTCGTCGTCGCCGACCAGCGGGCTGGAGGCGATCGAATACAGCCTCGGCGAAATTCCGCGCATCATGTCGACAAGCGCGCCGGCGTCGACCCGGGCCGGAAATTCGCGCAATACATCGATCACCTGGCGCGTAGCCGTCCATTCGGCCAGGCGATCACGATCGTCGGTCAAGGCGCGCAGGTCCGCGCTGTCGGCCGCGGCCGCCCAGGCCTGCAGGAACGGTCTTGCCAGCAGCGTGAGCTCAAGACGGTGCGCCAGCCATTCGCGGGCGACCAGCGTTTCCTCGCCGCGCACTACCCTGGCTGCGGGATCGATGCCCGAGACCTCCAGGATCTCGTCCACGAGTCGAGCGTCGTTGCGCGGCCACACGCCCAGGGCGTCGCCCGGCTGCCACTCCAGGCCGCTGCCTTCAAGCAGAAGTTCGACGTGGTGCACGGGGCTGGTCGAGGGCGCGACCGTCAGCGGCGAAATCTCGAGCACTTCGGCGTCGTATGGATTGCGGCGGTCGATGCGATTAATCGCGGATTCGGCATCGCGGATCAGTTGCAGGCGCGGTGTTTTGGGCGCGGCCTGGCCCGGCTTCAGAGCCGCTTCCAGTTTTCCGAGCAAACTCGGGCGCCAGGCGTCCTCGACATGTTCGAAGTCGACGTCCACGTCAACCCGGTCCATGAGCCTTTTAGCGCCCAGGGCTTCGAGCCGGCTGTCGAATTCCTGCCCTGTCCGGCAGAAATCCGGGTAGCTGGAATCGCCCAGCGCGAATACGGCGAACTTCAGATTGTCCAGCCGGGGCGCCCTGTCCGAAACAACCAGCGTGTGCAGCGCCTCGGCATCCTCCGGTGGGTCACCCTCGCCGTGCGTACTCATGACCAGCAGCAACGTATCGAGCTTCGCGATCGATCTCGGCTTGATGTCGGCGGTACTGGCCAGCTCGACCGAAAACCCGCGGGATTCCGCGTCGGCGGCCAACCGCTGCGCCACGCCGCGGCCGTTTCCGGTTTCAGAGCCGTACCAGATGGTGAGCGTCGGCGCCGCGGCCTCCTCGTGCACGCCATGCTCGGCCGACGCCTGATTGTCCAGCCGCGCGGCCGCCACACCGGCAAGGTATCCGGACGCCCACTGCAACTGAACCTCGTCGAGTTCCGAAGCCCACTTGCCGAGCTGCTTTTCCAGATCTTGCCGCACTGCCGGCGAAATGGCCATATTCGTCTTCCGATCGCGAATTCCGTGCTGCAAGACTAAGCAGGATGGCGTGGAAACGGAACGATTTGCTGGTTATGCCCTTATAGCCAAATGTAAGGTCTGGGGAACCCAGGTCATAACCGCATGGAATAAGCGCCAAGCCAACAAGTATTTTTCTTTTGTCCCGGCCCGGCCTACGCTCTGAACCATGAATACCGAATCAACACCCGAGGCCGGCGAGTGGCTGCCTGTATTCCTACGCCTGGCCGGTCAACCGGTGCTGGTCGCCGGCGGCGGCCTCGCAGCGCGACGCAAGATCGATCGCCTGCTCAAGCACGGCGCGCGCGTCGACGTGTTGGCGACTGCGCTCGATACGCCGCTGGACGAGTACCGGCGTCAATCCCGCATTCGCCGGATCGAAACGCTTCCCTCCGACAGTGCGGGCTATCGATTGGTCGTCGTTGCCACCGACGATGAACGTTTGCGGCCGGCCACCCTCGCCTTCGCCACCGCGCACGCCATTCCGGTCAACGCCGTCGACGACCCCGCCAACTGCACCGCCATCCTGCCGGCCATCGTCGATCGCTCACCGATCACCATCGCGATCGGGTCCGGCGGCAAGGCGCCTGAACTGGCGCGAATGATCCGAAGCCGGATCGAGGCCATGCTGCCGCCATCAACGGGGGCGCTGGCGCAACTGGCTGCTGATCTCAAGGACTCGATTCGAACTCGCTTTCCCCAGTTGCCCCGTCGGCGACAGTTCCTCGGCTGGCTGTTTCGCGGTGCGCCGGCCGAAGCGATGCAGTGCGGTTCGCCGGCCCGGGCGCGCGAACTGGCGGCTCAGGCACTGGAAGATTCTGCCTTCGACACGACCGGCAGCGTGGCCCTGGTCGGGGCCGGGCCCGGCGAT